>RCMY010002741.1_pt1 | contig 15844 bp, 11 predicted proteins | sample 2041341 | NCBI WGS metagenome assembly RCMY01 (sample SAMN09708234, study PRJNA481090) | Marine sediment metagenome, whole genome shotgun sequencing project. | reverse complement strand
GCTTGCAAAACCCAAGCCGCGTCCTTATCACGGACGTTTGGAAGTCGAAACCGGCACAAATGGGCTGCAGTACCATGTTCCACGGTTGCGATATAAACATCGCAGGGTCGCGATGGATTTCATCGCAGCAGTTGTGGGTTGTACCTATGCGATCGAGGAACTTGAGCTCGATGCACAGGAGCCAACTGCTGAAACAGCGGCGAATGACGTTTCAGTCCCTCGTACGGATGTGGCGTCACCTTCCAGTATGGGCCCGCTCGCATCGATAGATCTTGACGTTGACGGCAAACGACTCACCGTCTATTTCAGTGAGAGCGGTCTGGATATCGAGAATCATGATCCCGCGCTCAATGAGGTGGTTCGCAAGATCGCGGCGACGCTGGATGCCGAGTTCGTGGCACCGACAGGTCAGAGATGGATTGCCGATGAAAGTCTCGATCCTTGATATCCGGACTCCTGTGGCGACAGCTCTGACAATACATTTTGAAAAAGGATAAACTCATGACACACCAATCTTATCATCTGCAATGCCTCGTGTTTTGCTTGGTCATGCACTTCTCGCCGGCAAACGGAGCTGAGCTCAAAACCGGCATCTATAGAGAGGAAAAAAGCTGAATTCCACCACTTTAGAACTCCTGCGGGATGAGTGCCATAGAGGTGGTGAGCGGCGTCAAGAGCTGGTATCTCTATCGAACGGATATGGGAGGGTTTTATGCACCGTTCACTGGCCGGAAAAAGTTTGGAGACGCACTGGAGAATACGGTAACAATAGATGGCAAAAAGTATGACTATCGGCAAGGCCATGAATATCACACTTTCTATAGCGACAAGGACAGGTTCTTCTAGAAAACACATGCGTTGCGGACGTTTCATGAACCCGTACCCTATATTGCGAGGGGAGCGACATTTGCCGGTCAGCTCGCAGCGGGGCAGTTTTACACAACGGAACAGCAGTTGGCAGTCTTCGCGCTGGTTCGGGAACAGCTGTATATAGACATTCTGCCTCTTCAAGACAATGCCACTTTTCATACCGCAACAGCATCTCTCACCCTGACTGCCGGCGACTTTCTGGCAATTCGCGCCGAAGAGGACGAATGGTACCGTGGTGATAACATCTTCAATCCTCGTACAGGCCTCTTCTATTACAATGAACAACTCTCCAAACCCCAGATTGCACTAAGATTGGCAGTACAACTCACGAATCGTTGCCGAGGTACATTTTTGCGTGAATGAATGCTTGTGGTACCCTATATGGGGTACCCCCAACATTCGTGCAATGAGGGGACATCTGGAACAAAAATTGACTCAATAATCTTGTAACCTTACCCTGTAAAGTTGTGGTTTGCGGGTAGGCCTTAGTCGGTTATACTACCGCTGAAATAACTGGCTGAAATCAATGCATATGGGGGTATAAGCCGGAACCGCCGAACATTCTAGTCCCCGCGCATTATAATAGTTGTATCCTGCTAAAATATTTAATAAAAATCCAAAAAACGTACCGTTGGGGGCGCAATTGTGCAAATAAAAACATCAAATACAATATTATACTGCAGAAGATGGCCGGAGACAGTTGCCTTCTATCAAGATGTGCTGAAACTTGATGTGCATTCTTCAACTGCCTGGTTTGTTGAGTTTTCTTTAAACAGTTGCGCGAGGCTAAGTATTGCAAACGAGAAGAGTGCGTCAATCAAAAGCTGTGCCGGAAAAGGTATTACAATATGTTTTCAGGTAGATGATATTCAGATTATGCACACTAGCTTGACGGCTTCCAGGGTCGGTCCGACACCGATAAAAATGATTTGGGGCTCCGAAGCATTCTATGTTTACGACCCCGAAGGAAATAGAATTGAATTTTGGTCATAAGCGCTCGGCAATGTTGGCGGCGAAGAGACGTTCTGTTGCTTGTGACCAACAGACAGCGTCAATCATCTGAAGTACACCTCCCCCAAAAATATTCGCCGGAACAACCTACTGAGCTTCACCTTTCTCACGATTTGAAAGAGGTTTTAAATCAGGAAATGAATGAGATTGAGAAAGGGATGATGACCATTATCCCTGCAATTGCAGCGGGCAATTGGGAGTCAATTGCCAAATTGGCGCAAAAAATAAAGGATAGTTTTATTCTTAAGCAAAAGCTTACCAAAGAGCAGATGAAAGAACTTCATCACTCTTTGCCGCCCGGATTTGTTGAAATGGATCAACGGTTTCACACAACAGCCGAGAAATTGGCTCATGCTGCTCATCAAGGCGATGGAGAACTCGTGAACTTTTATTTCTATAAGCTTCACAGTCAGTGCATGAATTGCCACTCAAAATATGCATCTAAACGTTTTTCTAACTTAAAAAGTAGCCAACAGGCTGAGGCAGATCATCATTAAAGATGCACATGGACCCGCTGATCCTCCACGTATCAGCAAAAGTTCGACTCGTACTGTTCAAGAATGATCAATGGCCGTTTATTCATCATTCTTTTGTCGCTACCTCAAAAAAATAAAGTGAGGAGAATGATTATGTCTGGATTTGCTTTCTGGGATCGACTTTGGGAAATGCATGATGAAACAAAGAGTCTGATGAGTTTTAATCCGAAAAAATTAATCAGGCATTTCAGCAAAGACCATGTGCTACTTGCGGCACAGGACCAAGAAAAAGATGTCAATCTGGCAGAAGAAATTGAAGAAGCTCCTGCTGAGCACATCGAACGTATTACAACGGGGCCTGGCGGTGTCGAAGAGGGTGAACCGCGGGAGTATACAATGCGGCAAAAAATTGGTCTGGTTCTTGGTCCTCTCCTCTTTCTCGTAATGCTTTTTATGCCAACGCCAACAGGCATGGAGCCGCTGGCCCAGAAAATGGCTGCAGTTGCTTTTCTCATGGCAACATGGTGGATGACGGAAGCAATTCCGATTCCCGCCACCAGTCTTATTCCCATTGCCATGTTTCCACTTATGGGCATTATGCATACTTCTAAGGCCGCAGCGCCGTATGCCTCACATCTTATTTTTCTTTTCATGGGCGGCTTTATTATTGCGCTTTCCATGCAGCGATGGAACTTGCACAGGCGTATCGCCATGAATATCGTCAAGGTAGTAGGCTTTTCGCCGGGACGGTTGATCTTTGGTTTCATGGTGGCCACTGCTGTCTTGTCTGCCTTTGTGTCGAATACCGCAACCACCGTCATGATGATGCCTATTGGTCTGGCAATTATAGCCCATGTTATCACAGAGGGAAAAAAGGAAGGTCTTGACAAAACTATTGATTTTTCGCCGGAAAATTTCGCTTTTGGTCTCAACTTGATGCTTGGAATCGCTTATGCTGCATCAATTGGTGGGATTGCTACTCTTATTGGTACTCCGCCAAACACTGTGCTTGCCGGGTATTTACAGAAAACATATGGCTATGAAATCACGTTTGCAAATTGGATGAAGGTGGGCGTTCCTCTTGTTGTAATTTTTCTGCCTCTCTGTTGGTTGTGGCTGACAAAAATTGCCAACCCAATGACGCTGAAGAAAGTTCCCGGTGGGCTTGCTTTGATTACTGCCGAACTCAAGGCGATGGGGCGGATGAGCAGTGGCGAGCGCTGGACTGCACTGGTTTTTGGGCTGACTGCTTTTGGCTGGATTTTCAGAACTAAATTGACGTTCCTGTTCTCCGACCCCAAACTGATCACCGATGCTACCATCGCCATGACCGGTGCTTTGATCTTGTTTTTGATTCCTGTAAATTTAAAGAAAAATATCTTTGTGATGGATTGGCACTGGGCTTCTAAAATGCCATGGGGGGTATTGATCCTCTTCGGTGGCGGCCTTTCCATGGCCGGCGGTTTTAAGGAAACCGAGCTCGCGACCTGGATAGGAAGCCAGGTAAGCCTCTTGGATACTGCTCCGATTTTTGTGCTGGTTATTGCTGTTTCCACCCTGATTATTTTTCTCACCGAACTCACATCAAATACGGCAACATCTGCGATGGTCATGCCGATTTTGTCGGCAGTTGCTATCGGACTCGGTCAGAATCCTCTCTTGCTGGTTGTACCTGCTGCAATAGCGGCATCCTGTGCTTTTATGCTGCCGGTTGCGACTCCGCCAAACGCAATTGTCTTTGGCACCGGTTATGTGACCATTCCGCAGATGGTGAAAAGTGGTTTTGGTCTCAACATTATCGGGATAGTCATTACTGTAGCAATTACCTACCTTATTGTCTTGCCAATGTTCGGTGTGCAGATTGATGTTGTTCCAGACTGGGCGATGGCCGTTGTCTAGTAATAAAAACATGCCGAAGAGAAAAGGAGCGCTTGCCTTTCTTGCTTTGATCAGTGCATTTCCTCCTCTCTCTACGGTACTCTACCTTCCTGCACTACCACAAATGGTAGAGGCGCTTGATACCACCCAGACTCGTGTAAACTTGACGCTGAGTATGTTTTTTTTGTTTTACTCAGTGGGGTTATTGTTCTGGGGACCACTGAGCGAAAAATTCGGTAGAAAGCCCATGCTACTATCAGGGTTGACGATATATGTATTTGCTAGCGTGTTTTGTGCATTCAGTCAGAACGTTGAACAGCTTATCGCTGGCCGTATTGTACAGGCATTAGGAGGGAGTGCAGGAACAGTAGTGGCTACCGCCATAGTGAAGGATCTTTATAGTGGTCGCGAACGGGAGAAGGTTATGGCCACCATCATGTCCATGGTGATTATTGCCCCTATGGTTGCACCGGTTCTTGGTGCACTCTTGTTGAAGTACACTTCCTGGCGGACGATCTTTCTTATGTTGGCCGCAATTGGGGCTACAGCACTGTTGAGAGGGATGATTTTCCGGGAAACTCTTTCTGGGAAATTCACAGGCACGGTAATCGGCTCCTGGTGCAGACTTTTTGTGGTCTTAAGAAATCTAGGATTTTCATCCCTGTTGCTGGTCTTCTCCCTGGCTCCGGTTGCTCTCATGGCTTTTCTGGCCTCTGCTTCCTATATCTATATCGACGGGTTTGGTCTTACCGAAGGACAGTTTAGTCTTTTTTTTGCATTTAACGCCACATGTGCCATGGTCGGCCCTACGATCTATATGCGGATGAGGAGACATATCGAACCAAAATTGATAATTACCGGGTGCTTTATTCTGATAGCTGTTTGCGGTATAGTTGTTTCCGTCTTTGGTCATATGTCTCCCTGGTTGCTTGCTTTGTCGGTTGGACCGGTTACAATGGCGGTAATCACGGTGCGGGTTCCAGGAACCCATTTGATGCTGGAACAACAGGAGGAGGATTCAGGATCCGCATCAGCGCTTATTAATTTTTTTGCAATGTTCATGGGAAGCATGGGAATGCAACTGGTCACGCTTTGGCCTGGTACCCTGATAATGAATCTCGGTCATATCCAGATTGGTGTAGGTATGGTTTGTTGTATATTATGGCTGCTGTGCCAGAACAGACCGTTTATTAAGCAGCCTCCATACTGATAAAGTAAAGCTGGTACGCTCTACCCGACTTAAGACAATGTAGTATTGCCAGTGCGAATATTAGAACCTCTGACTGAAGGATACTGTCGTCGCCTCTACAATATTTTTAAAAGATACGTTTGAGTAAGGCAAAAAAATTACTGATAGAAGAAGGGGCCCGGGTAAATGATGCGGCTGCAGATGTCGGTTATGAGAGCGCAGCACAGTTCAGCTGGGAATTTAAGAGCTATTTTGGTACGAGCCCGGTCGAATGCATCAACAGGAACCGATAGTGTGAAATCTTAGTATGTTTTCTGCTGGCAGAACCATCCCCGAGACATCAGACAGCTGTTCTATAGTTTGAGTGGCTGTACCTCCTCCGCATCACGTTTTGGCATCTCAGCTAGTTTTTTGAACTCGATAGCCTCGGTAAAGGCAGTTACATCCTGTCTGTCGACAGTGTGTCCCGCCACCGTGATGGAAAAATGTCTGGCAAGCACCACGGTGACAGTGCCAGCCTTGTCTTTGTTCCAGAGGGTACTCTTGGGGTGGTTGTCAGCTATTCATTCTTTTTGACCGGGGTCTTGGCAGGACGATCTTCCTTGCTGATTTTTTTTTGCCGATCGGCGGAGGGCAGTCGCAGGTCCATGATCAGACCTTGGGTGGAGAGGATGAGGATGCGTGGTTCGTCATCGATTATGACCGGCTGCGGCAGGATGCACAGTTGCAGCAGGGCCTGAATCTGCCTGGGCGTAAGCGTTACTCCTTTGCACTCCGCTTCAAGCACATAGGGACAACCTTCTTTCCAGCCGGAGCAGCCGTAGGCCCGTTTCCCCTTGATAATCTCTTTGCCGCAGAGCGGGCAGCTCCCCCAGCGTGCCGGGTCAAGCCGCCGGGTGGAGCTGTGCTCGATCAGGGTGCGGATGTAGCCGCTGATCCCAGCCATAAAAATATCGGGGTCGAGTTGGCTGCTCTCAATTTTTTTAAGTTTTTCCTCCCACTCCCCAGTCATCTCCGGCGATTTGAGTAGAGGGTCCTGGATGAGAGCGATCAGGTAGCGGCCCATGTCGGTGCAGCGCAGTTGTTTTTTCTCGCGCCGGATGTAGTTGCGGCGGAGCAGGGTTTCGATGATGGCGGCACGGGTGGCGGGCGTGCCGATGCCGCGCTCTTTGAGCGCTTCACGCAGGGTATCGTCTTCGACAAACTTACCGGCGGCCTCCATGGCGCCGAGCAGCGAATTTTCGGTGAAGTGACTGGGGGGTTTGGTTTTGCCTTCGCGCAGGGATGGCTCATGCTGACCGGTTTCCCCTTTGATAAAGGCGGGGAGGGCCTGGTCATCGGCGGCGTCTTGGCTCATCTTCTTTTTCGGGAAGAGAATGGTCCAGCCTGGTTCAATAAGCTGCGTTCCTTTGGCCTGAAAATTTACCTGCTGGCTGACACCGTCAACCGTGGTTACATGTTTGACGCAGACGGGATAGAAGGCAGCGATGAACTGGGTGGTGATTGCGTCATAGACGAGCTGATCATTGCCGCTCAGGTTACGCGGCGTGACGCCGGTGGGGATGATGGCGTGATGGTCGGTCACCTTGGTGTCGTCGATGATCCGGGTGGTAAACGGGAGTTTGGCGAGGTTGAGCGGCGCGATCTGTTCGGCTCGTATGGTCTTGAGCTGTGCCATAATCTTGGGAACGTTCGGTTTTAGATCTTTGCTAAGATAACGTGAATCGGTACGCGGATAGGTGACGAGTTTGGCCTCATAAAGATTCTGGGTAGAGGCGAGAGTCACGGCCGCTGACAGGCCGTGCTGCTTGTTGACCTCGCGCTGCAGGGTGGTAAGATCGAAGAGTTGCGGCGGTTTTTCTTTGTTCTTTTTTCCGGTACTGCCGGTGATAACGAAGGGCTGGCCGTTTATTTTGTCGAGCAGGGCCTGGGCCTTCTCGGGTTGCTCAAAACGCTGGCCGCTGTATTTAAACACCACCTCGTGATAGCGGGTAGTGAGCTCCCAGAACGGTTGGGGACGGAATTGGAGAATGGTATCATCACGCTCGACGATCATTGCCAGCACCGGCGTCTGCACTCGGCCTATACTCCAGAGGACGCGATCGCTGCCGCCGATACGGCCGTGACGGACGGTGTAGTAACGAGTGGCGTTGAGGCCGACAATCCAATCGGACTCGCTGCGGCAGCGGGCGGCGGCGTAGAGAGCGTCGTAGTCGTGGCCGTCCTTGAGATCCTTGAACGCCGTCTGAATGGCCTCGGGGGTCAGCGAGTTGAGCCAGAGGCGGCGGATAGGTTTGTCTTCGCAGTGGCACAGCGCCAGGATGTAGCGGAAGATCAGCTCTCCTTCCCGCCCGGCATCAGTGGCGCAGATAATTTCCTCGGCCTGTTCGCACAAGGTCTTGATCAGCTGGAACTGCTCTGCCACGCCGCGGTTTTTGATCAGGGTGAGCTTGAATTTGTCGGGCACAAAGGGAAGGGTGTCAAGCGACCAGCGCTTGAGCGCCGGATTATATTCGCCCGGTTCCTGAAGGGTTACCAGATGCCCAAAGGCCCAGGTGACCGCGCAACCGCGGCCCTCAATATACCCTTTCTTTTTGGCGGTAATATTGAGAACTTTTGCAATATCGCGGGCCACGGACGGTTTTTCGGCAATAACAACTTTCATCGGACGATTTTCTCTCGATCTTTGTTTACTTCGGTTACGAAGGGGTCAATATGCTAACTGATCGAGTCCCTCACTGATCAGCAAACGATTACAGAAGGCAACACCATTTCGATAATTGGCATTTTAATGGACCGTAGTGTATCAAGAACAGATAGTCTATGACAAAGGAATATTTTGCTGTACCAGGGAACATTGATTCGTCGTGCTCTGCGGCGAAGAACTTTTACTTTTAACTGACAAGAAAAATATGACCGATAATAAGATTGTTGAATTAACCCCGTTCCGTGTCGATATGACCCGTTCCCTGTCCCGCCGTGGCGAGCGAATTCTGGCCGCGACCGACCTGGCCGATAAAGTCGCAGCCCTCGAACCTTTGGAGACATATTATATTGTCAGAGAGATCGGCCTGGAGCAGGCCCTGCCCATCCTTCTCGAATTGAGTCATGAACAACTGGAGGCCTGTGTCGATTTGGATTGCTGGAATCGTAACGATTTTGCCGTTGACAGTCTTGATGAATGGCTGACGGCCTTTGCACTGGAGAGTCCCGAAGCCCTCGCCAGGGCTTTTTTCTCCCTGGACTATGTGGTGCAGCTCCTTTATCTGGCCCAGACCGTCACGGTGTATGATCCTGACACCGATCAGGTTCCTCAAGAGGAAGAAGGGAAAGACACGCCCCGTGCCGTGACCCCGGACGGCTTTTATCTCCTCGATGTAAAGAATGAAGTGGCGCTGAAGACCCATCCTTTTGCGTTGTTGGACGCCCTGTACCAATACGATCCTTCCGCTTCCCATCGACTGCTGAGCGGTTCCCGTGTCGATTTGCCGACCCAGATCGAAGAAGAAGCCTTGCGCTTCCGTAACGGCCGTATGCAGGATATCGGCTTTGTGCCGCCAGAGGATGCTGCTCTTCTCTTCTCCCGGCCGGCCATTCGTCAGCCCTTGCTCCGGCCCGAAAAACCGACAGACAGCAACCTCTCCCGGCTGCCATCTGTGTATGCCGCTCCTTTGATTGCAACCTCCCTGTTACAGCAGGCCCTGTCGCTGATTACTGATACAGAACGGTTGTCAGCCCTGGAGCAGGAAATCGTTTGGACTATCAACAGCGCGATCATTGCCTACGGAGAGCATGCTCGTGATATCAAACAGATAATAAATATTGCCGAGCGGGTGCGGGACACCATTTCCTTAGGAATGGAAACATTGTTGGCAGAAGAGGAAAACTGTCTGCTGGACGGCGCAGTCGCTAAGGCGTCCGATTTGCTGGAAGTCTATTGTATAACAGAGCTGTTCCGGCACGGTTTTGCTGCGACCCTGGGGCTTCAGCGAGAGGCACGGCAGTTTCTTGATAAGCCCCAGTTTCGTGCCTGGTATGATTTGGCCGATACAGACCAGGCGGATGAGCCGGGTGATCGGCTGGAGCGCGACTTTGTAACCGCACTGCTTGGTCGTCACCCTTTATGCAGCGGTTTTAATCCGGCCCACACTGAAGAGGTCAAGGCCTTTGCCTGTCTCGCCGATATCGATGCAGCCCATGTCCGTCTGAAAAAGCTTGTTGCCCGAATTTGTCGATAATCTTGATTTTGAATTATGTCATTTATCACAATCCCGTGCAGGACTGGTTGGTCGGCATAGGTATCGCCATGATCTTCTTTCTTTTTGCTCTGCTCGCAAAGCGGATCATTTATAAGAAAATCGTTGCCTTTACCGCAAGAACCATAACCACCTGGGACGATCTCGTGGCTGAACTGATTGGCCGGTTTCACCCATTATTTTTCTTAATGCTGGCGCTCTCTTTCGGGTCGGTGAGGATCTCTCTGCCACAAGGTGTAGAGGTAATCCTCGATCATGGTCTCGTCATCATCGCCCTGATCCAGGCGGCTTTCCTGTGCTCCCATGCGGTGAGTTTTTGGGTGGAGCATTTCCGCAAGGAAAAATTGGCAAGCAATGCCGGGGCAGTTACCACCCTGACTTCCGTGGGTTTTGTGCTGCGGATGATGATCTGGGTTATGCTGATTTTAGTAGGCCTCGATAATCTGGGTGTCAACATCACTACCCTCATCGCCGGACTCGGCATCAGCGGCATCGCTGTGGCCCTGGCGCTGCAAAATATTCTAGGCGATTTTATTATCATCGACGACTGTATGGGCACGGTTGAACATGTAGGTTTGAAGACCACCCGGCTCCGAAGCCTGTCCGGCGAACAGTTAATCTTTTCCAATGCTGATCTGCTGAAGAGCCGGATTCGCAACTATAAACGTATGTTCGAACGGCGAGTCTTCTTTTCCCTCGGGGTGGTCTATCAGACCCCCTATGATAAGGTTGCACAGATTCCGGAGATGATTCGTCAGGCAGTGGAAAAAAACGCCAAAGTTCGTTTCGAGCGGGCTCATTTCAACGCTTTCGGTGACTACGCCCTGCTCTTTGAGGTGGTGTATTGGATTCAAGATCCCGATTATACAATATATATGGATATTCAACAGGCTATCAACCTCGACTTGTTCAAACAGTCCAGTGAAGCCGGGATTGAGTTTGCCTACCCCACCCAGACTTTGATGATGCAGAATGATTCCGTCAAATTGTCTTGACGGACTTATCCCGCCAATGGTGTGTCGGTGATAAGTCATCGCTTGCTATGTGAGCCCTAAAAAAAACTGGTCGCCCAGCATGTAACGACGACCACATATTTCCACTAAAAGTGGAGCGTCTTGTATTGACAGTATTCACCATATGAGGAGTGATATGTGGACGTTGGCTGCGCTCAAAATCGAATGGAGTTCTGTGGACTTTTGAGATCTGAATTAGCAGCATCTTCCGGGTCAAACGACGCGACCCGTTCCAAAGGATACTCTGAAATTATTTTTTACATCTTGCATAACAGCGTGTGTCACATTGTCTTATTGATTTTCCTTCAAGTCTTGTCATATAATTAAGAGATATGAATTCGATGCATTAGATGCGAGAAAAAGCCAAACCTGCCGTGAGACAGGGACGGAATGCCACGGGTCTTAACAGATAGCCGAGCTGCCTTGAAAAAAGGTGGTTCGGCTTTTTTCGTTTAATATACAACCCGCACGTTAATCTAAATGTTTAAAGGAGGTTACAATAACTGGCCAGCGTGGCTGAAATGGTATTGACCGAATGGTGTAATCTAAAAAAGGAGGAATACATGAGAAACAAGAAACTTCTTAAGGTGACTTCTATGGTTGGTGTGTTTATCATCTGTACGGCTGTTATGACTGCCTTTGTGTTCGCGGGTGGAAACTCCCCCAAAGGGAAAGCCTTTGGATGGCACGGAGATCGTGGACATAGTGTTGTACAGCTAGGCCCGCGTCCGTTCTTCGTAGTCGAAGATATGGCTGAGAGTAACCTTAAAACTCAACTCCAGAAGTGTTCCGAAGGCCCTTTTAAAAGAACGGACTTCTCAATTGGTCACCGTGGTGCTGCTTTACAATTCCCTGAGCACACAAAAGAGTCTTATCAAGCAGCTGCTCGCATGGGCGCCGGAATCATTGAGTGTGATGTAACTTTTACAAAAGATAGGGAACTGGTCTGTCGTCATTCACAGTGCGATCTTCACTCCACCACAAATATTCTTGATACTGAGCTGGCCGGAAAGTGTTCAGAACCCTTCACTCCTGCTGAATTCGATCCAGATACCGGTGAGCTCACCAAGGCAGCGTCAGCAAAATGCTGCACCAGCGATATCACCCTGGAAGAATTCAAATCACTGTGCGGTAAGATGGATGCTAGTGATACATATGCCACGACTGTGGAAGAGTATCTGGGAGGCACTGCGAACTATCGCACAGATCTGTACTCTACTTGTGGGACCGTGATTAGCCATGCCGAGAGCATTGAGCTTTTTAAAAGTTTAGGTGTGAAGATGACCCCCGAACTCAAATCGCCTAGCGTAGCAATGCCTTATGAAGGGGATTACACTCAGCGCCAGTACGCCCAACAAATGATTGATGAGTATAGAGAGGCTGGCGTTCAGCCCTGGAAGGTTTTTGCTCAGTCATTCAACCTCGAGGATGTGCGCTACTGGATTGAGAACGAGCCCTGGTTCGGCAAGCAGGCGGTCTATTTAGATGGCCGTTACGACGATCCTGCCTTCGACCACACCAATCCAAATACTTGGTCACCTACCATGGAGGAACTCGTTGCCCAGGGTGTCAAGATAATTGCGCCGCCAATGTATATGCTTCTTGCACTAAACGAAAACGACCAGATCGTTCCATCGACATACGCCATTGCAGCAAAGTCCGTTGGTCTCGATATTATTACCTGGACTTTGGAGCGCTCCGGTTTTCTTCGCAATGGCGGTGGCTTTTACTATCAGACGGTAATCGATGCAATCGATAACGATGGTGATATGCTTGAGGTTCTGGACGTGCTTGCTATGGATGTTGGCATTATTGGCATCTTTTCTGACTGGCCAGCCACAGTAACTTATTACGCCAATTGTATGTGCATCAAATAAGTATTGTCTGGACAGATGGACTGACTAAAAATCTGTCTGTCCAACTCTTTGAAATATTATGAGCGGGGATGCTTTTTAATCTCTCAAGTGGTAGAGTGATTTTGATAGGCAAGCAGGTAAATATTTAACATAAAGATATTTTCAGCAAATCCCTGGAGCAATTAACGAATGGGACGAGTTACTCTTCGAATCTCAGAATTCATGCAATTGGAATCAGCTGGTGGCATTCTTCTCATGGGAACGGCAGCACTTGCCATGATACTGGCGAACACTCCGCTTTACGTTTTCTTTGATCTGTTTATTGCCACACCTGTGCACATCAAAATAGGTCCACTCGAAATTGCCAAACCGCTACTGCTCTGGGTAAATGACGGTCTTATGGCTACTTTCTTTTTCCTTGTTGGACTCGAACTAAAGCGCGAACTTCTCATTGGTGAGCTCTCTGACAAAAGTAAAATAACCTTACCCGCCCTTGGAGCCATTGGTGGAATGGCAATCCCTGCTCTTATCTTTATTGTGATTAACATTGGAGACCCAGAGGCACTTCGCGGCTGGGCTATACCAGCGGCAACAGATATCGCCTTTGCTCTCGGATTCATCTGGCTCGGTATCAAACTGAAGATATCAACAATGCCCGAAGGATTATCCTGGGGATCACTCTATGGAATGTCAGCTTTATGTGGTATTGGGTTTACCATGAGCCTTTTTATCGGTTCCCTCGCATTTGATCAGACCGTGATGCAGTTGGTTTTTGACGAACGGCTTGGCGTCGTCATCGGTTCAATGGCGTCCGGTATTTTCGGAGTTGTTATTTTGCATAAGACCCTCCCCAAGACAAACAGTTAAGATAATTCTATAAGAATGGATTAGTTTAATTTCATGACGTAGTACCTTGATCAGTAGACACGAGACTATAATTAATTGACCAAAATTCAAAAACATAGAAAATTTTGAAATCTTGGCCAATGTCGGCACATCAGGTTTCGTCTTAATAATGAAAATTCACCTGCCCAGTCTTTGAGTCGAGGTCTGTTGGCCTCTACTTTAGATGGAACTTTGCGTGCCGGATGCTTTTATGTTGGCTAATTCGCTATTCTGTCTATATTACCAACTACCAGGCAATCAATTGTTCAACGAATGAAGGTGGCGGGTTGTTGTGTCAAATAGGTTTGAAATATTAAAATATTAACACATTTTTAACTAAGCGAGTAGGAGAAGCCATGACGCATTATCTTCAAGCTTTTAGTCCCCACGAGAACGACCCTCTTTCAACGCTTGTGACAAGAGAAGAAGATCTTCTTGCAAACAGCAATACTTCCATCAAAAAGTCAAAAGAGAAAGTGGCATCTTTCGCTGATGTCTGCAAAATCATTTTTAATGAGGATTTTTTGTTTCAGACTCTGACACCACATGAAATGAATATGCACTCGTTAGGGGAGCCACCAACGCGTTTCTCAAAGCGTCCTTTTACTGCTCCCTCTATGACTGAGTTTATGGCTGTTACGAAAGAACTGCTTGAAGGGCGCGAGGTTAAATCCAATGAATATTCTGATCGGTTTTATCAAAACGGCGGTCTAGCGCCAGCAGCTTTCCGTGTGTTTCGGCGTCATGGTGATGACGTTATTCTCTCAAATGAGCGCACGCATTTTGTGGGCGATGTAATGCTTCTTGGATCATTTCTAGAGATGGCAAAAGCATTTAATCGATTCGGTGTCATTACCAGTTTTAACGTAGATTTTGTCGGCGAATTGTCTCAAGCCCGACGCACAATTGAAGCAGAGGCGGGTGTAACTTCTGTTTTTCATGAGAACTATCGCCCTGTTGTTTGGACTATGCCATATTTCGATGGCAACCATTGGTCACAGCCGGCTCCTGTTTTGCTGCAACCTGGTGATGTTGTGTGGAATACAGATGCCGAAGCCATTTATCTTTTAAATGAGTTCCAAATCTCTGATCCAACTGCAGAAAACAAAAGTTCTGTGGCAAACCGCACTTTTGTTAAGACAACCAGGAACAGCTGTAGCGCCACCACGGTGGTAGGCTATGGCAAAAATATGCACAAGACTTTGTGTTGCGGTCTGCGAGCCGTCTTTTTTGGCCCAAGACAAACTTCTTAGGATGCCTTGCAATGACTCGGGAAACTGAGCCAGTGGGGTAACCAACGGTCTCACAATTTTTAGGCCGCATATCTCATGAACATTCTGTGCCTCAACTGGTAACGATTTGATGTGCAATATGGAGTATCACTCATCTTGATCACAGTTAATTCTACAAAATGTTCCTGAGATATTTGGGTTAGGTGCCGCGAATTGGTGTTGCCCTCGTAAGAAAGTGTCCACGTTTTTCCTAGCACTTAAAGATCGTGTGGGGAGAGGAGGACAGTAGTTGGTGTCGGGAGAAAAAGAATTGCTAAGGCGGCTTTGATGAGGCAGCAAAACGACACTATGATACAGAGCAAAAGTAGTAATGCCGTAAAGGTACCAAACGTCTCAATATTCTGTTATTGCCATTGTTACCCTTGGATCCAAGGTAACGGTGTTTGCCTCTGATGGCGCCTCAGGGGTGAGTCGCAGTCTCATGGATGATCTCAAAAAGTGCGTGCGGATCGGAACCGTTTGCCTCGGCAATTTCCTTGAGGGTCTTCGTGGGATCGGCAGTAATCGATCTGGCAGCCAAGGCCTGGACAATTATCTCCGTGCGCAAACCATATTGGGCGCAGAGGTCCTGAAATACTATTCGGCCCATGCCGGGAAAGGGCTCGTCGGGAAAAGGCTTTTTTTCTCCAGCTCCAGCTGCGGCAGGCGGGTTCATTAGGTCATATATTGCCTTTGGTGTGGTCGAGTTGGCTTTTGCTATTTCCAGGATGGTCTGACTTTCACCGGTAAAACGGATATTCGCACTCTGTAAATGAGTTTTCAATGACTCAAGATCCAGTCCGGTTCGTTTGGCAAAAAGAGTGAGCGAGGAAAGCTCAGCATGCCCATAAGGAGGTTCACCGTATTTAACCGCCGCAACTTCCTTGAAGGACGCGCCAAAGTCAAGGATGGTGCTAAAGGGCGGGATATTCATCAGGGTGCCGACGGTAAAAACCAGGTTTATCAAAAAGGCCACCGAAAAGGCCGGAGTGAAGAATTTCATTTCTCTGGACTTGTTTTTCAGGTAGCCGATAATCGGCTTCCAGTTGAATGCGTATTCCATTGATTCCGGCCAGTGATTCCAGTCGAAGCCGGTCAGTCATTCCACGTGATCCCGGCCACTCATTCCAGATGATCCC
>RCMY010002740.1_pt1 | contig 15847 bp, 12 predicted proteins | sample 2041341 | NCBI WGS metagenome assembly RCMY01 (sample SAMN09708234, study PRJNA481090) | Marine sediment metagenome, whole genome shotgun sequencing project. | reverse complement strand
ACTCAAATAAGTTCTTCGAAAGTCCTTAATATCCTATTTTTGCCGCATGGCAAAACAAGATGACGATTTTAAGCGGGTAATTTCCCATGCAAAGGAATATGGATACGTATTCCAGTCCAGTGAAATTTATGATGGATTGAGTGCGGTGTACGATTACGCCCAGAACGGCGCCGAACTCAAAAAGAACATTCGGGAGTACTGGTGGAAAGCCATGGTACAGCTCAATGAAAATATCGTGGGAATCGATGCGGCCATTTTTATGCATCCCACCACGTGGAAAGCCTCCGGACACGTTGATGCCTTCAACGACCCTTTGATAGACAACAAAGATTCCAAAAAGCGCTATCGTGCCGATGTGCTTGTCGAAGACCATGTCGCCAAAATCGAGAACAAAATCGAAAAAGAGGTGGCCAAGGCCGCCAAACGTTTCGGCGATAAGTTCGATCAAGTACAATTTCTTGCTACCAACCAGCGGGTTGTCGATTATCAAGAGCAAGCTACCACCATATCAAAGAGATTGGGCAAATCTTTGGCCAATGAAGATCTTGACGATGTCAAGAAACTGATCGAGGAACTTGATATCGCCTGCCCGATGTCAGGATCAAAAAACTGGACGGAGGTCAAACAGTTCAACCTTATGTTTGGCACCAAACTAGGTGCTAACGCCGAAAGCGCTATGGATCTCTACTTACGACCTGAGACTGCCCAAGGTATTTTCGTCAACTTTTTGAACGTACAGAAAACGGGGCGTATGAAGATTCCCTTTGGTATCGCCCAGACCGGAAAAGCCTTCCGTAACGAAATCGTTGCCCGTCAGTTTATCTTTCGTATGCGGGAGTTCGAGCAGATGGAAATGCAGTATTTCATTAAGCCAGGCACCCAACAAGAATGGTATGAAAAATGGAAGGAAACCCGCATGAAATGGCATTTATCGTTGGGATTGGGCGAAGATAACTACCGTTTTCACGACCATGAAAAACTAGCGCACTACGCCGATGCCGCTTCGGATATCGAATTCCGCTTTCCCTTTGGATTCAAGGAATTGGAAGGCATCCACTCCCGAACCGATTTCGACTTGGCCAGCCATGAAAAGCACTCCGGTAAAAAATTACAATATTTCGATCATGAAACCCGCGAAAGTTATGTGCCCTACGTGGTAGAAACTTCTATCGGTCTCGATAGGATGTTTTTGGCCGTATTTTCGAACTCCCTACAAGAAGAGGAACTTGAAAACGGTAGCACGAGAACCGTTTTGAAACTGCCGGCAGTACTGGCACCGACAAAAGCAGCAGTCTTTCCGCTGGTTAAAAAAGATGGCCTACCGGAAATCGCCCAAGAAATTATTGCGGACCTAAAGTGGGATTTCAACGTTGAATACGATGAAAAAGACGCCGTTGGCCGCCGCTACCGAAGACAAGACGCCGCCGGAACGCCATTCTGCATCACCGTTGACCATCAAACGCTGGAAGATAAGACCGTAACGATCCGCCATCGAGATTCTATGGAGCAGCAACGCGTTGCCATTGATGCGTTAAAAGGGATTATTCATCAAGAAGTTGATATGAAGACGTGGTTGAAGCGGATGGCTGATTAGTGGGCAGTAGCAACTAGCAACTAGCAACTCTTTTTAAATCCGCCACCCCAATCGTAGACTCCCATAAAAATTCCGAGGGTTTCCTGGATAAAAGTACCGCGGTTCGCCACCAAAACTTCCGGCGTTGATAAGCACCGACTCCGCATAGTGTTCATCGAGGATGTTGTTGATGCCGAAATCGATTCCGATCGTAAATTTTTCGAAGAGTTCTTTTTGATAGCCCATTCGGGTGGTGAAAACGGCAAAGGCTTCGCTTTGTAGGCTATTGGCATCTGTTAAGGGTATTTCGGAGATGTGCCTGTGGGCGATATTCCAGTAAAAACCATTAAGAAACCGGGACTGAATTCCTGCAGTACGCATTTGTTTGGGAACGCCGGTTAACGGGTTTCCTGAAAAGTCTTCTCCTTCGTCAATGAATTCCACAAATTCGTGATCATTTAGGGTATAGCTGAGAAAGGGTGCTAGTTGTAGCATTGGGCTGATAGTCCAAGTGTAATCCATTACGATTTCGAGTCCCCTATGGCGGGTTTTGCCGGCGTTTTTGCCTATAAATTGGTCCTCGGCGACACGTTCGGCGACCAATAGGTTGCGCACATCCATTTGATAAACAGCCATGTTCAGGTGAAACTTGCGGTCATTGAGGTACAGTTCCGTGCCCAGTTCGTAGTTCGTACCTGTTTCTTGGGCGATATCGGGATTGATAACGCCATCAGGAGTCAAGGTCTGCTCGACCGTTGGGTTCGAGAAACCACGGCTGACATTGGCAAACAGACGGGCGTCTGCCGAGAACCGATATTCAAGATCTAGGCTTGGAAGAACTATTAGGTCAAAATCTCGTTTGGCACTTGTATTGTCCGTCCCCGAATTAAAACGGTCGCGGAAGTCATATTTCGTTTTGTTGATGGCTAGGCCTACTTGTGCAGAAAATGCATCCGTCAATGGAAACAATAGCGTTCCGAAGCTGTTCAGTTGCGTTCGAAATTCCTTATTATCGCCAAATTGGTCTCCCTGTAAACTTCCGTTGACCGGTTGCTCCAGTGTTCTATAGAGCGACCAATTGTACTCGTCCTTGTAAAGCTCTGCGCCTAAGGTATACTCAGCTTGCCGATTTAAAAAGCCGAAATTTCCGCTAAAGCGTGTCCGGAATCCATACCCGTTTGTGATTTCATCCAAATAGCCCAAAGGCCTGGGGCGTTTTTCGAAATGGTCTAGGTAGGAATAAAAGATACTGGTACTGTTTTCAAGTCGGTCGGTGAAAGTATGCACGTAGTTGAGGCCAATCAATGAATAATTGTTGGTCTCAAAACCCTGGATCCCGCCCCAGTTCGCGGCCGCCTGTTTCGGATTCTCGGCAAATGCGGTCGCCCCAATCGAACTGGCGATATTCGCAGTATAATCGATATGGTTGACCAACAATCCGATTTTGTTCTTCGCGTTGATTTGATAGGATGTGTTCAGTAACAGACCATCCCTTTCAAATTGACTGTTATCGCGGTAGCCGTCCGTTTCCAGATGACTGTATTGCAATCCCAATCGCAATTTTCCATCGTAATGGTTAAACGAAAGGTTATCCTTTAGCAACCCAAAAGAACCCACGGTAAAGTTGTTCGAAAGGTTGGTGGATCTTCCAAGGGCTTCTTTGGGATTCAGGATGATTGCACCTCCTAAATTGGCGCCAAAAGCCGTTCCTTTGGGCCCTTTGATGACTTCCATCTGGCTAAGGTTTTCAAGGTCGAAGGCCTCGATGGTCGAAAAACCCGAACCATCCGTCACCGGAATATCGTTGTAATAGAGGCGGAGCTTATCGGTACCGTACAGTGTACGGGCTCCGATGCCGCGAACGGTTATCCGGTTTGTATTCAAAGCACCCGAAAGCACATATACACCGGGAATCTGGTTCATGGACGAGGTGAGTTCAACGGGACTATAATTCTGGAATATTTTGGCCGTAATGACATCCGAAGGCACGATACCTGTGGCGTTTTTGACCCTTAGGGCATCCAATAAAATAACTTCATCAAGCTGGGTTATACTATCGTTTTCTATAGGATTTTGGGAAAAACCGAGGTAAACGAAAAAAAAGCAAATTAGAAAAGTAAAATCGCGCATCATCTAAAAATTTTGGAAAATCAAAAATAGCAAACTTAAACTGCTTCGTCCTATTCAATGCTTACTTTTGCCACCGATTTAACTATATTATGAAGATAGTATCGTATAACGTAAACGGCATCCGCGCAGCGCTTAAAAAAGGATTTTTGGATTGGCTACAGGCCGTAGGTCCCGATGTCGTTTGCCTTCAGGAAATCAAGGCCATGGAGGAGCAACTCGACCTATCCGTTTTTGAAGAAGCGGGCTATGCCTATAATTATTGGTACAGCGCGCAGAAGAAAGGCTATAGCGGGGTGGCCATTTTATCAAAAACAAAACCCGACCATGTAGAAGCGGGAACGGGCTTCGATTATATGGATTTTGAGGGACGTAACCTGCGCGCCGACTTTGGCGATATATCCGTGATGAGCCTGTACCTGCCATCCGGCACCAATTTAGCCCGGCTGGAACATAAACTGACCTATATGGCTGATTTTCAGACCTATGTCGACCGATTGCGGAAAACGCATCCTAACTTAATAGTGTTGGGCGATTACAATATTTGTCATGAGGCTATCGATATCCATGATCCCGTACGCCTCAAGAACGTATCGGGATTTCTACCTGTCGAGCGAGAATGGATCGGTAATTTTATCGACAGTGGCTTTATCGACAGTTTTCGACAGTTCAATAATGAACCCGATAATTATACCTGGTGGAGCTATCGTGCCAATGCCCGTAACAACAACAAAGGCTGGCGTCTGGATTATGCCATGGTCGCAGAGCCCTTAAAACAAAGGTTAAAACGGTCGGTTATCCTCTCCGATGCCAAACACAGTGATCATTGTCCAGTTTTGGTAGAAATATCCCTAGCGCTTTAACCATGCCTTCCTCTCGACATGCAATCCTCTCAGTCGTGACTCCCTCGTCGGTTGCAGAAGGTCACTCGTCGGAGGCAAGAGTAAGAACTCCTGATTTTGGGGATATTTCTTACATGCGTAGGGGGGAGTGGCCCATATAAATTTGTAAATTTGCGCGCTTTAAACCTCCACATAAAGTAACCCCATGATTTATAACACGCTGCCCCATACCGATATCCAAGTCAGTAAGATATGTCTCGGTACCATGACCTGGGGCAACCAGAATACTGAAAAAGAAGGACACGAGCAGATGGACTATGCCGTTGACCAAGGTGTCAACTTTTTCGATACGGCCGAAATGTATCCCATTCCCGCACATCCCGATAGGGTATCGCTTACCGAAAAAATAATCGGTAATTGGTTTCAAAAAAACGGGAACAGAGACAACATCGTTCTTTCTTCAAAAATTGTTGGAAAAAGCGAGGGCACTAAGTTTATCCGCGATACCGGTTTCACGCCCGAATCGATTAGAAATGCGGTGGATGGCAGTCTCGTGCGTCTACAGACCGATTATATCGACCTCTACCAGCTCCATTGGCCCGAACGCAGCACCAATTATTTTGGAAAAAGGGGGTATGAGCACGATGTTACCGACCATTGGAAAGATAACATTCACGAAGTGCTGCAGACCCTGCGCGATTTGATCCGTAACGGTAAAATCAGGCATGTAGGAATCTCGAACGAGACCCCATGGGGCACCATGCGTTTTGTGATGGAAAGTAAGGTGCATGCCAGTTTGCCGCGAACAATCACGATTCAAAATCCGTATAACCTTTTGAACCGTTTGTTCGAAGTAGGGCTGTCAGAAATCGCTATCCGTGAAAAAGTGGGGCTCTTGGCCTATTCACCTTTGGGCTTCGGCACCTTGACCGGTAAGTTTTTGGGCGGTATGCGACCGGCGACCTCGCGCATCGTACTTTTCCCCCAATATTCTCGGTATAGCGGCGAAACCGCTGTAAAAGCGACTGAAAAATATCATCAACTTGCGAGAGACCATGGCCTCTCACCAACACAGATGGCTCTGGCGTTCGTAAATACAAGGCCTTTCGTTACCGGTACTATTATCGGGGCCACTTCGATGGAGCAGCTAAAACATAATATCGCCAGTATTGACATTACTTTGAGCGATGAGGTGTTGGAGGGTATCGAAGCTATTCACAATGCGATACCGAATCCGGCGCCATAATTCAGGACTATGAATTTTCTAAAAGTGGGCTTTGGACAATTGGTGCTGATTATAGCTGTGATTATCATTATAATGGTGTTCGCCAGGATAATGCGGGATAAGCGGTAGCTGAAAGTACTTTACTAAAGATATCCTTGACTCTTGGATTTGATTTGGTAAATACCTGAGTTCCTATTGCGCCTAAGGGGGATCCTACAAAACGTATTATCATCCAAATAATCCACTAACAACATCCTCGATTCTGGATACCAGTTCGATGGCTATTTTCGGATTTTTCAATCCGATTTTATTGTTTTTGGATACGTAGATGGTAGTAAATCCCAACTTTTCCGCTTCCGAAATACGCTGATCCACTCGTTGCACTGGGCGTATCTCGCCCGCTAAGCCGACTTCAGCTGCAAAGCAGACGCCTTTGGCTATGGGAATATCTTCATTACTGGAAAGTATGGCCGCGATTACCGCCAAATCGATGGCGGGGTCGTCTACCGAGATGCCTCCTGTTATGTTCAAGAAAACATCTTTAGCGCCCAATTTAAAGCCCGCCCGTTTTTCGAGCACTGCCAAAAGCATGTTTAACCGCTTTACATTGTAGCCCGTAGTGGAACGCTGCGGAGTACCATAAACTGCGGTACTAACAAGGGCCTGAATCTCTATCATGAGTGGCCGCATGCCTTCTATGGTCGAGGCGATAGCCGTGCCGCTGAGTCCCTCATCATTTTTTGAAATCAATATCTCCGACGGATTATTTACCTGCCGTAGTCCACCGCCCTGCATTTCGTAGATACCCAGTTCCGCGGTCGAACCAAACCGGTTTTTTAAAGATCTCAGGATACGGTATACATAATTCCGATCTCCCTCGAATTGTAGCACCGTATCCACCATATGTTCCAAGATTTTGGGCCCGGCGATGGAGCCATCCTTTGTGATATGTCCGATGAGGATAACTGGCGTATTCGTCTCCTTGGCGAATTTTATCAGTTCGGCTGTACATTCCCTTATTTGGGATATGCTGCCCGCTGCCGATTCGATATAATCGGAATGTAGGGTCTGGATGGAGTCAATTACTACAATATCAGGTTCGATGGCCTCGATCTGCTGAAAAATATTCTGCGTCTTCGTTTCCGTAAGGATATAACAGGTATCGCTATTAGGATGGATACGGTCCGCCCGCATCTTGATTTGTTTTTGGCTTTCTTCCCCCGACACGTAGAGCGTTCTGTACGGAAGTTTTAGGGCGATCTGTAATATCAAGGTGCTTTTTCCCACGCCGGGTTCCCCGCCCAGCAGTACTAATGCCCCGGGAACTAGTCCTCCGCCCAGTACACGATTGAATTCCAAGTCAAAAGTATTTAGGCGAATCTCCCTGTCCGAACTGATCTCGTGCACCCGAAGCGGTTTGGTCATGCGTTTTTTCGGACTGGCGATAGTTTTCCAAGTCGACTTTTCGGGTTTCTGGACTACCTCTTCTACGACAGTGTTCCATTCTTTACAGGCTGAACACTGTCCTACCCATTTGGCGTATTGGGTGCCGCAGTTCTGGCAGAAAAAGGTTGTTTTGGTTTTGGCCATGGTGAAGGTTCACTTTAGGGATAAAGATAGTGAGAAGTTAAAAATAGGCAGGTCTTTTTTGCCACCCTTTTACACCTAGTTGGTTAAGTTCTACGCAAAGGTCGCAAACCTAATTAAACCCAAAACTCCTTAATACCCAAAATCCGCCTTCAATGCATCGATTTTCTCCAGCGCCATTTCTTTGGTCAAAAAGTCGATTTCTTCCATGGCAAAAGCTTTTTCAAAAGTCTTGAAGGCTTTTTTCGGCTCTCCCATCTGCTCGTAGTATTCGCCCTCGAAGTAGAAACCGAGCATGGTATCGGGATACTGTTTTTTGCACATATCCGATAGGGGTTTTAGCGATTCGACGTCTTCCTTTTTTCGGGTGGCGGCGTAGATGGCCATAATATCGTTAAGCTCGACCGTCTTTTCGAAGCCGAAGAGGTCTTCGATGCCTTGGTATTTATCCTCAAGATATTGAAAAACAGGGCCGTCTAAGGTCAAAATATTCTCTTTGTATTCTTTCGGACTGATAGGTTTGAACACGCGGAATATATTGTCGAAGGCCTTGCCGATGCCATAGGTGGCTATCGAAATGTCGTCGGCACCATCATATTGCGTGAATTCGTAATGTAAGGTCTCCTTTTGGATGGCCTTGATGGCATTGCTCATCTGTAAAATACGTGCGGTATCATCATCCTTTAGACCTTCGACGATAAGGTGGTAGAATATTTGTTGGTCGAACGACATTAAACGGGCGGGTACGCGGGCTTCCATCTGCGGCGCTAAGGATGGGGAAATATTGATATAGGCATTGAACAAAGATTTTTCCTTAAACAGCCAGTAGTTCTGGAAATTTGCGGAAATATCATATCCTATAATCGTTTTAAAAGGCGCGGTGTTGTATTTGGTATCGAGGTAGGGAACAAGCTCTCCACCCACAAATTCAAAGAAATGTTTTGCTTTTTCCGATGGGAGCCCTGTATCCGGCTCGAAGGCGCAATCATCGTAGCGCAGGCCGTTTTTGCTTTGGTCGACGCCTACAACGATACTTGCCGGCATGCCATGAAATTTGTGATAGAATTTGGCATTGGCGACGGTTTGATCAAAAAGATAGTCGCCATCGAGTACTACGATTACCGGATATTTTTGCGCTGCATCATAATCTTCGGGAACGTAATACCGAACATCGCGCCGTTCCTGTAATTTGAACGATTCAAAGATTTCTTGGGTGACTTGGGCTCCTAGGTTGGCGCATAGCAAAAGTGCGAAAATGGTAAGGTTTCGTAGCATAAACAAAGATTTGGGTGTAGGGTAACCGCAGAGATTTAAAAGTAGGTTCTCAACGATTCCTGTTCAATAACGGTAAAACGAGGAAAGATATTGCCCCAAAAACGACGACCATCAAGGTCTGTGAGATCCACATGATCCAGCCGAAGGCATCGCCGGACACTTTGCTAATACCAAAAATGGCCAGTGCTTGACTTACCGCGATGGGATAAAGGCCGATACCTCCATTGGTGAACATCATGGCTAATGCCCCGGCCACAAAGGCGACCATAAGTTGGCCCAGTGACAGTCCGATAGTCTCCGGCACTGTAAATTTAATGACCCAGAGCATACCGATATAGCAAGCCCAAATGAACAGGGTGTGCCCTAAAAATGCCCATTTGTTCTTCATTTTGAAGATACTCAAAAGGCCATCTAGAAGACCTTTGACGAAGTTTTTAATTCTGGATGCGAAATTGTGGGATGATCTTTTGATAAAAAGGAAAAAAGCGGCCAACATCAAAATTCCCGTTCCCATCAGAATCAGGATCTTATTTAAAGGGATGCCCACATTTTCAAGAAAGCCTAAAATAATATCGGTCTGCCACAACAAGGTGCCTAGAATAATTGAAAAAAGCATGATGACATCGATGACCCGTTCGGTGATTATGGTGCCGATACCTTTCTCGAAGGGAACTTTCTCATAGGTCGTCAAAGCCGTGGCCCTCAAAATTTCCCCAGTCCGCGGAATACCTAGATTTGTCAAATAGGCCATGAGAATAATAAAGACGTTATTGCTTAACTTTGGGGCATATCCGAGAGGTTGCAGCAAATAATTCCAACGGATAGCACGGGAAACATGCCCAAGAATCCCCAATATCATCGAAATGCCAACCCAGAATAGATTGGCATCCTTTATATAATAAAATATCTGGTTTCTTTCTTCTTCGGCGCTGGAATCGTACCAATACCATACCAAAAATACACCCAAAGCTATAGGAAGTATGGTTTTCAAGGTGTTTTTAAGGTTGTCGCCCAAGGTTGGTAGTTTGATCTGTTATTTGCCATGCACCCAGCGCGTTACGCTAAAAAGAAAGCGTAGTGCCATTTGGGAATAGTGCTCAGCGTTAGTTCAACAAATTGTTCGCTTCGTTCGGAAATACAAGTGAGGGATTAAAAACTTTGGCCTCCTCGATATCCATGCGCGCATAGGTGATTAAAATAAGTATATCGCCGACCGCCACTTTTCTGGCGGCGGCCCCGTTCAATGTGATTTCACCGCTTGCACGCGACCCTGGAATGGCGTAGGTCTCCAATCGCTCACCATTGTTGTTGTTCACGACCTGTACCTTCTCACCCCGTATAATGTTCGCGGCATCCATAAGGTCTTCGTCGATGGTGATGCTGCCGATATAGTTCAGGTCGGCACCGGTACACTTAACACGGTGTATCTTCGATTTTACGACTTCTATTTGCATGGGACAAAGGTAGTTAAAAATTGATTTTAGTTGAGGGCTATATTGTCGATCAGCCGAACGCCCTCGGTATAAACGGCGACAAAGGCCCGATATTTCACGTTTGGTTTTTTTCTTTGGATGGGTGTCAGGGTATCGACATCCGTGATCTCAAAGTATTCCAACCTCAGGTCAGGATGGTTTTCAAATTGTTTTTCTGCCCAATCTATCACATATTTAGCACTTTTCATGCCAAATTTCGTTTTGGCAGTCCGTAGTGTATTATAGATGAAAGATGCCTCTTGGCGTAGGGTTTGGGACAATCTTTCGTTACGCGAGCTCATGGCCAATCCGCTGGCTTCCCTGACTATGGGACATCCTATTATAGCTACGGGGATGTTGTTTTTTTCGACCAGCTTCCTGATGATCTGCAATTGTTGAAAATCCTTTTCTCCGAAATAGGCCCTGTCCGGATGTATCAAATTCAACAAAGTTTCTACGATAGTCCCTACCCCATTGAAATGATCGTTTCTGAAGGCTCCTTCCATCACTGTATCCAATCGCTCGAAATCATAGATTTTAGATTGCACGCGATGGTCGTAGATTTCATCCGCCGTAGGCGTAAAAATTAGGATATCCCCACAAATACCTTCCAATAGCGAAATATCATTTTCAAGCGTATTGGGATACTTGTCAAGATCTTCTTTATTATCGAACTGGGTGGGGTTCACAAAGATGCTGACCACGACAAACCTGTTCTCGGCAACGGCTTTTTCGACCAATGTCGCATGCCCCTGATGTAGGGCGCCCATGGTAGGAACAAGTCCGAGGCTCTCATTTTCAGGAAATGATGATAGGCGATGGTCGAGTTCTTTCTTGGTGGTAATGACCGGCATAGGAGATTTTTAAAGCGAGCAAACATACGGCTTATCTCTATATTTTTTGTAATTTTGCAGCCAATTTGCAATCCACCCATAAAATAGTATATACATGACTGGTAAAAAGATATTGTTCGTATCCTCGGAACTAGTGCCTTATCTTCCGGAGAACGACGTTTCCCTGATGTCTTATGAAACTCCGAGAATGGTGAACAGCAATGGCGGCCAGATACGGATTTTTATGCCCAGATACGGTAATATCAACGAACGCAGGCATCAACTGCACGAGGTGATACGCCTGTCGGGAATGAACTTGGTGGTCAATGATATGGATATGCCTTTGATCATTAAGGTGGCTTCCATACCTAAGGAGCGCATTCAGGTATATTTTATCGATAACGACGAGTATTTCAAGCGAAAGGGCACCTTTACGGATAAGGAAGGAAATCTCTATGCCGATAATGACGAGCGTGCCATTTTCTTTGCCAAGGGCGTGGTGGAAACCGTCAAAAAATTGAACTGGTCGCCGGACATTATTCATGTTCACGGGTGGATGGCTTCGTTATTGCCTTTGTATCTTAAGAAATTCTATGCTGACGAACCTCTTTTCGATACCAGTAAGATTGTTATTTCGGTATACGGAAAATCGTTCGAGGGCGAACTTGATTCCGCTATGATCGACAAAATAGCTTTCGACGGAATTCCAAAAGAGAGCATTGCCTCGCTTGAGACCCCTACCTATAATAATTTGTTAAAGATCGCGGTCGATAATTCAGATGCTGTTATTTTAGCGGCGGAAGGAATTCCAGAAGATTTACAAGACCACATCTCCAACCTTCAAAAACCTGTGTTGCCTTATGTATCCTTGCAAGAATTCGAGGATGCCTATGCCAATTTCTATAACACTGAAGTTTTAAAATAGCCTGAATGATTTTTTTGAATCGACCCAAATTTACTGCATTGGCGGTAATTGCGCTTGTTGCTGTATTGGTGGCATGTGAAAAAGATCCAACTACCATAGGTGCCGGGGTTATCGGCAGCAAACCTTTCAATACCGATAAAGCCGTTTTCGACGTGTTTGCGGTCAATAAAAAGATACGGGCGGTACGCACCAATCAGCTTCCCATTTATCAACTGGGGGTCTTTAACCATCCCGTTTATGGAAAGACCGAGGCAACGATTACTTCACAAGTGCAATTGTCGGCCCCAAATCCGCTTTTTGGCGATAAGCGTCCGGCGGACGGAGAACCTTCCGAAAACGAAACCGTAGAATCAGTATATCTTTATATTCCCTTTTTGCAAAGTCCATCGGGCGATACCGATAATGATGGAGTGATAGATGCGTTGGACAAAGATCCGTTAGACCCCAACAGTGATACGGATGGTGATGGGATTACCGATAATCAAGAAAAAGCCCGGGGTACCGACCCTCTCGTTCAAGATAATAACGAAGCCGAGGGTTTTGTAAAAGATCAATTTGCAAAAACTAAAGACGTAGATAGTATTTACGGGAATCGCGAAATGCCGTTCAAGTTAAACCTGCAACGTTCTACCTATTTTCTAAGGGATTTGGATCCAAGCACCAATTTTCAGGAAGCTCAGGAATACTATTCCAATCAGGATTTCACGGGATTTCTTGCCGAAAAGATTTCGTTGGATACGGAGACCATCACGATTAGTGAAAAGGAGATTTTATTGCCAAAAATAGATGACCCCGAAACTGAAAATGTGGATGAATCAACTCAAGTCACCCCAATTCCTCCTGGTATTCGTGTGCAATTGGATAAAGAATTTTTCCAAAATAACATATTGGACAAAGAGGGGAGTTCCGAATTGCTGACCCAGGCCAACTTCGCCAATTTTTTACGTGGCATACACTTCTCGTTGGAGCCGACGGCGAACGAAGAGCTCATGATGCTGTTCAATTTAAGGGATGCCAACATTACTATTTCCTATAGTTATACTGCCGGTGAGGTGGCCAAGAAAAAGGATTTTGTACTCAAATTTATTACGCAACAAGATCCTAATCCACAAGCGGGACAGGTTTTTCCGATTGTAGGCAATGCTGTCAACAGCTTTGTTAATGATGTTTACTCTACGGAAATTGACGATGCCTTGGCATCCAAAGAAAACGCGGAACGTATCTATCTTAAAGGCGGTGCCGGTAGTTTTGCCGAAATCAACCTTTTCAACGATGCCAATGCTAGGCAGGCCATCGAACAGATAAAGGCCAACAATTGGATCATCAATGAGGCCAATTTGGTCTTTTATGTGGATAAGAAGCCAGGGGTAATCGAACCCCCGCGATTGTATCTCTATAATATGGAGACTAACGCAGCCCTCATCGGCCGTAACGACGGACCGGCACCACAGGGTAAGTCCCATTTAAGCAGCTATCCCTTTTACGATGGACTCCTAGAGGGAGGGGACAACGGTTCCGAGCAGAAATATACCGTAAAAATCACTGATTATATCAATGATTTGGTCGTTCGCAATGCCGAAAATGCCACTTTGGGACTCACGATTACGCCGAATATAGGGCTTCGTAATGTTGCCGATGCCATGCTCGACGACAACACCGAGGCAGAACTGCCGATGGCGGCCACTTTGAGCCCTTTGGGTACCGTGCTTTTCGGAAGTAAGGTTTCCACAGCTAACACAGATAAAAAACTACAACTCGAGATTTTTTATACGGAAGCGAATTAAAATCTCAAAATTTCTCTCCTTTTTATATACCAGCATCCACATTTCTTCGTTTAATCTCTAGAATAGGGATTTTTAGGCACGTTTCGCGTAAATTTATTGCGAAACAGTGCTATCCCCAAAGCTAAAGAACTTAAAATTATGTGTGGAATCGTAGGTTATATTGGGCATAGAGATGCCTATCCGATTATTATAAAAGGCCTTCAGCGCTTGGAATACAGAGGGTACGACAGTGCCGGTATCGCGCTTTACGACGGTAACGGCATCAATCTTTGCAAGACAAAGGGCAAGGTCGAGGAATTGAAAAGGAAATCCGAGAAGGAAATTTCTACAAAGGGAAGTTTGGGCATTGGTCATACGCGTTGGGCGACCCATGGTGTACCTAATGACGTGAATTCGCATCCGCACTATTCCAATTCTGGCGACCTGGTCATCATACACAATGGGATTATAGAGAATTATGAATCCATTAAAAAGGCGTTGACCAAAAGGGATTATGTTTTTCAATCGGATACAGATACCGAAGTATTGGTAAACCTGATTGAGGAGGTCAAGAAAAAGGAAAATGTAAAATTGGGCAAAGCAGTGCAGCTGGCCTTGAACGAAGTGGTCGGTGCCTATGCCATTGCAGTTTTCGACAAGCAAAAACCGGATGAGATTGTGGTAGCCAAATTAGGTAGCCCTTTGGCTATCGGTGTGGGGGATAACGAGTTCTTTATTGCTTCGGATGCTTCCCCTTTTATAGAATTTACCAACAACGCGATTTATTTACAGGATGAGGAGATGGCGGTAATCCGTCTCGGAAAAGAGATAAAATTACGAAAGATCAAGGACGACGCTATTACCTATCCGAATATCCTTGAACTAAAAATGAACATCGAGGAAATCGAAAAAGGCGGTTACGATCATTTTATGCTCAAAGAAATCTATGAGCAGCCCAGGGCTATTCTCGATACCTATCGCGGCAGATTGCGTGCTGAACAGGGTCTGATAAAAATGGCCGGTATCGATCAGCATCTAGATAAGTTCATGAATGCCAACCGCATCATTATCGTTGCCTGTGGTACCTCTTGGCACGCAGGTTTGGTGGCCGAATATATTTTTGAAGATCTGGCACGTATTCCCGTTGAGGTAGAATACGCCTCCGAATTCCGATACCGAAATCCCGTGATAACCGATAAAGACGTGTTGATAGCGATATCACAGTCCGGCGAAACGGCCGATACCTTGGCCGCTATAAAACTGGCCAAACAAAATGGCGCTTTCGTATTTGGTGTATGTAATGTGGTCGGTTCTTCTATCGCCCGTGAGACCGATGCCGGGGCCTATACCCATGCCGGTCCGGAAATCGGAGTTGCTTCCACTAAAGCATTTACGACCCAGATTACCGTGTTGACCTTGATCGCCCTGAAACTGGCCAAGGAAAAAGGAGTCTTCTCAGAGGCTCGCTTTGGGGAGTACTTGGCGGAGATGGAAACTATTCCTGCCAAGGTCGAAAAGGCTTTGGAATCGAATCCTTTGATCGAAATTATTTCCGAGGTGTACAAAGATTCTACGAATGCCTTGTATCTGGGCCGGGGTTATAACTTTCCCGTCGCCTTGGAAGGAGCGCTTAAACTAAAGGAAATCAGTTATATACACGCAGAAGGTTATCCAGCGGCCGAAATGAAGCATGGTCCTATTGCCCTGATTGACGAGCACATGCCCGTATTCGTAATCGCTACCAAAATGGGACATTATGAAAAGGTAGTCAGCAATATTCAAGAAATTAAATCTCGAAAGGGTAAGATTATTGCCATTGTTACCGAAGGCGACGAGCAGGTTACCGAATTGGCCGATCATGTAGTCGAGGTGCCGGAAACCTTTGAAAGCTTAACACCGCTATTGACTACAATACCTTTGCAGTTGCTCTCATATCATATCGCCGTAATGCGCGGTTGTAACGTCGATCAGCCGAGGAATTTGGCGAAGTCGGTTACGGTGGAATAACTAATCCATCGAAATAATGTATTTAATAAGGCCATCGCACAAGCTATGGCCTTTGGTTTTTAGGAATATAGCAATCCATTTGTTACGATGCCCCCGAATAATATACTATGCACGCATAATTTTTTTCAATTTATGATTTTCGATATAAAAAAATTGTTAACTTGCCGATACAAACTAATTTAACTTAAACTTAACATGAGAGCAATACTGTTTTTCCC
>RCMY010002739.1_pt1 | contig 15848 bp, 10 predicted proteins | sample 2041341 | NCBI WGS metagenome assembly RCMY01 (sample SAMN09708234, study PRJNA481090) | Marine sediment metagenome, whole genome shotgun sequencing project. | reverse complement strand
AGCTCGTGACCGGCATGATGCCGGGGATGATCGGGGCCGTGATGCCGGCAGCTCGGGCGCCTTCGAGGAACCTGAGAAAGACATCGCTGTCGAAGAAGAACTGGGTGATCGCTCGGTCGGCACCGGCATCGATCTTCCGCTTGAGGCTGTCCATGTCTGCCCTGGCTGATGCGGCCTTCGGGTGCACCTCTGGGTAGGCGCCGACGGAGATGTCGATGTCGTTGGCGTCAGGTCGGCTGCGGATGGCAGCAACAAGTTCAGCTGCATCGCCGTATCCATCAGGATGGCGGCCGTCTTCGGCGCAGCCTTCGGCGTCCGGCGGGGCGTCGCCCCGCAGCGCAACGATGCGATGGATGCCTCTGGCTCGGTAACCATCGACGACAGCGTCGACGGTCTGCTTGTCAGCGGCGACGCAGGTGAGGTGGCCAGCGACGTCGAGCGACGAGTTGTTGGCGAGCATGTCGAGAGCGGTGAATGTCTTCTCCTGGCTGCTTCCACCTGCGCCGTAGGTGACGCTCACGAACGATGGTGAGAAGGGAGCGAGCTGCTGAGAGCTGGCCTCGAGGGCGTCGAACCCCGCCTCGGTCGCTGGTGGAAAGAATTCGAACGAGACCCGAACGTCGGGGCGGATTGAGGTGGCCGACGGAACGCGACGTTTGAGGCGTTCGGAGGCTTCGTCGATCAGGCTGTCAGTCATCAGGCGGCCTCGAGTTCGTTCGATTGCGGGCTGCGTTCGAGAGGTTTGGTGACCGTCCACAGCGTCACGGTGAGCGCTTCGTCTCCGGAGCCCGGCGGGGGAGGGAAGTGTTGAACGGTGGGCATACCCAGTTCGTTGGTGCGACACCATTCGGAGACCTCGCTCTCAGCGAAACCGAGATGTGAGTGGGCGTGGTCAGTGCGCAGACGTTCGAGGTCGTGGGATGCGAAGTCCACGATGAGCAACGTCCCGCCGGGAGCGAGCACCTGGCTCGCGACATCGAGGGCGCTCGCCGGGTCGGACAAGAAGTGCAGGACGTGGTGCAACACAACGATGCTCTGGGAGCCGTCGTCGATTTCGAGGTCGTAGATGTCGCCGTGACGAACGGCGCAATGGCTGAGCCGGTCGTCATCGAGCCGGGCACGAGCAACGCCGAGCATCTGGCGGCTGAGATCAATGCCGAGGCCCCGTCGGGTCCGCTCTGCGAACAGCTCGAGGATGCGGCCAGTGCCAGTTCCAATGTCGAGCACGCTTTCAACGAATGGAGTCGAGACAGCGGCGAGCATTGCTTCCTCGACTTCGGTGGTCGGAGCGTGCATTTCGCGCAGCTCGTCCCACTCCTCGGCAACCTGTGCGAAGTACTCGGCTGCGCGGTCGGCTCGGTCGGTCCGCACTGCTTCGAGCCTGCTCTGGTCTCGCTGCAAGATGGGAGTGGCGAGATCGATCATTGGGGCGATCGCAGTAAGGAGGTCGTTCCTGTCGGGGTGAGACCGGAGTCCGAAGTAGGCGCTCGTGCCCTCTGCGTGGCGCTGCAGGAGGCCAGCGTCAGTGAGTAAGCGCAGGTGCCGGCTCACACGGGGTTGGGATTGGCCGAGGACCGAGCAGACCTCCGACACCGTGAGCTCGCACGATTCGAGCGCAACAACGATTCGAAGCCGGGTGGGCTCAGCGACTGCCCGCAGCTGTTCTATCAACTCATTCATCAGGGGCTCCCACGTAGACATCTGAATATAAAGATGTTGTTATGCTGGAGAGTATACAAACTTTGGGGCTGGTGTCGAAGCGGCGCTGTTGCGGTTGCCCGATTCGACTTCAATCGTCGATGGCGCTGACAACAGCGACATCAGGCTGAGCAGCGATCCGATCGACCAGCTCATCCATCAGTTGACTCGTCGGACTCTCAGCGATGGCATCCCGAAAGCGGGTCTCGCCACATCCCTATCGCGGGTCTCGCCACATCGCCGTGAGCACAGGGGCGCCAGAGGGAAGAGGAACCGGGCTGCGGGACACGAATCCGAATCGGGCATACCAACCGTCGTTGGCGGGGTTGGTGCTCTCGAGGTACGCCGCCACACCCTCGCGATCGCAGCGCTCTGTCATCGAGGACAACAGCGCAGAGCCGTGACCCTTGCCCTTGTGGTCGAGGTGCGTCCCGATATAGGCGAGATGCCGGTGCGGTTCGGGTGGGTGCACTTTCGCGAAAGATCGGGTCGTCAGCGAAAAGCGTTGGCCAAGACGCCGGCCGATGCTTCTGCGTCTGCTGACGTCACAGCAACGACGGTTGAACGTTGATCCACGTCGTGAACGTAGTTGCCAGACGGCCGGTCGACGACCGGAACCGTTCCAACGAATAGTCGGGCGAGTCGATCAGGATGAGCCGAGGTTCTTGAACCAGGTTCGTTCAGGGGTGTTGGCGATTTCGGCCGTTCGCCGATCGAGGGCCCGCAGGATCGACCACCAGGCGAGTCCCACCAGAATTGGCACCGTGGCGATGTGGGCGAGCACGAGAAGCCGGAACGAGCTGGGCTCGGCCTGGCCAACGTCAGTCACGACGTAGGCGATGTCGTTTGTGAAAAGCTGCGCATAGCCAGACTCCACTTGTTCGAACGCAAGCCCTTGGACCTTGATGATGTTGTAGCGGACGAGGGCTTCGGTGAGCATCGCAAACACGATGCAGACGAACGCGACCAGGCTCGCGAGCGGAATCCGATAGGCGATTCGGTATGCGAACCAGCCGGAGCCGACCAGCGCAACGATGCCTGCTCCAAGACCGAAGAGCCCGTGAACTTGAGCCACGCCGGTCGGCGGTTGCTGCGACACTGCGAAGCCCGTGTCAGGTACGTATGCAAACCAGTCCGGATTCGATTCGTGGGCGAAGAACTGCCAGATTCCAGTGATGGTCAGGCCAACCAGCATGGTGATCGAGAGAATGCCGAAGACGTCGAGACCACGCTGGTGAAGCGGGAAGGTCGCTGTCCCGATGTCTCGATACTGCTGGAAGCGCCGCCTCATTGCCGAACCCTACAGGTCGGCCAACCGACGATCGACGGAGTATTGCTGTGGCCCAGGCCGAGCCACGTCGGCGATCCGATGGACAGCCTCGCCGCGATTCGCATACCGTATGCGTGCGGAGGGAGTGATTGTGGTGGAGATCAATGTGCCGGGGTTCGCCCACGGCGAACTATTGGGACGCGGTGGTTTTGGCTCGGTCTATCGAGCCTCCGATGCTCGACATGGCCGTGATGTGGCCATCAAGATTCTCGATGGGGATCTCGGCGTCGATGAGCGACGTCGATTCGATAGAGAGCGAGCAGCGATGGGAGCGCTTGGCGCCCATCCGAACATCGTTCCCGTGTTCGACTCTGGCTACACCGAGGACGGCCGAGCCTATTTGGTGATGGAGTTCGCTCCTGGCGATTCGCTCCGTCGGCGGCTCGATGCTGACGGTCCATTCGAATGGCAGGACGCGGCATCGATCGTTGCCGCCGTCTCACATGGCGTCGCCGCTGCTCACGCCGCCGAGATCCTGCATCGCGACATCAAGCCGGACAACATCTTGATCGACAGTTATGGCAATCCCAAGCTGGCCGACTTCGGAATTGCCACAGTCGTCAGCGGAGCCACCACGACCAAGGGGGCCTCGACGACCCTTGCCCATGCAGCCCCGGAACTCTTGGAAGGGCTACCGGCTGCTCAGGGGATGGACGTGTACGCCTTGGGGTCCACGCTCCACAACTTGATCTCCGGGCTCCCGCCGTTCGCGCGCCCCGATGATGAGTTGGCCGCCCCGATGCTCCGGCGCATCCTCTCGGATCCGCCGCCTGATCTTCGGCCGCTTGGTGTTCCCGACGCTGTGGCAGCGGTAGTGGAGCAGGCATTGGCGAAGGACCCTGCGGAGCGTCAGCCGAGTGCCGAGGCGTTCGCTGAACAGCTCGAGTCCGCAATATCCGGGGCACTCACTCCAACCAGCGGGGCGACGACCTTCGTCCCGAGAGCGAACCTCGCCGGCGTTTCGGGCTCCCCGGAAGCCTCGACGTTGCCGCCAGGGCCGCTGCAGTCTCCCGAACCATTGGCTGGCGGACTGTCCATTCTCACGCCGGGCATCGATGAGACCAGCGACAGGAAGCGAGGGCGGATTCCAATGCTGGTCGGGATAGCTGCGGTTCTCACCCTCGTGGTGGCCGGCGCTGCCTTCGCTCTGGCCGGCGGCGAGCAAGAACCGACGACCGAGGTGGCGGGCCCGACGATCACGACGGCGTCAACGTCCACCGCACCTTCGTCGACCGCCATCGCTCTCGCAGCCACTGTGAGCATCGACTGCCCAGACACAATTCCTCTCGGTGTTTCCTCGGTGTGCACCATCGGTTCGGTTCGGGCCGTCGAAGGTTCGTGGCGGATCCCAGGGTTCACCGACGATGACGTGGATCTGGACACGGTTCCCGGTTCGAATCCGATCTTCATCGAACCAACTGAAGCCAGCTATGTGGGCACGGTCTTCACCATCACAGCGACAGTCGTCGGAGCCGATGGCTCAGAGGTCAAAGCGAGGCACACGTTCACTGTCGTAGCCGCCAGCCCGGCACCCACCATCGCTGCGCCCACGACCGCAGCGCCAGCCACAGCAGCGCCGGCCACGACAGCGGCACCCACGACTGCGCCGGCCACGACTGCGCCGGCCACGACAGCGGCACCCACGACGGCAGCACCGACAACGGTCGCTGCTGCGCCAGCACCATCGGTCTCGATCAGTTGCCCTTCGACGATTGCGCTCAACACATCGGTCACGTGCGACATCGTGTCGGCCAACGCCAGCAGCGGATCGTGGAGCCTGCCCGGCTTCTTTGGCGGCTCGATGACAGTCTCCGCTCCTGGTTCCAACCCGATCTTCATCAACCCGACGAACGCCGATGTTGTCGGCAGGACGTTCACCATTTCCGCCACCGTCCAAAGCGCCGACGGGCGCACGGCAAGCGCGAGTCGCTCGTTCACGGTCACCGAATAGGTGAAGGCGCCGTCATTCTTGGAGCGTGGCCGGCACGAAGCGCATGGACCCGTCGGCGGTTCGTAGCTCCGCACCATCGCCGGTCATGGAAATCACCGCGGCCGCACCGGTCGCTGCCTCCGGGTCGGGATCCACGAGCAACCGACCAGGAGTCAGCTCGGCTGCGCTTGCCCCCCAGGTCTCTGGCGATGAAGGCACGGAGATCTGAATGTCGACGGCCGCCCCGCGGTCGTTTCGTACGGCGTCGATGGTGAGGTTCGGGCTGGTGAGCTGCAAATCTGCCACGACTGATCGGACCATCGCCTCTGCCTCCGATCCCTGGTGCCGAATGACGGTGGTGCGCCCGAGCAGTGGGATGACCAGAGGAACGAAGGTGTCGAGCGATGCATCGTCGACCATTGCCAACGCCTGCTCTCGTATCCGGCCAGTGATGGTCGCCGCTGGCTCCAGATCGAGCAGGCTTGGCAGATGCGCCCAGCCGATCGTGACCGCGCCAAGGTGCGCGCCCACGCCAGCGAGCCGCTCGGGGAGGTGATCGCGCCAGGCGAGGAGAATCGCAGCGCTCGGTCGTTCGAAGCGTCGGGCCCGCCGCAATCGTTGTGCGGTATCGGCCAGCAGTGGCCGGCGGCGTTCCATTTCCTCCAGCCAGTCAGCCGCATCCGATCGACGTCGAAAGCGGCGGCTCAGGCTCGCCTCCGGTGACGCAGGCAAGGTCCACGAGTCAACGATCGACTGCACTGGTTCGAGGCGAGCGCCTGCCCCGTCAAGCATCACGAGCGTGCCGGCCAAATCGATCACCGTGCCTGGCTCGATGAATTGGGGATCTTGCCCGACAGGCACGCCATCGATTCGGCTCCCATTGGTCGAGCCGAGGTCGGCGACCGTCACCCCGGTGCCATCTCGGTGGAGAGCGAGATGTTGCCGTGACACCAAGCGGTTGCCGAGGCCGAGCACGCCGTCGACTTCATCGCGCCCGAAGACCGTTGTCCCAGAAGGAAGATCGATGACTCGCCCAGCAAGCGGCCCGCTCAGCACGATGGCGAGTCGACGGCCAACTTCTGCGGCGATTGCGACCGGGTCGATCCGAACGGTCGCATCGGGCATCTCTTGTGTTTCGCGAGCATCGAGATCAGGCGCCGAGGATGTCGGCGCTTCTGTTGAGGAGGCAAGAAGCGACGCTGCGGCGCCGAGCGCAACTGCATGCTTTGGATGCGTGTCGACCACCACTTGCACGCCCAACGCCTGGGTGAGTCGTTCGGTGATGATCGGCACCCGCGAGGACCCTCCGACGAGCAACACACCAGTGGGCTCGGTCGTGAGACCAGCCTGCGCAATGGCGTGCTCGGTCGCTTCGATCGTGTCTTCGATCAACGGCGAGATCAGCTGCTCGAACTCGGCCCGTTGTACGAGGACCTCGGTGACAAGGCCAGGCAAAACGACGGGCACGATGGCACGCGTGTCGTACGAGAGACCGATCTTGGCCCTCGTGCACTCCTCTCGAAGCCGAGCCACGGCCCGTTGGGCGTTGACGTCCTCCTGATCGAGCTCGTCGAAATGCGCACCCAACGCTTCGATCACGAGCCGGAACACAACATCGTCGAGATCCAGTCCTCCAGCACGTTCGAGGCCGCCGGCGGCACGAAGTTGATACTGCTGGCCGACCCGCTCGAGCAGCGTCACATCGAAGGTCCCGCCGCCCATGTCGTAGACCACGATGGTCGATCCGTCAGCCACACGGTGACGAGCGTTGTAGTGAATTGCGGCTGCTGCTGGCTCAGGGAGCAGATGGATCTCGGGCAGTGACTGCTGAGCAGCCGCAGACCGAAGAAGGTCCTGTTTGTATGGACCCCACGTCGCTGGGTGGGTGACGACGATGTCGGCTGCGGGCCCGCCTTCGAGCTGCTCGACATGGTCAACAACCCAGCGGAGGAGTTCGCCCATCAGTTCCTCTGGCTGATGTGGTCGGCCAGCGATGAACATTGGTGTGGCATCGCCGAACCGACGTTTGAACTCTCTGGCGACATCCCAGGGAGCGGTCGCTGACACCACTGCCGCCTCGTGACCAACCAGCGAACGTCCCTCGATCGGTGCGATGACCGAAGGGATCGAAACGCGGTCATGTGCGAGCCCGACCATCCGCGGCACGCCGCCATCGACGACGGCCGCTGCGGTGAACGTGGTACCGAGGTCGATGCCAACGGCGTAGCTCATTCGGCGAAGCCTAGAACTTCAACCGGTGGGTGACCCAGTGCTCCTTCGTTTCCGTGATCGGGGTGGGCCCCAAGTGCTAGTGGTAGGGCAGGTACATCGAGCGCTCGAAGAGGGAAAGCTCCGGCCCGTCGATCGACTGGCCAGACTCTTCGAAGCGCTCGACCTCTCGACGCTTGTTGGCCAAGAAGTTCCCGACGACACCCAAACCTATGGCTTCGCAGAGCCTGGTGTCCGCCTCCAGGTGGTCGAGAGCAACCGACAGCGAGTGGGCGCTGCGAGGGCAGTTCTCGCCGCCGTCTTCGAACCCGTCGCCGGTGTAGGCAGGGGGAGGGGTCAGCTGGTCGGCGACGCCGAGCCTCGCCGCTTCGAGCACGCAAGCGGTACCGAGATGGACGTTCATCGCGCCATCGCCCAGTCGATTCTCGACGCGCATCGCTGCGCCTCCGTGGGCCGGCATGCGATTCGTGACATTGCGGTGATCGATGCCCCAGTTGGCCCAGCAGCCGGAAAGCGTCCCGGGTTCCAGGCGGCGATACGCGTTGATGGTCGGCGCAAGAATCGGTGTGATGGCTTGGTGGTGCTCGACCAGCCCAGCGACGCACTGCCTGGCGAGGTCGCTCATTCCGTGCTCATCAGCCGGATCAGCCAATGCGGGACGGTCGCCTTCATCGAGGAAGCTGAAGTTGATGTGCAGGCCCGATCCGGAGACCTCAGGGAATGGCTTGCCGAGGAAGGTGAAGTCGAGGCCCCGCTTGATCGCGAGCTCGCGGATCATGACCTTGAAGACGAAGATGTCGTCGACAGCCTGTATGGCCTCGTCGTATTCGAGGGTGAACTCGAACTGCGATTCGTCGAATTCGACGTTGGCCGATTCGATACTGAAGCCGCATCGCTCGGCGGTGAACATCACGTCGTCCAAGAACCCTGATGGGTCGCCGAGTGGGCCAGTGCCGTAGACCATCGAGCGAGGGTTCCGGTAGCGCCGCCACCCGCCCTCGCTGTCGGGCTCGAGCAAGTAACCCTCGAGCTCGATGCCGATCTTGGCCCGGTAGCCGAGGGCAGCCCAAGAGTCGATTGATCTCTGGAGCGCCACGCGACTCGACGCTTCGTATGGCTGGTTGTCGAAGGTCAGGTGAGCGACAGCGACTCCGGTGCGGTCGTCTTCCCACGAGGGACGGAGCGAGTTGGTGTCGATGTGCCCGTGTATGTCCTTGAGCCCATCGCCCAAATACGCATGCGGCGCATCGGTGAGGTCCCGGTCGTAGGCCGTGGCGAACGTCGTCACACAGAATCCCGAGCCGCGATCGGCCAACCGCGCTGGCACGTATTTGCCTCTGGCCAGCCCGAGATGGTCGGGCCACAACATGCGAATCCGGGAGTAGTCGGCGAAGTGATTGCTCATGCAAGATCCGATCGAAGTTGTCCGGCGGTGACGACTGGGTCGCCATCGAGGGCGACAGTGCAGTTGCGCATCGGAAGGTCGAAGTGGCCACGGCAGAAGCGGCCAGCGACTTCGTTGGCCCCTGTCGAATAGACAACGTTGCCGGCGAAGGCCCGCAGCTCAGTGCCGTTGATCGCCGACTTGTCCCACATGGCGAGACTCTCCCAACGCGCGGCCGGGTTCATGCCCCAGCCGACATGGCTCACTGCGTAGGCCTCGTGCTCGTCGAACGCAGCGAGGTATGAGCGCATCAGTTCAGCGTCGTGACCAGCGCCGGCGATCTCGACCACGTAGTCGTTCTCGACCGTGAGCGTGATGGGATCACGGATGTACTCGTTGAAGGTGAGGTTGATGTCGCCCGTGGCGAGCACCACAGTGCCGTTGACTGTGTTGGCTGCCGGGAATGCCAACACCAGACCGCCTGGCCAGTGAGCGATGGTGCCGGGCTCAGTGCACCAGCCGTACGAGCCAGCGCGAAAGGCGCCGTCCAGATCCACGGTGAGATCCGTTCCGGCCGACGAGGTGATCGTCATGACAGCGGCATCCTCGATCATGGCAACGCCACGCTCGACCTTGTCTTTGAAGGCGGGATCGTGCGGCCAACGCTCCACGTTCTGCGGATGCTCGGCCGAGATCATCAACACCCGAGCGCCACCGCCCAGGATCTCGCCGAGTTCCGGGGCATGCAGCAGTCCTTCCGCCGTGCAGTCGACCACGAAGTCGGCTGACGAGAGGGCGGCAATGGCCGACCGGTGTCCGTCAATCGCAAGCGAAGCTCCCGTTGATCGGATCGGGAGCGGACCCGGATTCGGGGGAGTGGGCATGCGGAGTTCAGCAACCGCAGCGCCGAGCATCTCGAGTGCCATCCGGGCCGAAGTCACGATCTCGGGCTTGCTCGATGCTTCGTAGAGAAGCACCGCCGTCTCGCCTGGCTCCACAGCACAGGCTCGGAACTGCTGGGCGTAGCGCTCGACCCAGCGCCATTCGGCTTGGTGATTGTTCACGCCTTGCCGCCTTCAGGACTGTCGCTTTCGGTGGTGTCGAAGAGGCCCGTTCGACCGAGGCGCTCGAGACAGACCTCGACGCTCCATGGCAGCATCGTGGCGCCGCAACGAGCGTCTCGGTAGGCGCGCTCGATGTAGCTCGGGCGCAGCATCGAGCGGCCGCCGCAGATGCGGATGGCGGTCGACGCCATCTCGGGCGCGCCCTCCATCGTGGTGACCATCGATGCCCATGCCCGACGAACCTTGTCCTCGTCGGGGTCGAGGCCAGACTCGCCGAGCACTCGGTAGCAGAGCGCTTGGGTCTGCTCGTACTTCATGTTCATCTCGGCCCAGCCTTGCTGCTTGATGGCATGGTCTCGACGGCCGCTTGTCTTCAGGTACTCGGCAGTGAAGTCAAGGATGCCTCGCATCATTCCGAGGTAAGAGAACGACAGCGTCATGAAGAAGTATGGGAAGCGGTCAGCGCTCTGATTGAAGGCTCCGGGGGGAAGCCATTCGTGCTCGGCAGGGACGAAGACGTTCTCCATCACGAGGTTGCGCGAGTCAGTCCCCCGCATGCCGAGCGGATCCCAGCCGCCCACGATCGAGACGCCTTCGCCGCCGTGAGGCACACCCATCAACCGCAGTCGCTCATCGCCATCGACCTGGCACAAGACGTTGTGAAAGTCGCAGGCCCCAGCGAGCGAAGCAAAGATCTTCTTGCCGGTGACCAAGTAGCCCCCGTCGACCGGCTTCGCACGCGTTGCGTAGCCGCTCGTGGCACCGACCGAGATGCCTTCGGAGAACGGCTGGCTGTGAATGTGCTTGTCTTCGATGACCCCGCGCCACAACGTGTCCCGACGAGCGGCGAGGAACGCCTGCTCATCGGCGCCGAGGTCGAGCGAACCGGCGATCTCTCCGACGAGCAACGTGGTGGCGACGTGCATGTTGAACGTCAAACCCGTGGTGGCGCAATGGCGCCCGAGTTCTTCGGCCGCGAGGGCGTAGGTGACGAAGTCGGCGCCCAAGCCGCCGGCCGACTCTGGGATCGCGATACCCAGGAGTCCCGCCGCCTTGAGGTCTTCCCAGTTCTCGTAAGGGAAGGCGGCTTCACGGTCGATTCCGTCAGCTCGTTTGGCGAAGAGAGGCCCGAGTTCGGCCATCTTGTCGACGATGGCTTGCCGTTTTGGGGTGTGGAGTGCGCTTGTCATTGGTGGTGGTCCGTAGCGTCGAGGAAGGCCGCGAGGGCGGCGTTGAATTGATCTGGGGCTTCGGCAGGCGTGAGGTGGCCGGCGCCAGGCAACACTCGCAGTTCGGCGTTGGGGATGCCGTCGGCGAGCAGTTGGGAGTAGGAGAGCGGAGTTTCTTCGTCGTGTTCGCCCACGATGACGAGGGTGGGTGACCTGACGTCGCCGAGTCTGGCCCGCACGTCGTTGTCGGGCAAACACGTCACGGCAGCTCGGAAGCCCTCGGCGGAGATCCGGCTGAACGCACCGATCGTCTCCTGGCGGATGACCCCCTCGAGACGCACGTAAGTGATGGCGTCGACGATGGCCTCGGCTGCATCCGCAGGCGTGCCGCCCGCGTTGATCGGAGCAAGTCGATCGCGAATCCAGCCTTCGCGGGTCGTGCCGTCGATGCCGAATGCGGGGCTGCTGTCAGCCAAGACCAGACGAGCAACACGGTCAGGGTGATCGAGCGCCGTGTGGAGCGCGTGCATGCCACCGAAGGAGAGCCCGATCAATGTGGCCCTGGCGATGTCGAGTGTGTCGAGCAGATCGACCAGGCGTTGCGCGATCGCAGCGTAGGTGAGCGGCACGATCGGGGCAGCGTCGCCGTAGCCGGGCATGTCCCATGCAATACAGCGGTAGCGGTCGGACAGGCCTCTGAGCTGTGGTCCCCACGCTGTTCGAGAGCCGCCAAGTCCATGCAGAAAGACGAGCGGCTCGCCGCTGCCCTCCTCGCGCCATGCCACGTCGCCCTGGACATGATCGGTTGCCTCGCCGTTCGTCACGGCGACATCGTAGGGGGCGATCGGCCCTCGGCTCGATGTCGATCCTTGACTCGGTGAGGAAGAGTACGTTGGCTACGTCGCCATGAACACAACGTTTCCAGCAAGCACAACCAAACGACAGACAAGCCCATGACCGCACCATCGTCTGGGCGGCCCCTTGCATCATCTCGTCTCGCGCCGGTGCAACCGTCGGCATCGATGGCGGTCAGCAACTTGGCCACTGAGCTGAGGGCGTTGGGACGCGACATCATCGACCTCGGGCTCGGCGAGCCTGATTTCCGGACGCCAGCCCACATCATCAACGGCGCAAGCGACGCGGCTCACGCCGGCCAGACCATCTACACGCCGACGGCCGGCTCACTGGCACTCCGCCAGGCGGTCGCCGACAAGCTCCGGGCGGTGAACGGTGTCGACTACGCGACGAACGAGATCATCATCTCGAACGGAGCCAAACAGTCGATCTTTGTCGCGCTGATGGCCAGTCTCGAGCCCGGTGACGAGGTACTGCTGTGCGCCCCGTACTTCGGTTCATACAAAGACATCGCACTCGTGCTCGGGGCCACGCCAACCACCGTGGACGCTGATCCAGCGCACGGCTTTCGCCTCACCCCTGATCGGCTCGATGCGGCCATCACACCGGCGACTCGTTGGTTGATTCTCAATCACCCAGCGAACCCTTCTGGGGCCACCTACACCAGAGAGCAACTCCGCCAGCTCGGTGAGGTGCTGGCCCGTCACCCCCACGTGCTCGTGTTGAGCGACGAGATCTACGAACACATCGTCTTCGACGAGAAGCCGTTCGTTTCCTTCGCTTCGGCGTGTCCCGAGCTTCGTGACCGCATGCTCATCGTCAACGGTGTCTCCAAGGCCTATGCCATGACTGGCTGGAGGATCGGCTATGCGGCCGGCCCGTCCGAGCTGGTCAAGGCGATGACTACCGTGCAATCGCAAGCCTCGTCCGGCCCCTCGTCGGTGTCCCAAGCCGGGGCCGTCGTAGCGCTCACCGGACCTCAGGATCAGGTCGCAGAATTCGCTGCTGCATTCGAGCGGCGGCGGAACATCGTTGTCAATGCCGTGGCTGCCATCCCCGAGTTGCATCTCGACGCGCCGGGCGGGGCCTTCTACGCGTACATCGGATGCGCTGATCTGATCGGGTCGATCGCCGCCGACGGCACAGCGCTCGGCGACGACATCGCGGTCACGTCGTTTCTCCTCGACGAGGCCGGCGTCGCCGCTGTGCCTGGTGCTGCGTATGGCTGCTCCCCGTTCTTCCGCCTGTCAACGGCATCGTCAGACGAACTCTTGACCGAAGCCATGCGTCGCATCGCTGCTGCCATCGAGACACTCACTGGTTCTTGACGTCCGCAACGCTTGGAGAAGTGGTCGATCGTTTCGTCGGGGCCACGCTCCGGAGAAATGTACGACGACACGGACCCTGGGCGCAGGGGCGGGTATCTCTGATGGCGTCAAAAGACGGGGAACACGCTGTCGGTGGAGCGTTCGGCTCGGGTGAGCGCGTGGAGAACGTTCCAGTCGCCGTGGACGTGACGGGCGATGCCCATGCAGATGTCGATGACGATCTCCGCTCCCAGTGGGTCGGTGCTGGGGCGAACCTCGCCGAGGCTGACGGCGAGGTCGTCGAGATGAAGAAGCACTTCGATCAGCCGGGTGCGGCAGAAATCGTCGAGGGTGAGCATTCGGCCGCCGAGCGCGCCGACAAGGCGGTCGCCGGGCTCAGTCCCAAGTCGAGTGTTCATGTCGACTGCCAACCGGCGGCACTTCTCTACGGTCGCCTCGTGACCGATGGCTGCTTCGGTGGCCGACACGTCCTTGATCTGGTCGTGGATCGGGGATTCAAGAGCGGCGTGGAAGTAAGTGATAGGGGTGAGAAGTTCGCCGCCGGGTTGTCGATCTGCTGGGGTGCGATCGAGATAGGCGATGGTGGCGCCGGCGGCACGCACGAGGTGGGCGGAAAGTGCGCCGACGGTCATGCCCTCGAGTGCTGACGGCAGGTCCCAACGCTCTGCTGCGGAGGGCCTCGCCATGAGCTGGGCAGCGGCTTCGACCGCGTCGACGACGATGCCCCGGACCCGGGCGGAGTCGACGGTGGCGTTGCTGGTATCGGTCATTCGCGTGTCTCGATTCTCTGTCGTGCGGGTCCGTTGGCATCGGTGTCGCCGCAGTACTCGGTAGCCGCAGGTAGCCAACATGTGGCAACTCCGTGGCCACCGAATGCCCTGTGGCTACTCGAAGTCGAGCGCGCCGTCGTCGAGATCTGCCGCGGGCAGCTCTTTGCGTTCGTTCCAGTAGTCCTGGGTGTGGCGCCACGGATCTTTGGTGCCCTGCATAGGCAAGAGGTGAAGACCGCGCATGATGTAGCCAGGGTTGAAGTTCTCGGGGTCGACCCACGGCAGCTGTGCCATGTCGTTGTCCTCCGGCCGCAGCTTCGGCACGACGACCGAGGCTCCCCTGTCGTCCATGTGCTTGAGCAGACGACACACGAAGTCGCCGATCATGTCGGCTCGCAAGGTCCAACTGGCCCGGAAGTACCCGAATACCCAGGCCATGTTCGGAATGCCGGTGAACATCGTTCCTCGATACGAGACGGTCTCGTGGAAGTCCAGTGGCTCGCCGTCGATCGTGAATGCGATGTCGCCGAGCACGTTGAGATCGAATCCGGTTGCCGTGACGATGATGTCCGCTTCGAGGGTCTTGCCTGACTTCAGCAAGATCCCTTCGGGTGTGAATCGGTCGATGTGATCGGTGACCGCTGACGCCTCGCCCCGAGCAATGGCATGGAAGAGGTCACCGTCTGGGACCTTGGCAATGCGTTGACGCCACGGAAGATAGTGCGGCGTGAAGTGTTCCTTGATGAGTGCTTCATCATCGATGATCTCTCTGATGCCCTCGAAGAGCATTTGCTTCAAGGCCTCGGGATCCTCGAACGCCATCTGGGAGATCAAATTCCCCTCGGCGAGCGCCTTGCGGCGAACGATCTCATGGATCCACGTTTCGTCGATCTCGAGCTCGCGCAAGGTGTCGGCGAGCTCATCGACATTGCGCCCGGTGGAGAAATAGGTGGGGGAGCGCTGCAGCATGGTGACGTGCTCGGCCTTGCCGGCCAGAGCGGGGATCAACGTGGCGGCGGTTGCGCCTGAACCGATGACGACGACTTTCTTGCCCTCGTATCCGAGGTCGTTTGGCCACGTCTGGGGGTGGACGATGACGCCGTTGAAGGCATCCATGCCTTCCCACTCGGGCGTGTAGCCCTTCGAATGGCGGTAGTAGCCCTGGCACATCCAGAGGAACGAACAAGTGAATGTCTTGTCGCTGCCCTCAGCGTCGGTGGCCCGAATTGTCCACCGCTTGTCTTCGCTCGACCAGACCGCTGAGGAAATCGTGTTGCTGTAGCGGATGTGTTGGTCGAGATCGTTCTCCTCGATCACCTCACCCATGTACTTCAGGATTTCGTCGGCGGAGGCGATCGGGGCATCGGTCCATGGCTTGAATCGGTAGCCAAAGGTGTAGAGATCGCTGTCGGAACGGATACCTGGGTAGGTGTGGGTTCGCCAGGTTCCGCCGAAGTCGGACTGCGTCTCGAGTACGACGAATGACTTGTCAGGGCACTGGTCTTGCAGGTGGTACGCACCACCGATACCGGAGATGCCAGCGCCGACGATGAGTACGTCGAAGTGTTCAGTCATGATCGCTCCTTGCGAGGGGATGCCAGCCAGTCTGACCGCGCATTCGCCTGACTCGAAATCGACTCGTTGGGTGAGGAGAAAACGCCAGACGAGCACAAGGCAGCTCGGGTTACCCTCCAGCGGGTGATTCGTGACGATCTCCTCGTGGCCGTGCATTCGGCTTTGGCAACCATTGGCGTTCCCGACGTCCCCGACGCCGTAGTGATCGAACGACCCGCCCGACCAGAGCATGGCGACTGGAGCACGAACGCTGCCTTGGTCTGCTCGAAGGCGCTCGGCAAGAACCCACGCGAGATCGGGCAGGCGCTCGCCGATGAGCTGATCGCCAACCCACCGAAGCATGTCGAGGCGGTTGAGATCGCCGGGCCTGGCTTCGTCAACTTCCGGTTGGCCAACACCTGGCTCTACGACGTTCTCAGTGAGGTCGTCGAGGGAGGGGTCGAGGGCTACGCCAGCCCAGATCTGGGTGAAGGCCTGCGGGTCAACGTCGAGTTTGTCTCGGCCAACCCAACCGGT
>RCMY010002738.1_pt1 | contig 15852 bp, 15 predicted proteins | sample 2041341 | NCBI WGS metagenome assembly RCMY01 (sample SAMN09708234, study PRJNA481090) | Marine sediment metagenome, whole genome shotgun sequencing project. | reverse complement strand
CAGGCGATGCTCCCGACCCTCGAAGCAGTGATGCAGACCGGCAAGCCGCTCGTCATCATCGCCGAGGACATCGACGGCGAAGCACTGGCCACCCTCGTGGTCAACAAGATCCGTGGCACGTTCAACGCAGCAGCAGTCAAGGCCCCTGGCTTCGGCGACCGTCGCAAGGCGATGCTGCAGGACATGGCAGTCCTCACCGGCGGCCAGGTCATCAGTGAAGAGGTCGGCCTCAAGCTGGAGAACGTCACCCTCGACCTGCTCGGTACGGCCAAGCGCGTCGTGATCACCAAGGACAACACGACCATCGTCGATGGTGGTGGCGACAAGGCCGACATCGACGGTCGCGTCAACCAGATCAAGGCCGAGATCGAGAACACCGACTCCGACTGGGATCGTGAGAAGCTGCAAGAGCGCCTCGCAAAGCTCGCCGGCGGTGTGGCACTGATCAAGGTCGGCGCAGCCACCGAGGTCGAGCTCAAGGAAAAGAAGCACCGCATCGAAGATGCCGTGTCCTCGGTCCGTGCAGCCATCGAAGAAGGCGTGGTCGCCGGTGGCGGCACCGCCCTCATCCGTGCCCGCAAGGACGTCCAGAAGGTCGTCGACTCGCTGGAAGGCGACGAGAAGACCGGCGCCAAGACGGTGTGGACCGCGCTCATCGCGCCGGGCCTGAACATCGCCAACAACGCTGGCCTCGAAGGCTCTGTCGTCGTCCGTCAGGTCGAAGACGCCAAGGGCTCGATGGGCATGAACGCCGCGACCGGCGAGATGATGGACCTGCTCGAAGCAGGCATCATCGACCCCGCCAAGGTGACCCGCGCGGGTCTGCAGAACGCAGCGTCGATCGCTGCAATGCTGCTGACCACCGAAGTCCTCGTCGCTGACGAGCCCGAATCCGGTGACGCCATGGGCGGCATGGGCGGCGGCGGCATGGGTGGCATGGGCGGCATGATGTGAGCCCTGCGGAGCAGCGAGTCTGTTCCGCACCCTGATCCAGACACAGCCCCGGAGTCGCCGAACGCGATCCCGGGGCTGTGCTCGTTTTCGACGGCGGTACCCTCTTGCGCATGCCGGCGATCGAGGGTGCGCAGCGTCCGTTCTGGATGCATCAGGTCGTCGAGTACCTCATCGGCATCGTCCTCGTGGGCGCGGCGTTCCAGGCGCCGGAGCCTGCGGTCCCGGCAGTGATGGGCGTCGTGGTCATCGCGAACACGGCGATCGCCCGCGGTCCGGCGTCGGCCTACCCGCTCGTCGGGCGGAGGGTTCACCGTTGGCTCGATGTCGTCGTGATGGCCCTGCTCGTCGCCGCCGCCTTCCAGCCCGTGTTCGACGTCGACAGCACTGGCCGCCTGATGCTGTGCGGCATCGCGTTCGTCATGTTCTTCATCTGGCTCAACTCCGACTTCGCCGAGAAGGTCGAACGCAAGAAGAACAAACAGCAGCAGAAGGTGGAGCGCCGCGAACGGCTCGCCCGTCCGGAGAGCGAACAGTTGGGCAAGAAGGCCGGACGCGCCGTCGGTGACGGCGTGAACGCCGTCAAACGGCTCCAGAAGAAGCTCAAAGACCAGCGGGACCAGTAGGCCGAGGGTGAGCGCGAAGCAACGACCGGGCGGGGCGCAACGCATTCCTCGGCCCCCCTCCTACACCGAACACTTCGAGACGCCCTGGTCGATGGACCGGAGCTACTCGGTGGACGACCTCGTCCAGCCGGTTCCTGCGCAGTCCGGTGCGATGCTCCCGACCTTCCCTGACGCCAAGCTCTCTGCGGTGCTGTTGCTGCTCGCCGACGGCCCCGCCGGTGCCGAGGTGCTCCTGACCCGCCGATCGATGGAGATGAAGAACCACAAGGGCGAGATCAGCTTTCCCGGGGGCCGTGTCGACCCCGGGGAGACTGCGATCGAGACCGCCCTGCGCGAAGCCCACGAAGAAGTCGGCCTCGACCCGACGTTGCCGATGGTGATCGGTGAGCTCGAACACCTGAGCACGATCGTGTCGAAGAGCTACATCGTCCCGGTGGTCGCCCGCCTCGACCTCCACGACACCGACAGGCCCCACCTCGAACCGCAGACGATGGAAGCCGACCGGGTCATGTGGACCCCGATCTCAGAACTCACTCGGTCGGGGACCTACCGGCTGGAGCGATGGGGCAACCTGCCGCTCGATCGGCCGCTGCACTTCTTCGAACTCGACGACGAGACCGTCTGGGGTGCGACCGCCCGCATGCTGGTCGACCTGCTGACGCTCTCTGAACGTCAAGCGCCCCAGCCGCCGGAGAAGTCGAAGAACTGACCGGTCTGAAAGCGGTTCGTCCCGTCGAGCAGGACGCCGGCCACGTTCGCGAGTTCCTCCATCGAGCCCAACCGACGCATCGGCACTTGAGCGTCGATTCGGGCCGCCCGTTGGGGGTCGTCGTAGCCGGCGGCTTGGCGGAATCCGGGGAAGTCCATGAAGTTGGTCCCGATGGCGTTGACCTGGATGCCGTCACGCGCGTGTTCGAGGCCGACGGCACGGACGATGCCGTTGGCTCCGGCGCGCGTCCCTCCGTAGATCGACGTCATCGGGTCCGGTCGTCCGCCCGTTGCCGACGTGAAGACGACGACTTGTCCACGACCGGCGGCCTGCATCGGCGGCAACGTGGCCTGGAGGGCGTGGAAGACCATGTCGAGGTTGGCGCGCTTGATCTTCTCCCACTGGTCGATGGTCATGTCGAGGAACTTGCCGACCACGATCTGGCCGGTGACGAAGCACGCCGAGTCCAGTCGTCCGAACGTGTCCAGCGCTGTCTGGACGAGCGACTGGTTTCCCTCGGCAGTCGTCAGGTCGACGTTGGTCGCGGTCTCGACGGTCGCACCCAGCGCGACGAGTTCGGGGACGAGTTCGGCGAACGGTGTCTCCACGCCCACCGTCGACTCCTGGCCATCGAAGCCGTGGAGCACGAGGTCGTAGCCACGTGTGGCCAGGGTCCGTGCCAATGCCGGGCCGACGTACCCGGTGGCCATGGTGATGAGGGCAACCGGACGGGTGTCGGAGGGCAGCGCGTCGGGCACGGTGTTGTCGCTCATGGTGCTGATCCTGGCAAGGTCGTTCGAGCGGAGACGAGTCAGCGTGAAGGGAGGCGGCTGGACATGGCGGCGCCGCTCAGGGCGAAGCCGATCGCCACGATGAACACGATGGTGAAGCTGCCGGTGAGGTCGGCGAGGAACCCGCCGAGTTGTGGCGAGGTCACCTGGGCCACCCCGAAGGCGAACGTTGCTGCAGCGAAACTCGGCCCGAAGTCGGCCGCGCTCGTGTTGCGCACGACGAAGCCGATCACGACGGACGGCAGGCCCCCGAACATCAAGCCGATCACGACAGCGCTCATGACGACGACGGCGACGACGCCGGTGAGGATGCCGCCGAGTGCAAGGGCGAAGACACAGAATCCGACGACGAGCGTGTTCCGGTCTCCTGCCCTGTCGGCGATCACTCCCATCAAGATGCCACCGACGATCGCACCGAGGCCGACGAGGGTGAACATCGTCGAGGCGAGGCTCTCCGAGTAGCCGGCGTCGTCCTCGAGGCGTGAGGTGAGGAACGAGATCGCGATGAGGTAGCTGAATCCGTAGGCGACGTACGCGCCGGTCACACCGACCCAGCCCGGCATCTGGCGTAGACGACCGAAGCCGGCACCGGCGCCGGATGAACCGGACGGAGTCGCTTCCTTGTGCCGGAGGAACACGATGATGGCAGCCACGATCAGCACGCCGATGACCAGGTCGACGCGGTAGACGTCGCGCCAGGCCTCGTCGCCGGATCGCTCTCTGACCACTCGCGCCAACTGGCCGGTCACCACGATGCCGGCGCCGACGCCACCGCCGATCGCGCCGACCGCCAGCCCGCGTCGATGATCGCCGACGGCGCGGGCTGCGATCGCGGGTGACGGCACCCAGATCATCGCACCACCGAAGCCCATCGAGAAGAGTGCGAGGCCGAGCACCGCGGCGTTCGGTGCCACGGCAGCTCCCGCGAGGCCGGCGAGCGAGAAGGCGAAGCCGGCGCGGAGCACCGTCAGGAGTCGGTGGCGGGTCGTCAACCCGCCGACGACGAAGGTGCCGACCAGATAGGCGAGCACGTTCGTTGTGCCGAGGAGGCCGGCCACCGTGTTCGAGTGGTCGAGATCGTTGCGAATCGCCGGCAGCAACACGCTGTAGGTGAAGCGCCCGAACGCCTGGGCGACGACGGCGCCGAGCCCGACGAGAACGACAGCGGTCCAGCCGCGGGCAGTGCGCACCGGTTGATCGTGTCCGAGCCGGGGCGCCCGGAACGAATCGGTGTCAGTGAGCTCGCGAGGATCTCTCGGTCAGACGAGTTCGGCGAGCCGATTCCACATCGCCAGGACGTGGTCGCGGGTCGTCGCTCGTGCACCGATCGAGATGCGGAGCACGGATCGGCCGTCGAGGACCGTGCGGGTGAACAGCCCGATGCCTGCGGCGTTGGCCGATTCGATCAGCGCGTCGGTCGCTGCGTTTCCACGATCGTCGCCACGGCATGCGATGCACAGCAGGTTGAGCGGATGCGGCGCAACGATGTCGAACCGCTCGTCGTCGCCGACCAGCGCAGCGAGTTCCTGCGTGATCGCGACGTGTTGCTCGATCATCTCCTGGATCGGAGCGACGCCGTCGGTCCGGAGCGCGAACCACAGCTTGAGCGCCCGGAACCGACGACCGAGCGGGATGCCCCAGTCCCGGTAGTCGATTGCCGCACCGGACTGTGCGGCCTCGGACGCGAGATACGGCGGCAGGATGCTGAGTGCGCCGATCAACGCCGATCGGTCTGCGGTCCAGAACAGGTTGCAGTCGAAGTTGATGCCCATCCACTTGTGGGGATTGGTCGTGTAGGAGTCGGCGACGTCGAGCCCGGCGTTCACCCATCGTCGGTCCGGAGCGAGGGCAGCGATGCCGGACATCGCAGCGTCGACGTGCACCCACATGGCGTGGCGATGCGCGATCTCAGCGATCTCCGGCGTCGGGTCGAAGGCCATCGACGATGTGGTGCCGTGAGACGTGACCACGAAGAACGGCGTGAGCCCGGCGGCGACGTCGGCAGCGACCATCTCGGCGAACGCATCTGGCCGCATCGCAAAGCGATCGTCGTGGGGGACGACGCGCACGTTGTCGGTGCCGATGCCGGCGACACGGAAGCCCTTCTCGATGCTGGAGTGGGCCTGTGACGTGGTGTAGCCGACGAGGTGGGTGGTGTCACCGGTGGCATTGACGGCGCCACCGGTCGTTCGCCACCGGGCAGCGAGCATCGCGATCAGTGTCGATTCGCTCGCCGTGCCCTGGATGACACCGCCGCCGCGCTCGCTGGTCGATCGGAACCGGTCGGGAAGTCCCAGCAGTTCCTGCATCCAGTCGAGCATCAACGTCTCGAGTTCGGTCGCTGCCGGCGAGGTCGCCCAGGCCATCGCGTTGACGCCGAGACCTGCCGACATCAATTCGCCGAGGATGGACGCGTAGGTGATGTTGGACGGAAACCACGCGTAGAAATCGGGGTGTTGCCACTGCGTCAGGCCGGGAACCACGATCTGTTCGAGGTCGGCCATGACCGCAGCGAACGGCTCGGGCTCGGCCGGTGGATGCTCCGGGAGCTGTGCCCGGATGTCGCCGGGCTTCGTCTCGGGGAACACGGGCCGGTCACTGCCGCCGTCGATGTAGTCGGCGAGCCAGTCGACCATGGTGTGACCGTGTTCGCGGAACTCCTCCGGTGTCATGGTCGTCAGGCTATTCCTGGGAGGAGTCACGCTTGCGAACGCCGCGTGCGACGTTGCCGAAGATGACGACCATGCCGATGAGGAGGGCGATCAGTACATATCGCTGATGCCAGCCGCCGCGGCTCTCACTTCCGCAACCCGGACGTTCGAGGACGCCGATACAGGTCGACAGGTTCTCGTTTTCCGGGATGAAGTCGTTGGCCGAGATGGGAGGCCGGGTGACCAGCGGCTCGCTGGTGGGTGTCGACGGTTCCCCGGACGGCGGCGGAACGTCGGTGGTGGCGGTGTCGTCGGGTGTCGCGAGCCCGGACACGATCGTCGACGGCCCGGCCAGTGTCAACATGACGAGCGCCGCAGCGACGACGCGCAACACGCCCCGCACCAGCAGCGACAGCCGGACCGGCGCCGACCGGCTGTTGAACTTCTCGTCAATGCCATGTCGGCCGTCACGGTGGACTGCTCTACGATTCACGGTCTTGAGTCAACCGCAGCAAAGCCCCCGTACCACCACTTTCGGCGTCGGTACATCCGGCCCGAAACACGCCACCGTCCTCGTCGTCGACTTCGGGGCACAGTACGCCCAGCTCATCGCCCGTCGCGTCCGCGAACTCGACGTCTTCTCCGAGATCGTCGGCCACCGCCTCAGCGCGGCAGAGATGGCCGCCAAGCAGCCGTCGGCGATCATCCTGTCCGGCGGCCCGAAGAGCGTCCATGTCGACGGGGCGCCGTCGCTCGACCCGGCGATCTACGACCTCGGCGTCCCGATCCTGGGCATCTGCTACGGCGCCCAACTGATCGCCCAGCAGCTCGGCGGCACGGTCGGTCGGGGGATGAAGGGGGAGTACGGCCGCACGCAGGTGACGCGCACCGGCGACTCGTTGCTGTTCCCCGACGACGCACCGGACGTCCACGAGTGCTGGATGAGTCACTTCGACGGCATCACCGAGGCCCCCGCCGGCTTCACGGTCACTGCGTCGTCGCCCGAGGCTCCGGTCGCCGTGCTGGAGAACGACGAGCGCAAGATCTTCGGGGTCCAGTTCCACCCCGAGGTGAAGCACAGCCCGTTCGGGATGGGCGTCCTGGCCCGGTTCCTGCACGAACGAGCCGGGATTGCCAACGACTGGAAGATGGCGTCGGTCATCGACGAACAGGTCGAGATCATCCGCGAGCGCGTCGGCGACGCCCGTGTGATCTGCGGTCTGTCGGGCGGCGTCGACTCGTCGGTCGCGGCAGCGTTGGTGCACAAGGCGATCGGCAACCAACTCACGTGCATCTACGTCGACACCGGCCTGATGCGCAAGAACGAGAGCGAACAGGTCGTCGAGACCTTCCGTCGCAACCTCGGTATCGAGCTGATCCATGCCGACGAGGGTGCCTCGTTCTTCGAAGCGTTGGCCGGCCTGACCGAGCCGGAGTCGAAGCGCAAGGCGATCGGTGAGCGGTTCATCCGCGTGTTCGAGCAGCACACGGGCGGGCTCACCGAGGCCAAGTTCCTCGTGCAGGGCACGCTCTATCCCGACCTCATCGAGTCCGGTGGAGCCGACGGAACTGCTGCGGTCATCAAGAGCCACCACAATGTCGGCGGGTTGCCGGACGACATGGAGCTCGAGTTGATCGAACCGCTGCGGGACCTCTTCAAGGACGAAGTGCGTGCCCTCGGCACCGAGCTGGGCCTGCCCGACGAGATGGTGTGGCGCCAACCATTCCCCGGACCCGGTCTCGGTGTGCGAATCATCGGCGAGGTGACGCCCGAGCGCGTCGCACTGTTGCAGGAAGCTGACGCGATCGTCCGTGAAGAACTGAAGAACGCCGGCCTGGAACGCGAGATCTGGCAGAGCTACGCAGCGCTGCTCGCCGACGTTCGCTCGGTCGGTGTGATGGGCGACGAACGGACCTATGGCAACCCGATCATCATCCGCGCCGTCACCAGCGATGATGCGATGACTGCTGACTGGGCGCGCATCCCGTACGAGACGCTCGAAGTGATGAGCCAGCGGATCATCAACGAGGTTCCCGGGGTCAACCGCGTGGCCTACGACATCACGAGCAAGCCCCCCGGCACCATCGAATGGGAATAGGAAAACGGAAATGCCGCTGGTTGCGGTGACGGAACGCACTTCGTGAAGTTTCGTTCCGATTTCGCAACATGATCGTCATATTCGGTAGAGTCGTGCCCGTTATGAGCAAGCTTCTGCGCATCGTTCCGGTCATCGTTGCTTCGGCGCTGATGGTCCCGGCGTTCACACCGACGATGGCCAGCGCGAGCCCGGTCGATCAGCAGCGTCAACGCGTCGAGGACATCGTCGACCAACTCGAACGGCTCGAAGACGAAGCACTGCGCCTCGGCGAGGAATACGTCGTGGCGGTCGACTCGAAGCGCCAGCTGGACGAAGAGATCGTCGCTGCCGAGGCGCGCGTCGCCGAGAAGGAGATCGAGATCGAAGGTCTGCGTGGCGACCTCGGTGAGATGGCGATTCGCTCCTTCATCGGCTCAGGTGATGCGCCGCTCGGTCCGCTCTTCGCAGACACCAGCGACCTCAATGCCGTGATGCAGCGCGACGAACTGGCCCGTGTCGCACTCAGCGCCGGCACCGTCACCGGCGACGAGCTCGACGCCATCGTCAAGGACCTCGAAGCAGAACGCGCCGCACTCGGCCGGAAGCGCACCGAAGCCGAACAGCTCCAGAAGCGCTTGCTCGAAGCTCAGGAGCGCACCGACTCCCTCACAGGTGAGTACACCGCCGCACGCGCCGACGCTGAAGCCACGCTCGGTCAGCTGATCGCTGAAGAAGAAGCCCGTCGTGCCGCTGAATCCGCAGCACGAGTCAAGGCCGAGTACGAGGCGCAGGTGCGAGCCAACACCGCAGCCGCAGCCGCGGCCTCTGCCAACAACTCGAACTCGAACTCGGGTGGCGGCAACTCGTCGAACTCGAACTCGAACTCGAACTCCAACTCGAACTCGAACTCCAACTCGAACTCCAACTCGAACTCCGGTGGTGGCAGCTCGTCGAACTCGGGCGGCAGCAGTGGCGCATCCACCCCGGCTCCGAGCACTCCGGCCCCCGCCGTGTCATCACGAGCAGGTACCGCAGTGAACGCAGCGCTGGGCCAGCTCGGCGTCCCGTACAGGTACGCGACCTCCAAGCCCGGCGTCTCGTTCGACTGCTCGGGACTCACCGGGTACGCCTGGGGCCAAGCGGGTGTCGGCCTGCCGTACCAGAGCGGCCAGCAGTACGCCTCGATCCCGCATGTCGAGAAGGGAGCCGCCCAGCCCGGCGACCTGATCTTCTTCTACAGCCCGATCAGCCACGTCAGCCTCTACCTCGGCGGCGGCCAGCAGGTGCACGCCCCGAACACGGGCAGCGTCGTCAAGGTCGGCTCCGTCAACTGGTCCAAGGTCGTCGGCGTCGGCCGCCCCGGCTGAGTCGGTCCGAATCGTCCGATTCCTGCGTTCCGTCTCACCGCTCGTTGCCGAAGGGCAACTCGGGTTCATCGCGCCTTGGTCTCGAACGATTCGATCCCGACTCAGCTTCGCTGAAAGACGTGACTCGGGCTGTCACATCGGGGTCACATCGAGGTCAAACACCTTTGTGACCGGCTCGGCTGGGTCACTTGCGAAGCTGGCGGGCTACCGTCGGCGCGGTGACTGACAGCATCGTAGGAATCGACGTCCCGAAGGTCACGAAGTGGCTGGCCGCGAACGTCGAGGGCGCCGAACCACCGTTCCGCTTCGACATCATCGCCGGTGGCCGTTCGAACCTGACCTTCACGGTCACCGACGCCAACGGAGCCACGTTCGTGCTGCGCCGGCCGCCGACGGGGTCCGTGCTCGCCACCGCTCACGACATGGAGCGTGAGCATCGGATCATCTCTGCCGTGGGTCTGACCGGGGTGCCGGTTCCTCAAGCACTCGCCGTGTGTCGCGACCTCGACGTCAACGGTGCTCCGTTCTACGTCATGGCGCATGTCGACGGCGTGGTCCTCGATTCCAGTGCGCGCGCCGAACCGCTGTCGCTCGACATTCGTCGCGCCGCCGGAGAGCACCTCATCGACGTTCTCGCGGACCTTCACGAGGTCGACATCGACGCCATCGGCCTCGGCGACCTGGCCCGCCGCGAGGGCTACATCGAACGGCAGGTGAAACGCTGGACGACGCAGTGGGAGAAGTCCAAGACCCGCGAACTGCCGGCCATCGACGAGGTCGCGAAACGTCTGGCGGCCAATCTGCCTGTGCAGGTCGGCGTCTCGATCGCGCACGGTGACTATCGATTCGGGAACCTGCTGGTCAACACCGGAACCGGCCACATCGCCGCGGTCCTGGACTGGGAGCTCTGCACACTCGGCGACCCGCTGGCGGACGTCGGCTACGTCGGGGTGTACTGGTCCGACCCGGGTGAGGAACAGCTCCGCGCCAACGATCCGACCGGCATCGACGGGTTCCCCACCTACGACGAGCTCGTCGCCCGCTACGCCGCGCGCACCGGGCGGGACATGAGCAACATCGGCTACTACCGAGCCTTCGGTGCATGGCGGCTCGCCGTGATCTCCGAAGGGGTGTACGCGCGCTACCTGCACGGCGCGATGGGCGACCAGGAGATCGACCAGGAGACGCTCGACGGCTTCAAAGAGGGCACCGAACGTCTTGCAGCCGATGCCCTCGAGCGTCTGAGCTGACAGACTCCCGGGGATGACGACCGCGCACCCGACTCTGCCCGCCAGCACGCCACCGATCCGGAGTGGTGTCCTCGCAGGATGGACACTCGGCGAGTTCTCCGCTGCCGACATGACCTTTCCGACGTATCGGCGCGGGGAGGGCCCCGCCGTGATCGTGATCCACGAGATCCCGGGCATCACGCCGAAGGTCGCCGAGTTCGCGAACGACGTCGTCGACCGGGGCTTCACCGTGGTGATGCCGTCGCTGGTCGGCACGCCTGGCAAGGCGCCGTCGCAGCTCTACCTCGGTCAGTCGATGGTGAAGATCTGCATTGCCAAGGAGTTCACGACGCTCGCGATGAACCAGACCTCACCGGTCATCGCCTGGCTCCGTGCGCTGGCCCGCAACGTGCACGCCGAAGTCGGCGGCGAGGGTGTCGGCGCGATCGGGATGTGCTTCTCCGGGGGCTTCGCTCTCGGGATGATGGTCGACGACATCATGCTCGCCCCCGTGCTCGCCCAGCCGTCGATGCCGTTCTCGGTCGGCAAGGCCCGTGGTGCCGACATCGGACTCTCGCCCGACGACGAAGCTGCCGTGATCGAGCGGGCCCAGCAGGGATGCCAGGTGCTCGGCCTGCGCTTCACCGGCGACAAGCTGGTCGGCGATCGCTTCGCGACCCTGCGCGACAAGCTCGGTGATGCGTTCATCGCAATCGAGCTGCCGAGTGCTGCGAAGTCAGACCATTCGACCGTGACCGAACAGCGTGACGAGCCCAGCACACAGCGGGTCCTCGATTTCTTCGCCGACAAACTGCTGTGAATAAGTTACGTGGGGTCTGACCCCACGTAACTCAAGACTGCCCCTCGGCGATGGACTTGGCGGTCTTGTAGTCGGCCTTGCCGTTGGGGGCGCGGGGGACGTGGTCGACGAACACGACGGTCTTCGGTGCCTTGAAGCCGGCGAGCTCGGCTTTGACCGAGGCGATGACGTCGGCGGCCTCAACCGATGCGCCCTCGACCAGTGACGCCACGGCGGTGACGGCGTTGCCGAACTTCTCGTCCGGCACGCCGACGACGAGGCAGTCGAGCACACCGGCGACTCGCTTCACCGCCTCTTCGACCTCCTCTGGGAACACCTTCTCGCCGCCGGTGTTGATCACCTGGCTGCCGCGACCGAGCAGGATGAGTGTCCCGTCGGTCTCGACGGTGGCGAAGTCACCGGGGAAGGAGTACCGCTCACCGTTGATGACGCGGAACGTGCGAGCCGACTTGTCGGGGTCCTTGAAGTAGCCGATCGGCACGTTGCCGCCGGCGGCGACCATGCCGACTTCACCGGATCCGGGCACGACTTCTTCGTCGAATTCGTTGAAGACCTTGGCGAGCGGGCCCTTGGTGAACCGGGCGGTTTCGGCCTGCATGCCCTTGGCCATCATCTGCGTGCCCATCGAGCCCTCGGTGGAGCCCATGGCGTCGATGATGACGACCTGCTCGATGCGATCGATGAGGTCGTTCTTCACCTCGGTGGTCCACATCACGCCCGAGCTGTTCATCATTCGGATTGAGGACGTGTCGTACGCCGACCCGTCGGACTTTGCCTCGTCGAGTGCCCGGACGAAGGGCTTGGCGAAGCTGTCGCCGACGATCGTCAATCCGTTCACCCCGTGGCGTTCGACGGCCCGGAGCGCCTCGTGCGCGTCGAGGCTGCGGTTGGTCAGCGTGACGATGTGCGCGCCGCCGACCATCGGGATGAACCAGCCGAGCCAACAGCCGGTGCCGTGCATGACCGGCGCACAGGGGATCGACGTGTACTGGCCGCCTGCCTCGACCAACTCCTTGACGCGCGGAGCGATCTGGTCGGCGGTCTCGGGGAGTTCGAGGCCGATCAACGGGAACCCGCTGTTGACCAACGCGCTGCACAGTCCCCCGACCGGATACATCACGCCTTTGGGCATGCCGGTCGTGCCGCCGGTGTACAGCATGTAGATGTCGTCCTCGGAGCGCTCGATCCGCTCCATCGGCTCGTGTCGGGCGATGACGTCTTCATAGGCGACGGCGCAGGGCACTTTGGTGAAGGTGCCATCGACGCCCGGGCCGTCGTCGACGACGATCAGGAGTTTGAGGTCGGGGAGGCGGTCGACGACGCGAGCGACGCGGTCGGCGAGTGAGGAATGGAAGACGATCGCTTCGGAGTCGGAGTTGTCGAGGAGATACCAGAGCTCTTCGTCGAGGTAGCGGTAGTTGACGTTGACCGCGACGCCGCGCATCTTGAACACACCGAACTGGGACTCGAGGTACTCGTTGGAGTTGTACATGAACAACCCGACCTTCGAGTCCGGGCCGAGCCCAGCAGCGGTGAACGCCTGAGCCATCCGGGCTCCACGGTCGTCGTACTCGGACCAGGTTCGGGTGACGTCGCCGTTCGAGATGGCGGGGTGGGCGGGGATCGCGTCGGCGATCGATTCCCAGACGGTGGCGAAGTGCATCTCCATCCCCCGACAGTACGCAACAGCGATGTGTCGGCCGTCACTGGCCCCGAGTACAGGGCATGGTTCAGGGCATGGTTCAGTCGGTGTTCGGGTCGTCGTTGCTGATCACGTCGAAATCGTCGTATCGGTCGTTGATCTCGGTGTTCGTCAGCGTCGTGCGCTGTTGGCTGAGCATCCAGCGGTGCCCGAAGGGGTCCATGAACGTGGCGGTTCGTGCGCCGTGGGGCTGGTCGGTCGGCGCCATCAGTGACGTGGCGCCGTGTCCGACAGCGAGCGCGTGGGCGGCGTCGCAGTCGGCGACGGCGACGTGCAGTGCACATGACGATCCCTCGTAGCTGGTCGCCGCGACAACCCCGATCTCCGGGTACGCATCGGAGAGCATCACGTTGGCGCCGTGCACCGTGAACTCTGCATGGCCGAGCCGGCCGTCGTCGCCGACGTAGCGCACGGTCTCGGTTGCTCCGAGTCCGGCGACGTACCAGTCGAGTGCGGCGGCCCCGTCGTGCACGGTGATGTACGGGGTGAGGATCTGCGGAGCTGCATTCATGGTGGTGGCCTTTCGGTCGGGGAGATCGATGGTCGGGGCGAGCTCGGCTTCGAGGCGGGCTCGGAGCTGGCGGGCGAATCGTGGGTCGGGGGTGACCGGACGGTCGTCGTCACGGAGTTGATCGAACGTGTTCATCGCTGCGCTCCTTCGTACTGGGCGCGGAACGCGTGGCGTGCTCTGACGAGCAGGGCTTCGGTGGCGTGCTCGGTGCGGCCGAGCACTTCGGCGACCTGACGCACGGGGAGGTCGTCGACGTAGCGGAGCGTGAGTGCCGACCGGTGGTGCGCGCCGAGCCGGCTGAGCACTTCACGCGCGAGCAACACGTCGAGTTCTTGCTCCCACCGGTCCGATGGTCCCTCGTCGAGGTCGGCGACCGCTTCGAGATGTCGTTGCTCGCGTTCGAGCTGACGCCAATGGTCGACGAGTTTGTGGCGAGCGATGCCGATGAGCCAGGCGATGGTCACGTCGGTGACGGCATTGCGTCTGATCGAGTCGATGGCGCCGACGAACACCTCGGTGGTGATGTCTTCGGCGACGGTCGTGTTCCGGCACCGGCGGTGGAGGTAGCCGTACACCTGGGGCAGTGCGGTGTCGTACAACTCCAACAGTCGCTCGGGCGACGCCTCCTCGGTCTCGACACTCACAACCTCTCCATCGTTCCAGACCGCCGAACTCCGACGGTCACGAACCAGAAAACTGCCGGGACCATGGCTGACGAGGTGGGAACTCGGTGATCGGTCAGCGTGCTGACAACAACGACCGTCCGCGGACGCGCTTGATCAACCGAGCGTGACCGGTCCGTCACCGAACGTCAACCAACCCTGTCCGCGGACGCGTTTCGCAACCGAACGTGATCGAAACGTCACCGACCGTCGCTCCCCGATTCCAGAGTGCTCGAGCTCCTCGGCAACGCTGCAGGAGCAACCCAAGAGCGCGTCGGAAACGTGATTTCCACCGTTGATATCGCTCACGAGACCGATCCCGTACGTGAGTGCCGATCTGATCGGTCTGAGAGCAGTCCTGCCGCTGTTGTTATGCGTGCTGATGGAGTTTCGCCTGAACGGCGGTTTCGTGGTCCGCGAGTAGGTTGCCGCCGGGAGCGCCGCGTGGCACAATTGTGGCCATGACTACAGATTCGTTGCGAAATGTGAAGGATCGGTTCTCGGAATTCGTGGACCGCGTCGACCGCGAGCACGATCGAGTCGTGATCACGCGCAACGGACGGCCCACAGCAGTGTTGATCAGCCCGGACGACTTGGACAGCTTGGAAGAGACACTCGAACTGCTCGGTGACCAGGACGCGATCAGAGAACTCGTTGAGGCCGAAGCTGCCGTCGCTGCTGGTGACGTCGTGCGAGGCGTGGACGCTGTACGTGCATTGCGGCCCAGTTCGAAGGCATGAGCGACGGCTCGTACGAGCTTGTCGTGTCCAGACCGGCAGCGCGTGCAATCGGCGAAACGCTTCCCGAGGCCGTGAGCACCGCGGTTGTCGAGTTCATCACGACAGCATTGATCGACAACCCCCAGCGAGTCGGGCGTCTGCTGCGCAACGAACTCGCCGGGATCCACAGCGCCCGTCGTGGCAGCTACCGAGTGCTGTACCGCATCGACGACACTGAACGAACGGTGACCGTGCTTCGAATCGACCACCGTCGAGACGTCTATCGGACACGATGACCTTGGCCGGCGTCTCCACCCGGCAAATCGCACCGATCGATCGCTGACGAATATCGCGCACCTGAACGAGCACATCCGTGCCGTTCTGGAGTGGGTGGAAAGCCAAGCCGGGTGCGTTGATATGCGTGCAATCGGCCGCTCGAACGTGGCGAGGTCAGCTGCGACAAGCAGCGCTTGGCGTAGCGTGAGTCGATGCCTCGCCTCAGCGAGTTCTACGGAATCGCGATCTACATGTACTTCGCAGATCACAACCCTCCGCACTTTCACGCGATCTATGCCGAACACGAGGCGCTCGTCCAGATCGACGACGGTTCCATCGTGCGCGGAGGACTTCCCAAGACTGCCGCCGAGCTGGTCGAGCAGTGGCGCACACTTCACCGCGACGAACTTCTCGCAGACTGGGCACTGGCTCAGGAACCAACCAGCCTGAACCCCATCGAGCCCCTGCAGTAGGATCGACCCATGGTCAAACTCGCACGCGTCGCAGCCGTCGAACACCTCGGCGCGCGGGTACTGCGAGTCGAGTTCACCGATGCTGTCGTCCGCGAAATCGATTTCGCCGGTGCGCTTCCTGGAATCCTCGCGACCATCGATGAAGACGATGTGTTCTCGACTGTCAGCGTCGATCAGACCGCAGGAACGGTGAGCTGGCCGAATGGTGTCGATCTCGACCCCGATGTACTCCGAGGGATCGAAACGGCCGCATCGCCGGGGCAAGGGCGATTGCTGCGCGAGTACCG
>RCMY010002737.1_pt1 | contig 15853 bp, 11 predicted proteins | sample 2041341 | NCBI WGS metagenome assembly RCMY01 (sample SAMN09708234, study PRJNA481090) | Marine sediment metagenome, whole genome shotgun sequencing project. | reverse complement strand
GGGTTGCGCGCTCGGGGGCTGCTGCGTCCCTCCGCAGCGTGACGGTCTCGGGCGTTTCTTCGAGTTGTTCGCCCAACCCGAAGGGTTGGCGAGCTCAAACAACGTCGCAGTTGGTCGAGATTGCGTCTTGAGGCTACGCCGATCTGGGTTGCGCGCTCGGTGGCTGAACGTTTGCCCATGTGAACTCTTCGAAGGCCCGCGGTCAACGCCGCGGGTCTTCGTCGTGCGCTCCGGGTGGCTACGCTCGATGGTGATGAGTGATGCGATTCTCGATGTCGATCTGTTGGCATTCGAACAGGGCGGAAACGAGGCCAGGCGAGCGGTTGTCGATGGTGTGATGCGCAGCCTCACCACGGGGTTCGTGTACACCAGCCACGATGTCTCAAACGATCTGATCGACACCGCCTACGGCATGCTCGAGACCTTCTTCTCGCTCACGCCCGATCAGAAGCAGACGGCGAACGCTCCCGGCAGTTTCGGCCAGACCGGTTACACCGGGCTATTGGTCGAAACCGCAGCCATCAGCGATCATCCCGACTGGAAAGAGATGCTCAACTGGAGTCGTGCGATCCCCGCGGGTCATCCACTCCAACGCAAGTACCCCACCCAGTATCCGAAGCAGGTCTTCCCCGAAGATCTGGTGCCGGGAATAACCGAGGTGCTCGAACACTTTCATGATCGTGTCCTTGACACCCAACGCCGGTTCCTTCGGATCATCGCCCAGGGAATCGGATGTCACGAGTCGTTCTTCGACGCCATGACCACCGACTCACCAACGCTCAGTCGAGCGATCCACTACCCGTCGATGGAACAAGCACCGAATCCCGACGGTTCATCGAGCCCTCACGTCTGGGCAGCCGAGCACGGCGACATCAACCTGATCACCGCTCTTCCACGAGCAACGGCCAAAGGCCTCCGGGTGAAGACCGAGCACGGCTGGACCGACGCAGTCCCTCCAGAGGGAGGGATGATCATCAATACGGGCATCATGCTCGAACATCTCACCAACGGTGTGATCCCCATTGGGGTTCACCAGGTGGTGGCCGACCCCGACCAGCCAGGCGAGCGTTATTCCGTGGTGCAATTCTGCCACGCAACGCCATGGACCATTCTCAGTCCGGTCAGCACCTGCGTAACACCCGACAATCCCCAACGCCATGCACCAATCTCGGCGGCCGACCGGCTCGAACTCGTGCTCTACGAGATCAACCTGGTCGAAGACGCCCGCCGAGTCGACAGTTGAAAGGCAAGCACACCATGACCAACGCCGAGAACACCAAGACGTTCGATGAAGCCGAGCTTCGCAAGCGCCTCACCCCCGAACAGTTCCACGTCACCCAGACCGCAGGCACCGAGCGCGCGTTCAGTGGCGAATACTGGAACGTGTGGGACGACGGCACATATCACTGCGTCGTCTGCGACGAGCCTCTGTTCGAATCGACCACGAAGTTCGACGCAGGGTGCGGTTGGCCCAGCTTCGATCGTGCCCTGGCCGCCGACAAGGTGACCGAGAAGAGCGACATGAGTCTCGGGATGGTTCGCACCGAGGTCGTCTGCACCGGCTGCGGTGCCCACCTCGGCCACGTCTTCCCCGACGGGCCGACCGAAACCGGCGCTCGCTACTGCATGAACTCGGCATCGCTGAGCCTCGCCAAGGGCGAGACGACCGGAAGCTGACGGCTGATCAGGCCAGTTGCTCGACCACGTAGTCGACACTGGTCGTGAGGGCCTCGACGTCGGCCGGGTCGACACTGGGGAACATCGCAACGCGGAGCTGGTTGCGGCCGAGCTTGCGGTACGACTCGGTGTCGATCACGCCGTTGGCGCGCAACACCTTCGACACCGTGGTGGCGTCGATCGAGTCGTCGAGGTCGATCGTGCCAACCACGTGGCTGCGTTCCGATGGGTCGGCAACAAACGGTGTGGTGTAGCTGGTGCGCTCGGCCCATCCGTAGAGGGCAGCGGCTGAAGCGTCGCAGCGTCCGGCCGAGAAGTCCATACCGCCGTTGCTGTTGAACCACTCGACCTGCTGTACGGCCAGGAAGATGGTGGCAAGCGCCGGCGTGTTGTAGGTCTGGTTCAGCTTGGAGTTGTCGAGGGCGATCGTGAGATCGAGGCCCGGCGGAACCCAGCGAGGACCAGCACTGATCTGTGCGATCCGCTCCTGGGCTGCCGGAGAGCAGCAGGCGATCCACAGCCCCCCGTCAGACGCGAACGCCTTCTGTGGTGCGAAGTAGTAGCAGTCGACCTGGCTCGGGTCCCAGCGCAGTCCCCCAGCCGCCGACGTTGCGTCGACGGCAACGATGGCGCCGTCGGTTCCGACCGGGCGGGCCAGCTGCATGGCGACGCCGGTGGAGGTCTCGTTGTGCGTCAGGGCGTAGAGATCAACGCCATCGGCCGCAACGGCAACCGGATGCGTTCCGGTGTCGGACGAGATCACCACCGGGTCGGCGAGGAACGGAGCGGCGGCCGTGCAGGCCGCGAACTTCGAAGAAAACTCGCCGAAGACCAGGTGCTGCGACTTCGCCTGAACGAGGCCGAACGTTGCGGCATCCCAGAACAGCGTGGTGCCACCGTTGCCGAGGACGACCTCCCAGTCATCGGGCAGCCCGAACAGGGTCGAGATGCCATCACGAAGGCGCCCGACCATGTCCTTCACCGCCGGTTGGCGATGCGACGTGCCGAGGTAGTTCGGCGCAGCCGCCGCCAGGGCGTCGATTGCTTCGGATCGGATTTTGGACGGTCCAGCGCCGAACCGGCCATCTGAAGGCAGGAGTTCGGGTGGAATCGAAATTGACGGTGGTGTTTGGCTCACAGGATGCCAGGATTGCAGCTCGGACCACGAGTCACACCCAAACTCAGGAGCAAACATGGCAACCGGTCGAATTTCTGCCCGAGTCGCATCGATCGCCCCGTCGGCCACCCTGGCGGTCGACGCAAAAGCCAAGGCGCTGAAGGCCGCCGGCGAACCGGTCATTGGGTTCGGAGCGGGTGAACCTGATTTCCCGACTCCCGACTACATCGTCGCAGCGGCTGTTGCCGCCTGCAATGACACTCGGAACCACCGCTACACCCCGGCCGGCGGTCTCCCGGAGCTCAAAGAGGCGATTGCCGCCAAGACGCGGCGCGACTCCGGTTTCGCCGTCGATCCCGGCCAGGTCGTTGTGACCAATGGGGGGAAGCACGCGGTCTACAACGCCTTCGCCGGATTGCTCGATCCGGGTGATGAGGTGCTCATCCCCACCCCGTTCTGGACCACGTACCCCGAGCCGGTCAAGCTCGCCGGTGGCGTGCCGATCGAGGTCGCCACCGACATCTCTTCGGGGTTCAAGGCGACCGTCGAGCAGCTGGAAGCGGCTCGCACGCCGCAGACCAAAGTCCTCCTCTTCGTCAGCCCATCGAACCCATCGGGCGCCGTCTACTCCAGGGAACAGACCGAAGCGATCGGTCGGTGGGCGGCCGATGCCGGCATCTGGGTGGTGACCGACGAGATCTATGAGCATCTCACCTACGACGACAACGAGTTCCACTCGATACCAACGCTCGTCCCCGAGATCGCCGATCGCTGCATCGTGCTCAATGGTGTCGCCAAGACCTACGCCATGACCGGTTGGCGAGTCGGGTGGCTCATCGCCCCGCCCGACATGGCCAAGGCGCTCACCAGCCTGCAGTCGCACCAGACGTCGAATGTGAACAACGTTGCGCAAATGGCGGCCCTTGCCGCCGTCTCCGGCGACCTCTCGGCGGTCGAGATGATGCGCGACGCGTTCGACCGGCGTCGCAAGACCATGTTCGCGATGCTGTCCGACATGAACGGTGTCTCGGTCATCGAGCCCGAGGGGGCGTTCTATGCCTTCCCGTCGTTCGAAGGTGTCTTCGGCCGCACGATCGGTGGCGTGACGATCGAGTCCACGGTGCAGCTCTCCGACGTCATTCTCGATCAGGTGAAGGTCGCGTTCGTGCCAGGCGAAGCATTCGGGAGCCCGGGCTACGGTCGGTTCTCGTTCGCGATGGGCGACGACGACATGGCCGAAGGCCTGCGTCGCATCGGCGAGTTCCTGGCCTGATCGATGCAGCAGCTTCCTTACGGTTCGTGGCCATCCCCCCTCACCGCCAACCTCATCGCCGCCGGCGGTGTCGGGCTCGGTGGACTCGCTGTCCGTGGCAATGAACGGTGGTGGTCCGAAGCGCGCCCCTCTGAATCCGGTCGGGTCGTTCTCGTGCGATCCGTCGACGGGGTGACAACCGACGCGCTTCCTGCTCCGTTCTCGGCTCGAACTCGAGTCCATGAGTACGGGGGAGGGGCGTGGTTCCTCGGCCGGACCGACACCTACTTCTCGAACATGGCCGACCAGCGTCTGTATCGGCTGTCCGTTTCTGCCGATGGCGTCGATCTGCTCGAGGCCGAACCGGTGGCGCTCACACCGGAGCCGCCGATCCCGGCGGTCTGGCGCTTCGCCGACGGCATCGAAACCCCCGATGGCGAGTGGATCATCTGCGTCCGTGAGTCACATGTGACCGCACCGCCGCTGCCGCCGAGTGGCCTGTTCGATGACGAGCCATCGGCGGCACCTCCTTCACCCGACGGCAATGACGCAATCGATGAGGACGACTTCGTTCCGACGCTGCTCGACGAGGCGGTCAACGAGATCGTTGTGATCCCCGTCGACGGGTCTGAGCCTCCTCGGGTCGAGGTCTCGGGAAGCGACTTCGTATCGACTCCCCGGGTGTCGCCCGACGGCCGGTGGGTCAGCTGGATTCGGTGGAACCATCCGAATATGCCCTGGGACGGGACCACCCTTTGCGCCGCACCGATCTTCGAGGGTTGCCGGTTCGGTAACGTGCAGGTGATCGCAGGCAACGAGCACGAGTCGATCGTCGGGGCCAACTGGGCGAGCGATGGCCGCCTGGTGTTCAGTAGTGATCGATCCGGCTTCTGGAACCTGAACACCTGGCGACCCGGTGACCCATCGGGCACACCGCTCACTCGGCTCGGCGACGCCGAGATCGGCGGACCCCCGTGGAATTTCGGACTGCAACCGTGGACCGAACTGGCCGAAGACCGTTTCGCAGTGGTCGTCACTCGTCGAGCCGTTGATGCGCTTGCGATCGTCGCGGCCGACGGAACGGTCGATGTCATCGACGAGCGATTCCCCAGCATCACATCCATCACTGCCACCCCCGATGGCCGAATCGCATGTGCGGTCGGGCCGGCCGACACCCCTCCCGCCCTGGTGGAACTCGACCCGGCTGCGCTTGAAGCCGCGTCGGCTCCCGAGCCGGTCGTTCTTCGAGCGCCGGCCCGAGTGGTCGACGACTCGAGCTGGATCAGTGCGGCCCAACGTTTCGACTACGAAGCCGACGACGGAAGTGATCGTCACGCATTCTTCTATCCGCCGGCCGCCCCCGACATCGAGGGCCCAGACGGTTCGTTGCCCCCGCTGATCGTGGTCGGTCACGGCGGGCCGACAGCCCACTCGAATCCGGCGCTGAATCTCAAGATCCAGTATTGGACCAGTCGGGGGTTCGCCGTTGTCGATGTCAACTACGGCGGCTCGACCGGCTTCGGTCGCGATTACCGCCAACTGCTCAACGGACAATGGGGTGTTGTCGACGTCGCCGATTGTGTGAACGCCGCCCGACAGCTCGCGGCTGCCGGACGAGTCGACCCCGATCGCATGGCGATCCGCGGGGGCTCCGCGGGCGGTCTCACGGTGCTGAACGCGCTCATCACCTCCGATGTATTCGCCGCAGGCACCAGCCTCTACGGGGTCGCCGACCTCGGTGCGCTCGCCACCGATACCCACAAGTTCGAGCGTCGCTACCTCGACAATCTGGTTGCGCCGTGGCCATCTGGCAAAGCAACATACGATGCTCGGTCGCCGATCAACCACGTCGACGGGCTCAGCTGTCCGTTGCTGGTCTTACAGGGCACCGAGGACGAGATCGTCCCGCCGAGCCAGTCCGAGGCCATCGTTGCCGCCGTCGCCGCCAAAGGAATCCCTCACGCCGCCATCTATTTCGAGGGCGAGCAGCACGGGTTCCGCCAGCAGGAGTCGATCGTGAGGTCACTCGAAGCCGAGCTGTGGTTCTACGGCCGGGTCTTCGGGTTCACCCCCGCCGACCCCATCGCCCCCATCGAGGGCGCGGTCGGCCTCTGATCCCGCCGATCCATCGACGCCGCCCCGGGGTTGGTCGTTTTGGCAGGGAGCGGGCAACATGGCGGCCGTGACTGACCGTGCAACGACGCCAACCGCCAACCCGACGTACATCGACTCCACCGACGGGGTGAAGGTCGCCGTCCACGACTTCGGCGGCGATGGACCGCTCTTGGTTCTCAGCCATGCCACCGGCTTCTGCGCTCACCTCTGGTTACCGATGACCGAAACGCTGACGGCCCACTTCCGCTGCATCGGGCTCGATTATCGGGGTCACGGTCACACGAAGACCCCGGCGTCGACCACGATGGCCTGGCGTGGGATGGGCCACGATCTCCTGGCCGTGATCGATGCCTATGCCGACGGCGAGCCGGCGATGGTTGCTGGTCACTCGATGGGTGGGGCCGCGATCGTGATCGCCGAGATGATCCGCCCCGGCGCGGTGGCGAAGGCGTGGGGCTTCGAGCCGATCCTGTTCGACCAAGACGCGATCGAGGAAGTCAGCACCGATGATCCCAGCACCGATGATCCCAACCGCATGGTTGCCGCTGCCCAGCGCCGGCGGGCCGACTTCGAATCGCGTGACGCGGTGTTCGAGCGCTACGCGGCGAAACCGCCGCTGAACACGCTCGATCCTCGGGCGCTGCGAGCCTATGTCGATTTTGGCTTCAGAGACCTGACGCCCGAGGAGCAGGTCGAGAAGCAATTGCCGGGAGGGATCACGTTGCGGTGCACGCCGGCCCGAGAGGCCGAGACCTTCTCGAACTCTCACTCCGGCGCCTTTGCCGCGTCGGCGAACATCGGCTTCGACTATCGCGTTCTGGTATCAGGCGATGGGATGCCGCCTGCCGACATGGCGGAGCAGGCGGCGAAGACGTTCGACCGCATGTCGCTCGAGCGGTATCCCGAACTCACACACTTCGGTCCGCTGGAAGAGCCCGAACGTATCGCTCGTGATGTCATCGACTGGTTTCTCCCGGCCAAGTGAGCTGGTCGCCGATTCTTCGCCAACCCGAAGGATCGGCGCGCTCGGGTCTCTTACGGAGTTGTCCGCAAGTTCACAACATCCCACCCTGCGCTAACCTGGCCAACGTGTGGGGGGAAGTGAATTGATGACGTCGCATCGACTGGTGATCGGACCAGGAGGCAGCGGGCGCACGCATCGTCTTCGCGTGTGGGTTGCCGAACTCGACGACGAGCTGTCGATCGGGTGGATCGCAGGATCGAGCATCCGAGCCGTCGACGAGGCCGATATCGCCCAGTCCGTTGCGACCGAGCCCACCCTTCTGGTGGTCGACGATCTCCAATGGTTGACCGATGGGGCGATCGCTGCGGTTGCCGATTTTGCCAGGACGAAGCCAGTTTGGGCATCGCGCCGCCCATGGCCATCTACCGAGCAGCTTCGCCTGCTCGACGATCAATTGACCAGCCGTGGACAGGCCGAGCGAACGGTGTTCGTTGGCGTCGACGATTTTGGTTCGTTCCTTGCCGAGCTTCAGGGAAAGGCGGCCCAGGGCGAACTCGTCGATCGCCTGATGGCAGCGACGGGGGGTTCGGTTGGGCTCGCCGCCGATGCTGTTGCCTCGCAGTGGGACGGCGACCTCGGGCATCTCCCCGAGGCGCTCATCGATGCCGTGATCACGAGGGTGCGGAAGTCCGGCGACGACGCGGTGGCGCTCGCGGCCGTTCTGGCCGTCGAGCCGGGTCTTGACGCCGGAATCGCGGCGCGTGCGTTGCCGGTTGGTGTCGAGGCCCGGGGCGCTCAACGAGGTCTGCGGGCCAGCGGCCTCACCGGAACCGACGGCGAACTGCTTCCTCTCGTCTCAGCGGCAATCGTGGCCGATCTGTCATCGGTCGAGCTCGAGGAGATCCACGATCGTCTCGGGTCCACCATGGTGCATGCCAACCCCGACCGTGCGGCCGACCACCTCAGTGCCGGCAGCCGGGAATCGGCGGCGTCGGTCGATGCCCTCATCGCGTCGGCCGAGCGGGTCCGACGAACCGATCCCGAACGAGCGATTGCTCTCGTGGTCGACTTGCCCGCCCAGGCAACGATCGACTCCGATCCCGGAGCGAGCGTGTCGGCGGCATCGGCTGAGCGGGTGGCGCTGGTGCGGGCCGAGGCGTCATTCCACCTCGGGAATGCCACGGCCATCGGACAACTCGAAGCGGCGCCGATCTCCGGCCAGCGTGCACCTCGCGCTGCGCTCCTGGGGTTCGGTCTCGACTTGCGAGAGCTTCGCTGGTCGGCCGCGGCGGGACGGTCGCTGCCAACCGATATCGGTCCACACCTTCGTGCCCTCTCGCTCGCGGTGATCGGCCAATTCGACCTGTTCGGAACGCTTCCAGAGGCGTCCGGTCCGCTCACAGCGATGCTCGCCTCGATCAGTGGTGGTCTCGAGGCCATCTCACAGGGCGACGGTGTCGGCGGACTGGCGATGCTCGCTGCTGCCAACGATGACCACCAGCGACTGCAACCCGACCTTCCACTCGGGTTTTCGCCCCACCTCCTTGCGTCATTCGCCTCCGTTGCGATGGGCGACCTCGCAGCAGCAGAGGACTTCGCCTCGATCGGCGCCGAGTTCGAACTGCCGGGCGAGGCTCGGTCACTCGATCTCCAGGTTGCCTATGTTCGGCTGCTCGATGGTCGCTACAGCGACGCCCTTGCGCTGGTTCGAGAAGGCGAAGCCGAAGACTGGAGTGCCCGCGATCGTCTGCTCCTCGCCGTGCTCGACGCCGCGCTTGCTCGACGCTCGGGCGACACCGCCCGGTTGCGCGAAGCGTGGCGACGCGTCGACCCGGTGCTGGTTCGGCACAACGCATCGTGGCTGTTGATCGATCCGCTCACCGAACTTCTTGCTGCCGGAGCGAAAATCGGCAACACGAGCCGTGTGCAACCGGTGCTTGATGCCATCACCCAGCAAATCGAGCTCTTCGAGCCGTCGAGCATCGCGCCCGGCAATGCCTGCTGGCTGAAGCTGCAACTCGGACTGGCAACAGAAGACGCACCCGCGGTGTCTGCTGCCACCGAGGCACTGCGCAATCTTGCTTCGTCCGGTAGTCGAGCCCAAGCTCGTGTCGACGCGGCCCCCCTGTGGAACCAGCTGATCGAGGGCCGGGTCCGAGCATCATCGGGAGATGGCTGGCTCCCTTCGGAGACCGCCTTCAGCGATGGAGCCGCCGCCCTCGCCGACGGAGGCGAAGCGTGGGAGGCGTCACGTCTTGTTGGCGCAGCTGCCATCGAATTCGACGATCCCGGCGTGGCACGGCGGCTCCTGGAACGGGCGCGAACCTTCACCACCGAGGTCGACGACGCCGAGGCCGAAGACCCGCTCGTCGTGTTGGGTCTGAGCGAGCGTGAAGCCGATGTCGCCCGGCTGGTTGTCGAGGGTCGTACCCACAAAGAGACCGGAGCCCAGCTCTTCATCTCGCCAAAGACGGTCGAGCACCATGTCGCCCGGATCCGCCAGAAGCTCGGAGCGTCGAGTCGTGCCGATCTCCTCGCGATCATCAGGGAAGCACTCGAGTAGGGCGCACCCCGATGGTCCTTCGGGCCTCGAGTAGCGGGTGATCTTTCCCTTTTTTGGGCACGCTCGCCGGTCATCCCCTAATGTGCGGGTTCTGGTTGGGGGGTCTCCCCGATTTGGCGTGGTTCGGGCTCACCTATTGTGAGTTTCATCGAAGCAGGCACAAATCAACCAGAACAAAACACATCCCGGAGGGAAACCGAAATGTCAGAAATCAATGAAGTCCTCGAGTCCATCATGCGCAAGGTGTTGGGTAGCGAGACCGAAGCAATGGAGTACTCAAAGAGCCCCAGCAACTATCTGATCGACCATGGCGTCAACGACTACGACCTGTCCGAGGTCAATCTGGGTGACACGGTGAACAGTGTTGCCAACGAGTTGAATTTCTCGCCTCAGGTCACCCAGACCCTGATCGAGATGCCAGCGCCGGCTCCTGCTTCGGCCGCACCGGTTGGTGCAAGTGCTCCCGGTGGAGCAACAGCGGCTCCGGTGCAGTCCGGCGGCAGCAGCGGTGGCGGGGGCGGCGGTGGTGGCGGTCACCAGGCCCCGACCATGGAGTCGGTCGAGCAGACCATCAATCACTACGTGACCGAGGTCTACGAGACCAACGAGTACATCACACAGAACATTGCCGACAACTCGCGTCACTTCAACGTCGATGTCGATGGTGAAATCCACGGCGATCTCGAGATCACCGACGAGTCCACCAACGTGACAGCCCAGGGTGACAATTCTGCCGCTGCTGGTGGAGACCAGATCGGTGTTGCCACCGGCGATGCTGCGGTTGCTGCCGGCGACGATATCTCGAACTCGAACCTCGCCACCGGCGATGGTGCGGTTGCCTTCGATGGCGACAACGAAGGTGTCATCAACACCGGGACCAACTCCGGGATCATGGCCGACGGTTCCGCTGAGGGCGCGGTGGTCGGCGACGGCAACACGGTCAACAACATCGACGGCAGCGGGAACACGATCGGTGACGGCAATGTCGACTCCGACATCGATGTCGACGGTGATGCGGTGATCGGCGACGGGAACCAGACGATTCAGGGTTCCGACGATGTCAACGCCGGGTTCGGTTCGGGTGATGTGGTCGACCTGGAAGACGCCGACATCGGTGGTGGCGGTGGAGACACCCAGTTGGCCTTCGGTGGCGGAAGCAATGCCATCCAAGACAACGACACCGACATCGACAACTCGGTCAACGACTCGTTCAACGACGAGAGCTTCGAAGAGACCACCGTGACTGATGCCTCGGTCAACGACTCGGGCAACACCGAAGACTCGTTCAACACCGACGTCGAAGTCGACATCGAGGACAGCTTCGACCAGGAGGTCGACATCGACGACAGCTTCGACACCGAGGATTCCAACAACGAGACCTTCGAGCAGGAGATCACGGCGGAAGACTCCCACGTGGAAGACATCGAGATCGACGACTGATCTCACTGGCGTCATCGCCAAATGTGGAACGTCCCCGGGAGGATTCTCCCGGGGACGTTCGCCGTTGTCGCGTGTTTCCTGGTAGTTCTGTAGGTCTGTAGCTGCGGCAAACCGGCAAAGGGGCCGGACGCCGCCGATGTCGATGAGTGTGTGGAGGGTTCATGGCGAACGAGAGTGGCCGTGCGAGCGGGGGCAACGATGCGAATGCCGATATTCGCAACTTGCTCGATCTCGGATTGCAGGCCTGTTCTGCGTACAACCGGCCAGATCTTGGTGAGCGCCTGACTCGGCTGCGAGCCCAGATCGGCAATCCTGGCGTGCAGATCGTTGTTGTCGGTGAGTTCAAACAGGGGAAGAGTTCGCTGATCAATGCCCTGGTCAACGCCGGGGTCTGTCCAGTCGATGACGACATCGCAACGGCCGTGCCGACCGTGATCTCCTATGGCGAAACCACACGCGCAAAGGCGACCGTGGTCTCGCGTGAAGAGCCCGACGCCACACCTCACGTCATACCGATCGAGCTCGACCAGGTGCCGTCCTATGCCAGTGAGCTTGGGACGACCGACCCGAACATCATCGTGAAGGGAGTCGAGGTGCAGTTGCCCCGAAAGCTCCTGGCCCGGGGGATGTCCCTCGTCGACACGCCAGGCGTCGGCGGCCTCGGATCGGCCCACGCCACCGCAGCACTCGGCGCGCTCTCCGTCGCCAATGCCGCCGTGTTCGTCAGCGATTCATCGCAGGAATTCACTCGAACCGAGATCGACTTTCTGGCTCAAGCCGCCGATTTGTGCCCCCAGGTCGTCTGTTTACAAACCAAGATCGACTTCTACCCAGCGTGGCGAAAGGTGCTCGAGATCAACAAGGGCCACCTCCACAACGCGGGCTACGACCTCAAGATCATTCCGGTGTCATCGTTGTTGCGAACCGAGGCCGTACGGCGCAACGACAAAGAACTCAACGCAGAGTCTGGTTTTGCCGATCTGGTGCGCACCCTGAGCAATGACATCGTCGGTCGCGCCGATCTCCTCCTGCGTAACCGGGCCTGCGAAGACCTGGTCGGGGTATGTGATCAATTGGCGACCCAATTCGACGCCGAGCTCTCGGCTCTCAACGATCCCGAAAAGGCAGAGGAGCTGGTTCGTCGACTGCAAGAAACCAAGACACGCTCCGAACAACTACGGAGTCAGGCAGCCAAGTGGAGTACCACACTCTCCGATGGCGTCAGCGACCTGGGAAGCGACGTCGACTTCGACTTCCGTCAGCGGATGCGGCGCATCACCCAGGAGGCAGACAAGGCGATCGACAACAGCGATCCTGCTGACACCTGGGGCGAATTCCAGCCCTGGCTGGTGAATCGGGTGTCGTACGAAGTCGTTGCCAACCACAAGGTGGTGGTCGACCGTTCCACCAGTTTGAGTCGCGAAGTCGCCGAGCACTTCGAACTGGCGGGCGGCGAGCTGCTCGAGGATCTCGATGTTGCCAGTCCGACCCAGGCGCTGTCGCGCGTCGGCGTCGAACCCCAGGCCGACATGCATCGACCGGGTCTGGGCGCGCAAAGTCTCACGGTTGTTCGCGGTTCGTACTCCGGGTTTTTGATGTTCAGCGTTCTCGGAGGCATGGTGCTGGCATCGATGGCCATCGCCGTGACACCGATCGGCATGGGTGTCGGCCTGCTGATGGGACGCAAGGGCTTGAAGGACGAGAAGGAACGTCAGCTGAATCAACGGCGCTCGCAAGCCAAGAATGCGACTCGAAAGTACTGCGACGAGGTGTCGTTCCAGGTCTCGAAAGACTCGAAGGACACCCTGCGTCGTGTGCAGCGACAGCTTCGTGACCACTACAGCACTCGGGCCGAAGAACTGAATCGCTCCACCCAAGAGGCACTCAAAGCGGCCAGCGAAGCCGCGAAGGTCGGAACGGCAGAGCGAGCCAACCGCCAGAAAGATCTCGGGGCCGAGCTCGGACGGATCCGGTCGTTGCGCAAGCAGGTCGCCGACGTTCGCGCCTCCAACGGCCCACCGCTGGCCGTGCACTGATGGACCTCGTCGCTGAAGCTCAGACCCTGTTGCTGCGGGCCGAGAAGACGTTCGCTGGTACGCCCGAAGTCGAGCGACTGGCGCAGGCACGAGAACGACTCGACGGACCGCTCCGCGTCGCCATCGCGGGCAAGGTGAAGGCCGGTAAATCGACGCTGCTCAACGCGCTGGTAGGGGAGCGACTCGCGCCGACCGACACCGGCGAGTGCACTCGTATCGTCACCTGGTATCGAGACGGCCACACCTATCAGGTTCTGCTGCACCCCGTCGACGGTTCGGAGGCTCAGCAGGCACGCTTTCATCGCGATGACGGAGCGATCGACATCGATCTCGCCGGGCGTTCGGCTCTCGACTACGACCGCATCGACGTCACCTGGCCCTCGGCCGGTCTGCGAACCATGACCCTGATCGACACACCGGGGGTCGGATCGCTCAGCGAGGGAGTCGCCAATCGAGCGTTCGAGTTCCTCGACCCCAACGACGCCGAGACACAGGCCGATGCCGTGCTCTACCTCATGAAGCATATTCATGCCTCCGATCTGCGCCTGCTCGAAGCGTTCCACGACACCGCCGTTTCGCAGCCCAACCCGGTGAACGCGGTTGCGGTGCTGTCACGGGCCGATGAGATCGGCGCAGGCAGGCTCGACTCGATGGCCTCGGCTCGCAAGATCGCAAAGCGGTACGGCGACGATGGACGCCTTCGCCGGCTCATCCAGGTGGTCGTTCCGGTTGCCGGTCTCCTGGCCGAGACGGCCGAGACACTGACCGAGTGGGAGTTCAAATCGTTGAAGGCCCTTGCCGGGTGCCGGCCGCGAGATCTCGAGCCCTACCTGTTGTCGGCCGACCGATTCGTCGAGGCCCGCCCGGAAACACCACTCACCTCACTCGAGCGTGAGCAGCTACTGGGCCGTCTCGGATTGTTCGGCGTGAGGCTGTCGCTGGCCCTGATTCGGCGCAATGTCGTGGAAACCAGCGCCGATCTCGCCGACGAACTCGTCAACCGTTCAGGACTCACCGATCTTCGTGGCATTTTGTCGACCCTGTTCATGGATCGAGCCGACGTGCTGAAGGCTCGGTCGGCCATGCTCGCGGTGGAGCGACTGTGTAACGACTTCCCCGACACCCCGGGGGCGTCCGATTTGCTCGGATCCATCGAGCAGGTGATGGCGGGCGCCCACCCGTTCAACGAACTGACAACGATGGCGGCGGTTCGATCTGGCTGGGTGCGAGGACGCGAAGACGACCTTCTCGAGGTCGAGCAGATCCTCGGCGCCCGGGGCACACAACCGGCTCAGCGCCTGGGTATCGACCCGGCCTCGAGCCCGGAGCAGATCCGTGAGGCGGCGCTGGTGTCGCTCAGCCGCTGGCAACGCAAAGCCGAAAACCCACTCACATCACTCGACCTCGTGACCGCCAGCCGTGTCGTTGTGCGCACGCTCGAAGGTCTCATCACCGATTTCAGTTAGAAGTCGTCGATGTCGAGGTCGCTCGGGTCGACATCGGCGTAGTCCTCGACGGGCTCTTCGGTGAAGGTGTTGTAAGGATCGAGGTCGACGTCGTCGACGTCTGGCTCGAAACCGGTCGGTTCCATTGGCGTCGACTCCAAGGGAGCAGACTCGAACGCAGGTGATTCGATGTCGTCGGGAATGGCAGCGTCATCGGTCACCGAGTCGAAGAATGGATCATCGATCCCAGGATCGAGCATGCCATCTCCCTGGATTTCGCCGAGGATCTCGGTTGGGCCGTGGCCGTCGCCGAAGCCTGCGGTGTCATCGCCCCGCTCGAGGGCCTCCATCTGGTCGAACCCGTCGTCGAACATCTCGTCGTCGCCAACATCACTGTCGTCGCCAACATGACTGTCGTCGCCAACATGACTGTCGTCGCCAACATGACTGTCGTCGCCGGCAGAAGTGTCGAGGTCGGAACGGTCGAGATCGGTGTCGCTCATGTTGTCATCCTCGATGGTTTCGTCGCCAGCATCGTGGGGCTCGTGGTCATCGGTTTGCAGGTCGACGGGGTCAGCGAGGTCGGGGTCGAGCGAACCGAGTGTGGCGAAAGGGTCGGCATCGTCACCTGCTGTAGGGTCGAAGTCGGCAAGGTCGTCGGGCTCGAAAGGGACCGAGCTGTAGCGGGTGGCAATCCCGGCAACGGCGTCACCGTGTTCGATCGGCGCGGTGTCGGAATAGTGGACGAAAGCCGTCCCGATGAGTTCACCGGAGACATCCTCGATGCCGTTGTCGGCAAAGAAGGTCTCGGGAGAAGCTCGGAAGGCTTCCTGCTGCTGCTCATCACCGAGCAGCGATTCGATGGTTCGACGAATGCTCACGTATTGATCATGCCACGAGTGCGAACCTTGACGATCGGGGATCTCCCCGTGGGACGTAGGGGGTAGGAGGAACTAAGCTGTTCGTCGGAGGGAAGTTGTTTTGAATTACCAGGTAGGCATAGACCTCGGGACCACGTACACGGCTGCGGCCGTTCACCGAGACGAGAAGGCGTCGATGTTCTCGTTGGGCAGTCGTGCGGCGTCGATTCCGTCGGTGGTACTGCTCCGCGAAGACGAGACGATTCTGACCGGTGAGGCCGCGGTGCGGCGAGCGATCACCGAACCGGAGCGGGTCGCCCGCGAGTTCAAACGTCGCCTTGGCGACACCACGCCAATCATCGTTGGTGGCAGTCCGTACTCGGC
>RCMY010002893.1_pt1 | contig 15861 bp, 17 predicted proteins | sample 2041341 | NCBI WGS metagenome assembly RCMY01 (sample SAMN09708234, study PRJNA481090) | Marine sediment metagenome, whole genome shotgun sequencing project. | reverse complement strand
CTAGACCAGAATAGTTACTATATTAAGTTGTAATTATAAATCCTAACTTCTTCTATGATGGAGTCGGGATCTTCTTCAAGCTCTAAGCCCCCAGCTACGAAATATATCCCTTCAATGAACTGTCCTTTCTCATCCGCTATATAATGCACATCTTCCGTATCATCCAAAACTAACGCATGATCTATATCTCCGATACGGCTGCCGATTTTAATACCACCTTCAAAAATCTCGCCTTGATAACCAGTACCAGCAGTAATAATGCATAAAGTTCCTTGCTTATTAAATAAAAATTCCAGCTTAGGATCCGAAAAATATATTCTATATCCATTTTTATTCTGTATCTCGTACAGTAATACACCTGTATTTTCTAAAGCTAAATAAACAGTCCATGGAACCTTGTTTCCATCTATAGTCTGATCGACATAAGGCAAAAATCTTTCCAATTTTTCACCTAATGTGAACCCTGCTAAGGATTTGCCAATCTCTGCTTTAGCATGTATATCCAAATGAGCCATTTATTTGATTAACCTTATATTGACTAATAAGCTTTGCAAGCCCAAAAATAGTATTAAATCGTGATCGGTGCGCTATAAAAGCTTCGAACTGTTAGTCTTTATGCTACGAAGCAGACATATAAATCTTTTCCTTTAAACATTCTAAGATAGTCTTGAGCTTTAATTATACTATCTTCAACACTATTGCCTTCATAAAACCAGTTTTCATAAAATGGAGCAAAATTTTCAGATGAATTTTTGATATAAATATCACCACCTAAAATTAGTACTCTATTAGTTCTATAAACCTCTAAAATACTATCCACTTTACGCATAGGGAAAGCGAAATTCTCAATACCATTACCCCTTAAGCTTTCGCCTAAATGTGAGCATAAATCTAAGATCCTATTCAATATTTTCACCTCTCATCTAAACTGATTTTTTGAGTACGTTAACTATACCCTAGCGGAACCAGCTACTTCACTCTTCAAAGCTATTAATAAACTACTCAAAGCCTCAAAAATTGTTAAAATTTTAATCAGCATACTTTTTGATACACCACCGATTTTTTTAATTATGAAAAAAAGTAACAATTATATTTTGATATCTTCTAATACTAGATAGCAATGTATCTATATTTTTTACTTTTTGCCTTAAATTATCATTTTTATTAGAAAGTTCAGCATGTGTTGCATCTAATTTTTTAAAGTTTATAAGGCTTGAACCGTTCAGTTCGCCTTTATGATTTTTCTTTCTCAATTCATTTAAACTTTCGGAAGTGTCCGTTCCTAGCCACATTCCTACTAATGTAATTCTATTTTCCTCAATCCTTGAATTAAAAACCTTCTTTACATCATTATTTATAATAACCTGCTGGTCTAGCATGGGCTTCAATTTTAAATTCAAGTGTTTTATTCTATCTAGATAGCTGTCTATTGGGATAATAGCCCTTAACTTTACTACTTCTCCCATAAGGTTTAATAACCCACTAATCATATATCCTTTTACATTCATAGACATAGCTTTCACTATTCTAGCTTTTTCCTGATCATCCTCACCATCGATATCAATATCAACTAATGTTTTTCCAAAATTATATTCATAATTTCTAAATTCTTTATTAATTTCTTCATCCTCTGCGTCTATTACTTCTTCCAATCTAGAAACCATACTCTCTAAATTTTCTATAATATATACTCTTACAAACTCTTCTTCACTTTTTAAATAGCATTTGCACACATCTTCTGCATCTTGAATAGCTTGCTCCCACAAACTATCAACAACTCTTTCTTTGGAGTACTTGCCTGACGTGTCGACAATACTATATTTCATAGAATATTGTTCCATCTCAGAGATCTCAGCAAAACCATAGTTCACCCAATCCATGAAATTGAAAACCTGTATATCTCTATAATAAATAACTAAATAAAAGTAATTGGAGTCGCCATAGCCAAAGTTAGTTTTAAACTCGATTTTAAAGTTACTATCTAAGCTGTATATAGGTTTAGTCCAACCATAAAACCTATGTGAGCATAATATGTTCCTCCTATCTTCTAGACAACTTCCTCTTGATTTTAGAAATCTGTACGCATGTATCCAAAGAGCAATATAAGCGCAGATATCCTTATTGACAGTATTCTTCGCATAAAGTAATGCCATTAAGGCTGAGTATCTGATGGTTTTTTCGTCATCGATACTAATATTAATATCTTCGCGATTAGCACCCTGACGATTTTTTTCAGAAATAAATTTATCTCTATATATTTTGTAATAGTGATCTTCACTATTCATTTTGTCTAAAAAATTTATTCTTTTAATAAAGCTGTTAGCCTGTTCTTTAATATCAATAGGTACTTGAAGCTCATAGCTAGAAGAAATATTAGCACAGTAGTCAAAATTGTATAATCTTAAAGCCTTTTGTAGCTCATGAGATATTTCTGGAAGCTCAGTAGTCATCAAATATTTGATAATATCCATACTTTCTGATGGAGTGACACCTTGAGTACCAGACGAGAAAAGCTTACAAACCTCAAAAAACTTACCCATACGAAGCAAGATATTTTGATAAAGAGGTTTGATATCATACTTTAATCCCTGAAGGTTGCTATTAACATCTTTCTGTAAGAAAAGTAAATGATCCACATTAATACCTGATGCATTAAACGTGAACCTATCATTGATATCCCCAAAGATATTATTCTCACGAATTGACATCTTATTTAGTGTACGTGAGTCCATATGAACCTCTATCTAGTAAAAAATTATTGTAAAGTCTATAAAACCTAACTTATAAACCATGTATAAAAATGTGTTATGTATCCAAATCTGACTTATCAGCTTCTTCAGATGATTTAACCTGAACTGTTTTAAATGACTTAATAGTATCGACAAAATCAATATTCATATAATTACCAACTTTCATAGCACCTTTCTGTTCCAAAATTTCTAGGCAACTACCTCTGACCATATCCTCAAGTTCTACTCCATGCTTCTCAAACTCTTCATTCAGCACTTTTTTAATAAGTTTCATATTCTCAGAGTCTTCGAGCAAGTAATTTGCTAAATTTAGTGATATATCAGTGGTGAACATATTCATAACTGCCTCTTCAGTGACAGTACTGACTGTTTCTACCATCGATGCTATTTCAATTGGTGTTCTTACTGAAATAGTTGAATAGTGTTCATTATTACTGGCTTTTTTTACTTCGTTGAATTTCTCATAAAGAGTGCTCATTAGTTTTTCCTGTTTAAATAAATTTTACGATTTAGGTTTAGCTTCACTAGAATTAGCTCTAGCTTTTTTAAGCCTACTAACAAGAGTTGTCAGCTCTTTGGATATATTTTTATTATCAATATCATGCTGTAGGTTACTTTTAGCTATCCAAAGATAGTCGTGATGTACTGCGAGTGCCGTATCTGCATACCATTCATCCCATGCAAAATTTTTATCAGATTTAGTACTATCTCCACATATTGCCTCTGCATGCTCAGTTATAAATAGTGCTTCATATTTTGGACAGCTCAATACAAAATCTTTGAGCATACGCTCAATAAAACTATTGATGATTTGCGAACGCGAAGTACCATTGCGCTTAGCAATAGCATCAATAATTATCAAGTCGAGGTTGTTAAACCTCATATTAAACTTTTTGAAATCTGGTTTATCAAAAGTTGTAGTGGATTGCTCTTCTGAATGAGCAAAAGCCTTTTCATCGAATGTAATCTCTAAGTGCATAAAATTCACCTATCTATTGAATATATTGGTTAATAATTAAGGTCTTAAATTGCTAGTAATTTGGGGCTGATTTATATAGCCCCTTTATTTAATACGTTTTTTCTAACTGCTTGATTAGCTTAAGTAGGCTGCTGTATATGTCTTCTACCTCAGTTTTTCTTAAAACGACTTTATCTGAATTCTTTATATTCACACCACAACTTAATGCTAAAGAGATTACAGGACTAGAGATATTGCGTTGTTTTTGACGAATTTGACAATGCTGGGTAGCTTTCATAACAGTATCCTTTGATATCTAGTTAATATAATTCATTATTATATAGATTATAAAATTAGTCAATATATAACTTTTTTTTATTTAAATTTTTACCTCTATCCATAGAATTATTATGATAAGTCGTGATAATACAGTCTCCTGCCACTACTAATGTGACACCACCCATCCTTCTTAATAGTTCTACCTCCTTAAGGAGCTGCCTAAGCTTTTTCATAGCTATCTTACTCTCCTTTGGAGTCAGGCTACTCAAACCCTTCTTAATGCCTTTGCTTTTAAGGATTTCTGGGACATATTTTAGTTGTTTACTGTTCATCAAAGACCTCTCTTTAGTAAGAAATAAAAATAAGATGATCAACCCTTTATAGAACAGAGTATGGACAGAATATATAAAATAGTCAATATATGAATATGTAATAATTCATAATTTACAATAATTATTATTATTTTAGTTTGAATTATAGTATATTTAAACCACATTAGTAGACAATCATACTTTTAAAAAGCAAAAAACCCTGATTTTACAAGATATAATTTATTATAAAATTAATTAATTTTGTATTAATAAAGAGAGAATATATATGCATACACATAAGATAAACGAATGCACACGCTGCAACGGCACTGGTTATATCGGTAAGTGGAAACACATCTTAAAGGGTATATGTTTTGAGTGTGAAGGCGAAGAGGGTTATGTGAGATCTTCATATAGAAAAGCTAATCGAGTGGTTAAAAATAAAGAGAAATATCACAAACGAATCAAAGCTTCAATCATGAATGAGGGAACAGTTCTCTCTAGCCGTGTCGATTTGCTATATAACTCTAAGATTCTTGATAGCATGGCCTCTCTAGCGGAAGAAGGGTTTGATGATGAGATTCTTGCTAATTTTGCACATCAAATGTCAAAAAGATAAGACCATTAAAGATTGAAAGAGCTAAAAGCAGTACGGAACAAATAGAAGAAGAGTTTAAAGAACTAAAAGTATTATCAGGATTGATCACAACTTGGCAATATGTACAATCACCTGTCCAGAACTTAGATAATGGGTATCATTTTCTATTCGCTAAGTTATGAAATACTAATTTCAGGTTTATGAAGTGGAGTGCTCAAAATCGTGTATTATTACCAATAAATATATGGTTTATGAATAGTCCATGAATAAAGTATTTTTTATTTTAAAAAAATAAAAAATATAGTTATATTTAACAATGGTTTATGTCTGCAATACTTATATTAATAAAATTCTAGATAAACATAAGTTAAATTACGCAGGTTATTGGAATATCACGAATAAAGGTAGTAGGATAATCGTCTATATGCGAATCTTCTGACATAAAAACTCTCCAATCAATATTTCGATAATATATTTGTCATTAAACAGCTACTGAAAATGGCGATTCAAGAATAAATTTTTAGGATTCCTGACCACTATATTTGGCGACCGTGACTTCCCAAAGCTGACTTTCATCATCAAACATCAAACAAAGGGCGTGGCTGTGCATAACTGACACTATCTTCACCGTCATTTACTATAGTCAGTAAATACTCACCTTCATAATCGCCATCATACTGTTTTACCAGACTTGATTACATATCATTACCCACGAAGCTAGCCTTTGGATTATTTTCGATGGCATATGCCTATGCGGTACGGATACCATTATTTACAATATATTGCCAACTTTTGCCAGTTGCTGCTAACAGTGCATCAGATGCAGTACTGATTGTATCGTCAACTTTTAATTTGATGTTCATTGCCCCTTTTTTTATGAACAACATATTCATCTTTTGATAACCCAGCTTCTGCAGCAACCTCTTTCATATCGATCACTTGAGGCTCCGGCTAGCTACATCCAATACTTATTAACACTGTACATGCAAAAGCTAATACAGCTACTTTTTTACACACTTATTAATCCTTTATTATTACTATCGACAGTATATTCCTAGCTATCTCAATACCAAGTCTACCACTAAGTATTATTAATCCTAATATTAAAAATGGCATCTCGTGAACAGAGTCACGAATGCCATTATTTAAAATAATCCAAGCTACAACATTCAAAATATTACATTAACTTAGCTTCAATGACTATTTTTTCCTCGTCCAAGTGTTAACCACCAGGCAGGTACGTATCCCCGAGCTTGATCACGTGACCATAGCGCGATTAACGGCCCCAAGCCTATGAGAGACACTATGGCAAAAGTACCTTCTGAAATAATACCTAAAAAATATAAAATAGACATAGTGATAACTATGACACTGTATGTGAGCCAACCTCTCACGCCGTACTCAATGAAAGCACTGTACGTATCTATAAAACCTTCTAACTTACTCATCACTGTTTCTCACTTTAAGCCGACTTTTATAGGTAGAACAATAGCACTGTGCTACACTTTTATCAATATAAAAAGATAGATGTCAAGTCATTTCTACTACATAAAAAAACCAGTCTTGGCGGACTGGTTTTTTATTACTACTCAGAAGGGGCATCGCGAGATCTACTTTTAAACATTGCCTCGAAAATACTACTCGGGAAATACCCTAGTATGAATATGCAAGCTAAAACTAGCATCACGAAAGAAAATACAACTCCTCCCCACAAAAAACCATTAGCAAATAAATAGGCGGCAATGATAATCAAAATAAGTATAAGAAATGAAACTATAAAGAGTTTAGCTTGATTAAAGAAAGTTTGCTCTTTGCTTATATTAATATTTCTTTCATTGCTCTTCATCCGCTCAGTATGCTCTGATTCAACCATTTTATGAGTAAAGCTTTGCTCTCTTTCTCCCATAGCTAGTATTCGATCTATAGCGCCAGGGTGAGCTTGTTCAAGCATAGCCATTTCCTTTGCAGGCATAATGGGGTTATTAATGTTGAACTGAGCATTTTGAATGGAGTTCTGCATAGACGCTTGAGTTAAAGCATCTGAACTTTCATCACTAAAAGACGCTTCAACCTGACTATCGAGAGAATAGTCAGGTTGATTATTGTCATCAGATTTAGGGACAGCGTCTGATTGCTCTGTATTTTTTGACTCTCTATCCATTTGAGTCTTCCAGCTCTCTTTTATATACTTCAACTGAGCGACTTAGCTGACGAGCTACATTCTCAATGTGTTGCTTACTACCAGGCACGTAATCTCTAGATTGTACTGTTAAATAGTTAGGGGTAGCCCAACTTCCAGCCACACCATCTTTTATACCAAACGAAACACTATCATGCTGTGGACGCATAATCTTTTGGTTATTTTCGATATAGGTTTTCATAATTGTTTCCTTTTCTACATATACAAATGCTTTTAAGTATTACCTAAACTAGAAATAATACTTGGCTTTTTAACTATATGTTATATAAACGATCTTTCAGAAATGAGGATTTTTTATAGTCAAAGTGTAGCATATTGCTACATCTCGAATCTATCTAGATATTATTTTAATATATTATCAAGGCTACCTATTCATACATCTGAAATGAATACTTATTGAAGCATCACATCAAACTATCTCTTAATACACTCATTTGATCCTATTGATTAACCCCAATCCTATATTGGCTAATGTTTTGTAGTCATAATCATTATTTACTTCCGCACCAGCTTGGATGAACGCTTCTTCAGCGTGATACATAGCTACGAGTAAAGCATCAGCAGGGTTTTCTATATCCATAACTTCAGGTAAGTAGATCAGACGTCGAGCATAGCGTGTTGGTGTGTCGATATCATTAACTATGGCATCACTCGCTAATGTCTCCAACCTTATACCCAAAAGTACATACATCATATCAAACCCTATATTCCAGAGCTTGACGGCTAATGATGATGGCATATCCCGCTTGCCTGTTTCATAGTTTTTATAGGTATTTTGATGAACGCCTAACTGGTTATAGACATCAACTGCTTTCAAATTTAGACGCTCACGCTCTAATTCCAATCGCTTACCCATATCTTCAGGATTCATCTAACCCCCTCAAAAATACACTCTCATGTAAATAAATTATTGACATACACTCAAATGTAAGTATTATAATACACTTAAACGAGTGAAACATTTTAGAATGATACATTCTATCATAATAGGATACCACCAAAATGAAAGCGAGCACATTACAAGCTACGAACAAAGGGCATTTACATAAAGCCAATCGTAAAGCCATACCTATCCGACTTCTACCAGAACAACACGCTGAACTTAAAAAAACTGCAGATACTGAGATTCGTTCTATGGGATTTATCGCATTACGTCGCTACCAAGCTGGGCTGCAACTAGAGCAGTCAAAGCAACAATAAAACCGAACCCAGAAGGAAACCAAACTATGAATTCAAATGCCAAAAAAACTACGCGACAATTCAATCAAAGTCAGTTTTGGCCGCTATGACTATCAGATACTACTGGCGCATTCCCAACGCTCAGATATAGAGATGACTACTCTATTCAGACAACTTGCTATAAGCAAGATACATGACCTAGTTTTCTGCGGACAACCTAATGTCTTGACACTGCCATCATAAAACACAGTCGAGATGACATTAGGTCACTTTTGGGCGATAAGGGAAGCACCGGTCAGTACTTCAGGAATCACCAGCCATGTCTAACAATATTTATATTCATCCAACCCCTGTAGAGCAGCGCTTATCAGATCAGTAGTTCCATCACTGCTAGACATGCAAACAGTCAATCCAGCGTAGGCATAGACCGAACCAGTTCACCAAACCAGACGAGCAATATTATGCAACCCATGCAAGATGATACCCGTAGCGAGCTAATCACTCGCCTCGTACAAGATTATGGTCTCAAATTCTCCAGCGACCGTCAGTTTTTGCGTTATGGCCGCTGCCCATCATGTAATAAAAAAGAATTATTCACCGGTGCAGATGCGCCGTGGACGATCCAATGTGGCCGAGCTAATAAGTGCAATTATCAAGGCTCTACTCGTGATATCTATCCTGATATATTCACCAATTGGACGAAGAAAAACCCACCAACACCCAGCAACCCAAATGCCACGGCTGATGCTTACGTCGAATCGGGTCGCGGCTTTGATATTGTCAAATGGCAAGGCAGCTATACCCAAGAAGTATTTAAAGACTACCAGTCAGACTTCACCTGCCCCACAGTACGTTTTAATATCACAAGCGAAGGTCAGACCGCCGGTTACTGGGAGCGCCTAATCGAACCCGCGCAAGGCATTGCCAAAGCAAAAGTGCAAACAGGCTTTAAATTCAAAGACTTGGCATGGCTACCGCCAAAACTGCACTTACAGCATGGCGTCTGGTCATATGTAAAAGAACTATGGATAGTAGAGGGCATCTTTGACGCGATGGCACTGACCGAAAACGGTCTGCATGCCATTAGCAATATCACCGCAGGCAACTATCCCAATATCACGTTAAACCAAATCAAAGCCAGGCTCGAAGAAATTGGTAAGCCATATCCCAAAATTATCATTGCCCTTGATAATGACAAAGCAGGACAAGCACAAACAGACAAATTGGTGGCAAGAGCGCGGCAACATGGATTTGAGGCCACTGCGGCCCAGTCGAGTGAATATAGCGGTGGATCTGATTGGAACGAACTACACAAAGCGGGAAAACTCACCAAATCAGACCTTGAACGCTACCGCTTTTATGGCGAGCTGCTTATTGCTGATACTGCAAAAGACAAGGCGCTACTGACGTACAACCAGTACGGCAACACCAGCTTTTATATGTTTTTCAATAGTTGCACCTACTGGGTAAAGGTAGACAGCGAAAGCTTTGATAAAGCCAAGCAAATAGACGCAGATAGCGAGCCGACAGAGGATCTATTTAATACTGAAGAAGAACTCAAAGAAGCGCTACAACTTTGGCATGACGAGTTGATGCAGTCCTGCATGACGGTCACTCAGATTATGAACTGTCAACCGCAAGCGCTCTACTATCAACAAAACCTTGTCACCGATGAATCATGGTATTTTTTCCGTATTCGCACACCACAAGCGGACACAAAGAATACCTTTACCGGTAGTCAGCTCTCTGCAGCGGGTGAGTTTAAAAAGCGCCTATTGTCAGTCGCACCTGGTGTCATTTATCAGGGCAACTCAAAGCAGCTCGACATCATGCTAGGACGGATGATTAACGGCATCAAGACGGTAGAGACCATCGATTTTATTGGCTATAGCAAAGATCATCAGACTTACATTTTTAACGATGTCGCTATTCGTCACGGTCAGAGCTACCCGCTCAATGCTGATGACTACTTTGACTTGCCTAATAATAAAAGCCTCAAGACCTTAGCGGCCAGTCCTAATATCAAGATAGGCGACCGTCCCAAAGACCCAGCAAACTGGTTAGCCGACATTATATCTGGCTGGGGCGTTCAAGGGGTCATCAGTTTAGTCGGTTTCATGGGCAGTCTATTCGCTCAGCAAATACGTGATCATCAAAAGTCTTTTCCATTTTTAGAAATCGTTGGTGAACCTGGTACTGGTAAATCAACCCTGCTTAGCTTTTTTTGGCGCTTGATAGGTCGTGATGGCTACGAGGGTATCGACCCCAATAAGACCACCAAGGCCGGTCGTCTGCGCTCACTATCGCAAACTTCCAACATGCCTAGCGTCTTCATCGAGTCTGATCGTGATGGTGCCGGCACTGGTCGCAATAGTCAGTTCAACTGGGACGAACTAAAAAACCTATATGACGGCGGCACGATTGGTACACGCGGCGTCAAGTCAGCCGGCAACGAAGTCTATGAGCCACCGTTTCGCGGCACTATCGTCATCAGTCAGAATTTGCCCGTGGTGGCCTCCAAGGCAGTGCTAAGCCGTATCTGTCATCTATTCTTTGCGCTGGACAACCAGACCCGAGATTCTGAAGCAGCAGCCAGACGTATTGAGGCGTTACAGACCGAAGATGTCAGTCATTTCTTAGTCGGTATCCTCAAGAGGGAAGACAAGATACTGCAGGTGTTTTTTGATACCAAAATAGCGCACGAAAACTGGTTAAAAGACAGCGGTGTCAAAGCTTTCCGTGTTGCGCATTGCCACGCGCAGATACTCGCCATGTTTGATGCAATGAAACTGGTATTGCCAGACTTGCAACGCTTGGACGGTGCAGTAAAGCAAGAAGTATTCAACATGGCAACTGAGCGCGATCAGACGCTTGATACCGAGCATCCACTAAATATTCAGTTCTTTGATGTACTCGAACGATTGAACGCGGCGCCCAACGCAATCGAAGGTGCAGCGCACCATATCCGCCGCTTGCATATCAATCACAGCAAAAACCCAGAGCTATTGGCAATCAGTATGCCAGAGATCTATCAGCTTGCGAATGAGTACCGCTATGACTTACCGCCACAATCCGATATGCACCATGCACTACGTCAGTCTAGGCAGTTCAAGTTTGTGGCAGCAAACAAGACCGTAGCGTCTCAAATCACAGGCCGTAGCATTCGTTGCTGGGTGTTTGAGATGCCTAAAAACCTAATTTCACTTAAATAAAAAGGACTGAAGATAATGGTCTCAAATAAATTAATGCAAATAGCGATAGAGCAGCAACAGCAGACAAAAGCATCGAAGCTCCGATATAACGCAGCTTTTAAACTTTTTGCCAGAAACTTTAGACGAATCATTTCACTAGTCCAACGTGAGCAAGGATTATCTCTTTCTATCAAAGAAATCATCAACAACGTTGGCTATCTTGATAAAGAACAAGAAGATGTATTCTTTGAACTGATAAGTAATGCAAAAAACATAATTATTGATATGGCAAGTAAAACAGAGGACAGTCGACGAGCCTCATCCTCGCCCTACTCCCTTACAACCTGGAAAGTCCTTTGCATTGGCTGGCTTTCGATACTGAGAGCGGTCAAATAACTGATTGCTCAATGCACCCAATGCACAAGTAGCGCAAACTTTATCAAGGTAAACATTACAGCATTAATAGAGACAAAATTGAAATGCTCTGCAAGGTCGAAGTTTACCAAGAACGTAAGTTTGAATCACTCACTGAAATTAAGATTGGAGAATGACATACCATTATCATTAAGTTTATATGGTTATCATGACACAGTTTGCATAACGACTGATGAAGCTATGGTCAATGAGCATCTAAACCGTGACCGCATGGGTAGAAAACCCCCAGTAAAAAAAGACGAAAGATATTAGTGTTATCTTACATAACAACAAGCCCTACGGTATAGATAAACTCACTAACCTAGCACGCAAGAAGACCAAGACAATGAAACTCAATATAGATACCCCATTCTCAATCATCATTTATAGCAGGTTTATTACATAACGATTCCACTTAGGCACAAAAAAACAGCCCTCACCATCATGAGGACTGTTTTAACAGATCATTTGAGCCAAAAGCCCCAAACCAAGAACCTTATAGTAGCTCAATAGTTACCAAACCAGACCTCTATTATAGCGTCGATTCAGTATAAAAGCTAGTTACATTAGTATCTTAAGAATTTCACACACACATTTTTACGCATAGGAGCATCCAAAGTGGCAAGTATTGAACCACTCAAAACTAGTATTCGCATTATTTGGTATATAAACGGTGAAAAAGACAGCGAAACCTTACTAAACACGCCACCAACTGCAGTAAACAAGGCTAACGCGCAAAAAATAGCGGATATGGTTGAGCAGCAGATACAAATGGGAATATTTAACCGTGATGCCGTCTTCCCATCATCACCCAAACGGCAAGCGTCATATTTTGGCTACTACATCCCAGTTTGGAAGAATGCAGAGCAAAGTACGGTTTCCCCGACGACTTGGACGACCTACACCAGCAAAGTAGCCAACCACATCACCCCATATTGGCAAAACAAACAAATCAGCAAAATCAGTGCTGAAGATATCGAATGTTGGGTTTACAAAGTACTTAGAGTCAAACTATCGCCAAAAACGATTGTCGACATACTAGGATTATGGCGATCCATCTGGAGCTATTGGGCACGTCACCAAAAGAACCCCAATGACCCAAGCCAGTATATAAAGCTAAATGCAAAAGACCCCGAAGACATTGACCCATTTACTCGTAAAGAAATCGCATTAATTATCAATACCGAGACTGACACTGCATTTCGTAATCTGTGGACAGTAATGCTCTGGTCAGGTTTATCCAGTCATGAGCTGATGCCATTGGCCATAGAAGATGTTAACTTTGATGAGGCAACGGCCTACATAAAACGTGGCTTTGTCAAAGGCATACATAAGGCCACTAAAAACCGACGGCGCAAACGCCAAATAGAACTACTGCCCATCGTAGCTGAAGCATTGGCCAATCAGCAACAAATCGTATCTGAACATAAGCCTCAAACCGTGGACGTGCTTGAGCGTGACAATCACACCTACGAAAAACAGCAACTAAATTGGCTTTGGCATAACTCGCGAACTGGCAGCCATTACACCTATCCGCAATTAGAGAAACGTTGGAAGCGACATCTAGACAAATGCGACATTCCCTATCGCGCTTTGAACAATGGTCGCCATACTTACGCAAGCCAAGTCTTATCAACAGGCATCATCAGCGCAGAGTGGCTGGCCAATCAACTAGGGCACGTAAACACAGATATGATCCATAAGCATTACGCAAAATTCATTCCCAGCGACACGCGACATATAATTAAAAATCTCTCAAACGCTCTTAATAGTGGATAAGTCTTCTTACTAAGATAACAGCTTAGCATCCGTTCACTAAATTTTTTACCATGTAGGGACTTTTGCTTTATTTGAATATAATCTTTTTCATATAAAAATAGAGTATATAGTTAATCCTAAATAAAAAGAATACAGCTATGCCAGCGTGCTACTAGTATAAATTTTCCTTGCGTACTGCGTGCTCCCAGAGGCTGTGCAAAATTCATCCCAGTAGCACTGGGTTTATTTTACAGTGGATCGATTATATTTTCGATAAGACAACCTAGTTATTCGATAAATATCAAGTATGTATAGCTCAATCTTTTTTAACACAGTATGTCACTTATCAATTGGAGTATAAATGAAACTTAAAGCAAATTTCTTTAATGATTGGATCGAACTTTTAAAGGATACTCTATCCAATCACTGGGGTTACGATATTTCATCAATACCAGACGATGAAATACCACTTTTTTACTTCAATGCAGAAAATAGGCGGCCAGAAAAAAAGGTTCGTGAGTTAATCCTTGCTGATAGCTTTGTTTGTACTCAAAAGCTAAGTAAGGGTTGGGAAAAATTAAAAAAGAAGATTAAAAATGGTGAAGATTTAACACCCAATCTAAGTAAGCTAATAAATGAACTTAATAATAAAGACTTTATGCTTAATGACTGGGGCATTTACCATTTTCACTTAGGTAAAAAAATGAAAGATAGTTTCATCAAGCGTACTGGACCGCTATTATTTGCATTACTTGATGGTAATCACTTCTATGCTATCGGTATATTTGACCATGGGTCATGGGCGAATCAAGATATAATTGAAATAATTCACAGAAATTGGCCTACGGTAATAGAAAATTATAGATTGCGTGGTGCTATCGATATGAGCTACCACGTTAGTGAGAAAGAACGATTAACCTTACGTTCAGCCAGCGTCAATACATTCACTTCTGTCAGTGATGGGACAATATATGCTCCAATCGGTGGAGGATTTGCAGGTTCAGGGTTTAATACACAAGCAGTTATGAAAAAAATCAAACAAAAGGATTTATTAGAAAAGTTAGAAAGGCATCTTGATACTGAATTAGATAGTATGCAGGAATTATTTAAAGAGCAAGGTTATAACGGCGATTTAGAAGTAGAAGCTAAACTGATTATTACGGAGACACAATATAAAGCTGAATTTCAAAAATACAATATCACAGTGATTTTGCTATCTAATTTATGATAAATACGACAGGGGTAGCAGTATAAGGTAATCATAGTAATAGTTTGATAGATCAGACATAAACCATTGATCTTATTATTATTTATAAATACCTTAATATAGTAATCAAAAGTAATTATTATTACATACATAGTCTAAGCATATGATTCATATATACTTTATAGTTTCTTAATTAATACCTTTTACCCTTGTAACTGACTACTTAACAATTACCTCAAAATTACATAAAAAACCCAATAAAATCAATATGATTACCTATATTACATAGTTTGCATGCTACCCCTAGAATTTTAAAAACACTAGGATAAGACGATAGTCTATTGATGCTGACAATCTGCTTGTACATTACGTGGGATTATCATGGGATAGTACTATCTGGTTCACCTAACCCCATATGTTAGCAATATCATATACTTAACATATACATCATCCTTAAATAAATGATAATAGAGGTTTTTCGAGTCTCTCCAGCCCCACCATTTTCGGATAGTACATCTTAGACCAAATATTAAAGCCTGCTTTTTAGCAGGTTTTTTTGTGTCTGCGATTTGGTTTTTGACTTAAACTATTTACAAGTCTTCCAACACCTCTTCCATACTTCTATACCGCTTCTCTACTCGCTTAGCTAATGCCTTATTAATAATTCCCTGATAGCGCTGATACTCTGACGACAAGGTTTGAACTGGCTGCTGGCAATGCTGAATTGCCCACTCTTTAAACGGCTCACTACTTTGATTATCAATTTTAAATGGTCGCTCGCCCGTTAATATCTCATACAGCAATATTCCAAATGCGTAGATATCACTTTGCACCGTTGCGCCTTGCCCTTGCCAGCGCTCAGGCGCGAGATAAGCTGGCGTGCCTGCAGGATTTGCTGTGCTGGTTTTATTAACATTCTCTGCTAATGCAAAATCAGTCAACAGCAAATTAGGTGTTATGCCGCTATTATCCAAAAAACTATCTAGCAAAATATTACTCGGTTTAATGTCATTATG
>RCMY010005182.1_pt1 | contig 15863 bp, 12 predicted proteins | sample 2041341 | NCBI WGS metagenome assembly RCMY01 (sample SAMN09708234, study PRJNA481090) | Marine sediment metagenome, whole genome shotgun sequencing project. | reverse complement strand
CTGTCAAATAAATATTAGCGTTTAATCCAGTTTGTAAACTGTCCGTTGTAAAAGTAATTGATGGGTATTTAAAAACATTCAAGTTAGTAATTTGCCTATAGGTCCGTGATCTATCCAATTCTTTATAAATACTGTCTTTCTCAAAGAAAATGACATCTGCCAGGGTTTTTGGTTTAAACTTTAATTTATCCTTATAATATATATTGTAATCCCCGTATTTAATAACGTTGTTTTGGTCTTCATCCCCGCTTAGAATAAAGTCAGTATAGATGTTGATTTCCTTGAATTTTTCAATTTTATATTCAGAAGTGGTAATGGCATTGTCACTTCTAGTACGGAGGTTATCGATATTGAGTGCGATTTCCATATTTTGGTCATCTGCTGCTTTTGTGGAATCCCTTGAAATTGTATAATTGATCGAACTTTCTTGAAAGTTACGTATACCGGTATTGCGAAATATAGAGGTTAGTCGCTTACGTTCGTTATCAAAATCGACGAGATTAAACTGTTTCCCTGTTTTAACCAGGGATTTACCTTTGTTTAATTGGTAAATTGAATCTATAACCTTGGATGATATTTTGTCGTTTATTTGATTAACCATATATGGTTTGCCTAGTGCGATTTTGTAGTCAATTGCAGCCCGTTTGACTCGTTTCAATGTATCAATCACAAAAGTGGTATTGTTGTTAAAATACCCTTTACTATGGTAATAGGCCTGCAGTCGTTCTAAAGTTCTTCGTGTATCCGAAGTATCAATAATGGTTGGTGGTTCGCCAATATTTTTTAACCATTCACTCATCCCTTTGACCATAAAAGATTCCCCCAGTCTATCGACTTGCTTTTCAGATAGTAATTTTACAAGTCTTTGTTTTCGTTTCTCTTTTTTATACAACCAATTTTGAAAAGTGGAATCAGGGTTTTGTTTGGCGAGGTTATATAAATTCAACCTGAGGGGATATCCCAATAAAGTACTATTGGGGTTTTGGATAATAAGACTTTGAATATCCTCGTCTTTCACCTGCTTCTCATCGGCGTAAATGGTATTGTTGGTAAGAAGCAATTCGTTTTCATCTACCCTTTTCAGCGCATTACAAGAGGCAAGTGTAATAGCAAAAAATAATAAGCTTATTTTAGCGCTGGAGTTCTTAAAACGAAACACTATTCTCATAGGATTCAAAAATACATTATTTGTATGGTTGGAAAAAGCCAAATAAAGTTTATAAAAAACTTACAGCAAAAAAAGTACCGAAATCAAAATAGGATGTTTGTTGTTGAAGGCATAAAGACTGTTCAAGAGCTTTTAGATTCGAATATTGAGCTATATAAAATCTATTGTTCAAGTACTGGGTTGTTTCAATACCCAGAAGACCAAATTGAAATAATATCAGAGGTCGACTTGAAGAAAATGAGTAGCCTAAAGAACCCCAATAAGGTACTGGGTATATTCAAGATTCCCCAACCTAGAACAGTTGATGAAAATGATTGGATATTAGCTTTGGATGATGTTCGCGATCCCGGAAATTTAGGGACAATAATTCGACTTTGTGATTGGTTCGGAATTAATCATTTAGTATGTTCTGAACAAACTGTCGATTGTTATAATCCAAAAGTGCTACAAGCAACTATGGGTTCAATAACAAGGGTGAATATTATATATACTGATCTGGTTCAATATTTAGAAGAATCAGAACTGCCTGTTTACGGCACTTTTATGGATGGCAATAATGTCTATTCATCCAAATTGCCATTAAAAGGAATTTTGGTTATGGGTAATGAAGCCAATGGAATTTCAAGTGGAATTGAAAATTTGGTCGATTCAAAAGTAAGTATTCCGCAACCCGCCTGCCGGACGGGCAGGTTTGGAAGTAAAGCAACGGAAAGTTTGAATGTTGCTACCGCGGCAGCAATATTCCTGAATGAGATAAGACGAAATTAATTTATAGTTTTATTCAAACGTAAAATTAATGAAGAGTCCTCGGGTGCGCATTGCAGCTATATTGCCTGTCCACGGGCTATTCGGGTCATTATCAGGAACCAATTCATCACTAATGGCGAATACACCACGTATGGAAGGTGTAAACTTAAAGTACTGCAGATAAAAGTCAATGCCAAAGCCCAGCTCGTAATTGTAGACCAATTTTTTCATTCTAAAAGTACCTCCTGAGTTGTCATCCAAGCTAGATTCATTGCTCCCAAGATTCATTGAGGTTGATCCTCCACCAATTAAAAATGGTTTCCAATTACCTAATCTTCGAGCACTAAACTTTAATAGCACTGGAAAATTAATATACGTTGATTTCACTTCTCTTATAGCATCTTTTTCTTCTTCAAACCCTGGAAAACCAAGCGTTCTTGAGTTGTACAAAAGACCTGGTTCAAAACGAACATCCAAAAACTTGTTTATGCGCATTTCTCCAATGAGCCCAACATTAAAACCAAAAGATTTATTCACCAGAATATCTCGAGAATCATTTTTATAATCGAATTTGAAATCATATTGATTAAAACCAAGAAAATACCCCCAATTGAGAAGCGGTTCATCTTCGGTTTCCAAATTCATGACTGGTTTCTCGTTAAATTGCGCCATAATTGGCTGACTAATAAATACGAGGCCTATCAAGACAAAAAGATAATGTTTCATAAATTTATTTTGTAGCTACATAAATAGAAGCAACCCCGAAGGTTTGCGGTTTATTCACTACATCTATAAACCCGATTTTCCTTAAAATATTGTTGAAATTTTCGCCATGAGGAAAAACTGAAGCTGATTCACTTAAATAAGCATATGCAGAATCGTCTTTTGAAAATAATTTACCAATTCTTGGGAGTATGTTTTTGGTATAAAAATGATAGCCTTGTTTGTAAGGCGTTTTTGTTGGCACCGATGTTTCTAAAACAACAAAAGTACCTTTTGGCTTCAATACCCTATGAATCTCAAACAGCCCTTTTTCAAGGGTTTCAAAATTACGAACACCAAAGGCTACAGTTACGGCATCGAATATATTGTCTTCAAAAGGTAAATTTTCACTGTCACCTTCGATCATCTCAATAGTTTTCTCCATATGCTTTGCAAGTACCTTCTTCTTTCCTACTTCCAACATACCTGGAGAAATATCCAAACCTACGATTTTGCTGGCTCCTGTTTGCACAAGATTTATGGCTAAATCCCCAGTTCCTGTTGCGATATCCAATAGGATATCTGGATTTTTCTTTTTCAAAATGGCCACTACCCGCTTTCTCCATTTTATATCAATACCAAATGATATGACTCGGTTTAAGCCATCATAATTTTCTGATATCGTATCGAACATTTGTGTTACCTGTTCTTTTTTTCCTAAATCGGAATTCTGATAGGGCGTTACCTTTTTGCTCATTAAAAAAATTTCGGCAAAGATACAATTTAGCGATCAGCTATTTCTTTAATTGAACTTTAAAGCATATTGGCTCTTGATTTTTAGCTTGTTAAATTAAAGATGAACCCAAATAAAATGTGTAATTTTGCACTGCATTAGGTGCGAATATTACATTAAATGAGTTGTAAAATAGGCGTTTCGCCTCAAAAGACACTTCTTTCTCAAAGTCAATTAAGCTATAGTAACCTTAATTGTAAAATCAACATTTGTAATCAATGAAAATTATTATTGCCGGAGCTGGTGAAGTTGGCTTTCACCTGGCAAAATTACTCTCTTACGAATCTCAGAATATAACTTTGATAGATACTGACAAAGAGAGCTTGGTTTACGCTGACAGCCATTTGGATATTAGGGTTTTAAGAGGTGATGCAACTTCAATTTCACTTTTAAAGGACGCACAGGTTCAGGAGTCTGATCTTGTTATAGGTGTAACATCTTCTGAAACTACGAATATTACCTTTTGTATGTTGGCGAAACAGTTGGGGTGCAAACGTACTATTGCAAGAATCTCAAATACAGAATTTATTGATAACCAGGATTCAATTCGCTTTTCTGAATTGGGAATCGATGAACTGATATCACCAGAGCAGCTAGCCGCCGAGGAAATTCAATTACTTTTAAACAAGTCTGCCTTTAACGACACCTACGAGTTTGAGGGTGGTAAATTGATATTGGTAGGTGTCTCGTTACAAAAAAAAGCACCCTTTGTGGGGAAAATGGTTAAAGAAGCAGCCCATATTTTCACAGAGCTTCATTTTATGCCAATTGCATTACGAAGATTGGGAACTCATTTTACTGTTATTCCTCGTGGAGACACAATATTCAAGGAAGGAGATCAAGTATATTTTATAATAACCCCAGAAGGGGTTGATGAATTATATAAGTTGACCGATAAAAAGAAAGAGGATATCAAGAACGTGATGATTCTTGGCGGTAGTAAAGTAGGCTTCAAGACCGCACGTGACTTATGTGCCAAGAAGTTCAATGTTAAACTCATTGAGAAAAACAAAGAGAAAGCTTTTGATTTGGCCGATGACCTTCCAAATGCTTTGGTAATCAATGGTGATGGCAGAAATGTTGAATTATTGGAAGAAGAAAGCTTGGATTCAATGGATGCATTCATTGCTGTAACTGGAAATTCTGAAACCAATATCATGTCTTGTTTGGTGGCAAAGTCAAAAAACATTAAAAAGACCATCGCACTGGTTGAGAACATGGACTATTTTCAACTTTCCCACTCTATTGGCATAGATACGTTAATCAATAAAAAGCTATTGGCCGCAAACAATATTTTTAGGCATATTCGAAAAGGAGAGGTTGTTGCCCTAATGCGGTTAAACAATATCAATTATTCTTGAATTCGAGGTTAAACCAACATCTAAGGTGACAGGTAAAATCATTCGTAATCTTGATTTTCCTCGGGAAGCAACGATAGGAGGAGTGGTAAGGGATGGTAAAGGAATTATTGCCCTTGGTGGTTTTGAAATACAAGCTGGGGATAGGGTAGTGGTATGCTGCTTGCCCGAAGCCATTCCAAAAATAGAACGCTTATTCTTGTAATATGGCATTGAATTCGAAAATCATATTCCATTTAATGGGGCTGCTTTTGCTCTTTAATGGACTTTTTATGCTTATTGCTGCAGTGGTTAGTGGGGTTTATGATGATGGAGCGACAATGGATATTGCATTGGCTTCGATCACAACCATGTTCATTGGCGTAACCTCAATGTACTTTACCAGAAACCATAAAAAAGAAGTACAGCGTAAAGAAGGGTATATCATTGTTACTTTTGGGTGGATTGTGATGTCTTTATCTGGGATGTTGCCCTATTTGTTTTCGGGGGCGATTCCTAGCGTTACCAATGCTTTTTTCGAGACTATTTCAGGCTATACAACTACTGGGGCTACAATTTTAGATGATATTGAAGCGTTGCCCGAAGGTATTTTGCTTTGGAGAAGTTTAACGCATTGGATTGGCGGAATGGGAATCATTGTTCTCGCTATAGCGATACTACCACTTTTAGGGATTGGTGGCATGCAGCTATTCGCGGCTGAAGCCCCTGGGCCAAGCGCGGACAAATTACACCCAAGGATTACCGATACTGCGAAACGTCTATGGTTAATTTATGTAGGATATACTGCTGCTGAAACCTTATTACTGAAATTGGCTGGCATGTCATTTTTTGATGCGATAAACCATTCGCTTGCGACTTTATCGACCGGTGGCTTTTCTACAAAAAATGCGAGTCTGGCATTTTGGAACGATCAACCTTTGATTCAGTATATAGTAATATTTTTCATGTTCTTGGCAGGGAGTAACTTTGTATTGAGTTATTTTGCCTTCAAGGGTAAGGTACAAAGGGTTTTAAGAGATGAAGAGTTTAAATTCTATACGCTATTTATCACTGCATTTACCATTATTGTTGGCTTAGTGGTATATTTTGAGGCCAATGTGCCAGTTACAGAATATCATCCCATGGTAAACGGCGCGGCCGAGAGTTCATTTAGACATGCTCTTTTTCAGGTTGTTTCGGTAATAACAACAACAGGATTTGTAACCGCGGATTTTACCAGTTGGACGCCCTTTTTAACGGTGTTCTTTTTTGGACTTTTTTTTCTTGGTGGATCGGCAGGGTCTACAGCTGGGGGGATAAAGGTTATGCGGCATTTGCTTATCATAAAAAACGGATTATTGGAGTTCAAAAGGACCTTGCATACAAATGCGGTAATTCCGGTTAGGTACAATAATAAGACGGTCAGGGAGCATATTGTCTATAATATCATTGCCTTTTTTGTACTGTATATGCTTTCTTTTATTATAGGTTCAATGGTATTGGGATTTTTAGGACTCGATTTTGAATCTGCCATCGGTGGGGCCGCCTCTTCCTTGGGGAATGTTGGTCCGGCCTTGGGCATTCTTCATCCGTTGAGTAATTTCAATGAATTGCCCATGTTGGGGAAATGGTGGTGTGGTTTTTTAATGCTCCTTGGAAGATTGGAACTATTTACCGTATTGATTTTGATGACTCCTTACTTTTGGAAGGATATATAAAAAAACCCGCAAAGGTGGGTTTTAAATTTATAATACTGCTTTTATTCTCGATATGGCTTCCCGTAATTCTTCTTCTGAGGCCGCATAAGAAATCCGGATACAATTGGGGTTGCCAAATGCTTCTCCTGTCACCGTTGCTACATTTGCTTTTTCCAATAGATAAAGGGCAAAGTCAGAAGCATTGTTTATCGTAGTACCATTCAATGTTTTTCCAAAGAAACTTGAGATATCAGGAAATACGTAAAATGCCCCTTCTGGAATGTTGAGGTTGAAACCTTCAATCTCTCCCAAAAGATCAAGAATCAAATCCCTTCTTCTATGAAACTCGTCAATCATGAACTGTATTTTACTCACAGGGGCTTCCAAAGCGGTTATTGTCGCCCTTTGGGCAATGGCGTTCGCACCACTGGTGATTTGCCCTTGGAATTTTGTACATGCTTTTGCAATCCATTCAGGTGCTCCAATATACCCTATACGCCATCCGGTCATGGCAAATGCCTTTGATACTCCGTTTACCGTAATCGTTCTGTCGTACATTCCATCTATTCCAGCTATGCTTACATGACCTCCTATAAAGTTGATATGCTCATAGATTTCATCAGACACTACAAAAATATTAGGATGCTTCTTAAGTATTTCGGCCAATCCTTTGAGCTCTTCTTCGTTGTAGACCGAGCCACTCGGGTTACAAGGTGAACTAAACCAAATCATTTTGGTTTTTGGGGTAATGGCAGCTTCAAGTTGCGAAGGTGTCATTTTAAAATCTGTATCAATGCTTGTTGGTACTTCAACAGGAACTCCTTCCGCAAGTTTTACGATATCACTATAACTTACCCAATACGGTGCTGGCAAGATAACTTCATCACCTTTATTTAGCATAATCATCGCAATATTTGCCAAGGACTGCTTTGCACCTGTAGAAACAACGATTTGGTTTAAACCATAATCTAGATTGTTGTCTCTCTTGAATTTATTCGAAATTGCCTGTTTTAAATCAACATATCCGTCCACAGGGGAATAACTGCTATAATTGTCATCAACAGCTTGTTTTGCAGCATCTTTGATGAAATCTGGAATATTGAAATCGGGTTCACCCAAACTCAATCCTATAATATCTTTTCCCTGACCTCTTAATTCTCTTGCCTTTGCTGCCATAGCCAAAGTGGCCGAAGTAGACATTGCTTTAATTCTCTCGGATAAATGGTTGCTCATGAAATGAATAAATTTACTGGTACTGTAATGTGGGTTTTTTACCCAATTCCTTTAAATGCTTGAAGTGCGAAATTATAGCTTTTCTGGTAGTTTTATATTCGTTATACGGCAAATTAAATTCTTTTGCGGTCTGTTTAACAATTTTTGAAATTTTTGTGTAATGTACATGACTAATGTTGGGGAAAATATGATGTTCCACTTGATGGTTCAATCCTCCCGTAAACCAGTTAACAACACGATTTTTAGTTCCAAAATTCACTGTAGTAAATAATTGGTGAATAGCCCAGGTATTTTTCATCGTACCATTTTCATCTGGTAATGGAGTCTCAGCTTGGTCAACCACATGTGCTAATTGGAATACTACACTAAGGATTACACCGGCAACATAGTGCATAATAAAAAAGCCTAAAAGTATCTTCCACCATGCAATGTCCAATATTAACATCGGCAATACAATCCAAATGGTAACATAGAGTATTTTGGTAATTACCAAGGTGCTCCAGTTTATAACCGGATTGGGAAATTTCCCAAAGGAAAGCTTTCTTTTCATATAGCGGTACATTTGCTGAAAATCTGTGGTTATGGCCCAATTAAAAGTTAAAAGACCATAAAGGAAAACAGAATAAAAGTGTTGGAATTTATGGTATTTATGCCATTTAGAATGTTTAGAAAAGCGTAAGATGCGTCCTGCTTCCAAATCCTCATCATGATCAGGGATATTTGTATAGGTATGATGTAAAACGTTATGCTGAACTTGCCAGTTATATACATTTCCTGCCAAGATATAAATACTACCTCCCATTATTTTATTAATCCATTTTTTTGAGGAGTAGGAACCATGATTGCCATCATGCATTACATTCATTCCAACTCCGGCCATCCCAATACCCATTACAATGGTCAATAGCAGATTTGCCCAGTTTGGAAGACCCAACGTCAAGATTAGGAAATAAGGTGCAAGAAAAAGAGCGAACATTACAATTGTCTTTAAATGCAATCGCCAATCTCCGGTTTTCTGTTTGTGATTGTCCTTGAAGTAATCGTTTACTCTTTTATTTAAAGTTTTAAAAAATTGGGCGGAATCCTTTCTTGAGAATCTTACGGTATTTGTATCCATCTGTTGTAAGCTTTGTGTAAATATAACGCAATAATAGCCTTGTTTATTCGATTACTTCCTTTAATAAGGAATAAATATGTTTTTGAATATGCTATTTTTGCTGGCACAAAGATAAGAATGAAAGCTGATATAATATTTAAATATTTTCCCAATTTATCTGAAGATCAAAAAATTCAGTTTATACAGTTGGAAAACTTATATAAGGATTGGAACTTAAAAATCAATGTAGTTTCCCGGAAAGATATTGAAGAATTGTATTTGCGCCATGTATTGCATTCTCTAGGGATTGCCAGGGTACAAGAATTTAAGCCCAATAGTAATATTTTGGATGTTGGTACTGGTGGTGGATTTCCGGGAATTCCTCTGGCCATTTTATTTCCTGAATCAAAATTTACTTTAGTAGATTCAATAGGGAAAAAGATCAAGGTGGTTGAAGAAGTGGTTGAAGGGCTGCAACTACAAAATGTTACACCAATCAATTGCAGGGTCGAAGAATTGAATACTCAGTTTGATTTTATAGTAAGTAGGGCAGTGGCCGCAATGCCCACATTTGTGCATTGGGTAAAAGGAAAAATAAAAAAGGAATCAAAGCACGAAAGGCGAAACGGAATTCTTTATTTAAAAGGAGGGGATTTATCAGAAGAGCTTAAAAATTACAAAAATGCACAGACTTTTGACCTTTCCGATTATTTCACGGAGCATTTTTTTAATACGAAGAAAGTCGTGTATTTACCTTTAAAATATAAAGGTTGACTTTCTAAATATTTAACATTGAATTGAAAGAATGCCTGCAATTCTCAGCATATTTCTTTACATAGTTCTGAACCTTATTCAGGTAAGAGAACATACTTGTCATTGCGATGTTTTCATTATTATTTTCTTCAGTCATACTAGTTTATTTAAGACGATTTAACTTATAGTCACCATAAATTTACAATTATTTAACGTTAAATTTACATAAATATTTCACAAAATGTAAATTATAAATATTTAACACAATGAAAATGAGCTTTTTACAAAGTATTAATCACTAATTTGGACGGGTAGTAAAGAAAGAGAAAAATGCATAAAAAAAGCCTGCAATCCATAAAGAGTACAGGCCTAATATTTATATAAAGATCTTATCCCAAAAAGGGGTATCTATAATCTTCAGGAGTCACAAAGGTCTCCTTGATTAATCTTGGGGAAACCCATCTCAACAAGTTTTGTGCAGAACCCGCTTTATCATTTGTTCCTGAAGCTCTGGCTCCACCAAATGGCTGTTGACCTACAACAGCGCCCGTTGGTTTATCGTTGATGTAAAAGTTACCTGCACAATTTTGTAAAGCTTTGGTAGCTTCATCAATAGCGTAACGATCCCTTGATAATACTGCTCCGGTCAATGCGTATTCTGAGGTATTATCTATTAATGTCAAGGTATCAGACCAATCCTTATCATCATAAACATAAATCGTAATTACAGGACCAAAAAGTTCAGTCTCCATAGTTGTGTAATGTGGGTCTGTAGTTAAAATGACAGTAGGTTCAACAAAATACCCTTTTGATTTATCATAATTTCCACCTACGACAATTTCAGCATTCTTATCATTTTTGGCTTGATCAATATATTTTGCCAATTTATCAAAAGAACCTTCGTGTATAACCGCTGTAATGTAATTACCCATATCCTTAGGTGATCCTGGTTTATTGAAAGAAGCAACATCTTTCTTAACCAATTCCAAAATCTCTTTAGAAGTAGATTTAGGTAAATACACCCTTGAAGCTGCGCTACATTTTTGCCCTTGAAATTCAAAAGCACCTCTCTCTATCGCTGTCGCGACTTGTTGTGGTTTTGCAGTTGGGTGAGCTAGAATGAAATCTTTTCCACCAGTCTCACCAACGATTCTCGGATACGTTTTATAGGTATGGATATTGTTGCCAATTTGTTTCCAAAGTTCTTTGAATACATGTGTTGAACCTGTAAAATGTAGACCTGCAAAATCAGGGCTGTCTAAAATGGTTTTGGTTATCATGACTGGGTCGCCATATACCACGTTGATTACTCCATCAGGAAGACCGGCTTCCTTGAAAACATCTACTATTATCTTTGCTGAAAATATTTGACTGTCACTAGGTTTCCATACAACAACATTACCCATCATAGCGGCACTGGATGGTAAATTACCTGCAATGGCTGTAAAATTAAATGGGGTAATGGCATAAATGAATCCCTCTAAAGGGCGATATTCCACGCGGTTCCAAATTCCTTCAGCAGAATCTGGTTGCTCCTCGTAAATCTGTGACATATACTCCACATTAAAACGTAGGAAATCTATAAACTCACAGGCGGCATCGATTTCTGCCTGGTGAATCGTTTTTGATTGTGCTATCATGGTCGCAGCATTGATTTTGGCCCTATAGGGTCCGGCAATCAAATCAGCTGCTTTCAAGAAAATTGCGGCTCTTTGTTCCCATGATAAATTTGCCCAAGCATTTCTTGAATCCAACGCGTTTTGAATGGCCTTGGTTACATGCTCTTTCTCAGCAATGTGATATTGGCCTACTTTATGCTTATGGTCATGTGGAGGAGATATAGGTTTTGTATTTCCAGTCTTTATTTCCTCATTGCCTATGTAAAATGGAATATCCGCATTGCCATTAAAATATGCTTCGTATTGTTTTAATACTTCCTCTCTTTCCGGACTGCCGGGAGCAAAACTTTTTATTGGCTCATTAATAGCAGTTGGTACTTGAAAAAAACCTTTACCCATAGTTGTATTTTTTAATTAAAAAACTGCCCAAAGGTACTGAATTGGGAATGGATAAAAAACAAAATAAAAGGATTAAGAAAAATCAATTCAAAGCAAAAGGAGCACTGAATTTAAATGTAGGGATATAAACCCTGAATTTTTCGGTAGAACTGAAGTTGACCATATTGTAATGGCCTTTCATGGCACCCACAGGAGATGCCAATAAACATCCTGAATTATAAGTGTGGGACTCGCCGGGTTTAATTACCGGTTTTTTACCAATAACTCCTTCACCATCTACAAACTCAGTTTCATTTAAGGAATCATAAATTTGCCAATGACGTGAATTCAACTGCACAGAATCTTTACTTTGGTTTTCAATGGTTATGGTATAACCAAATGCAAAATGCATTTTGTAATTTTTGAAGAAAGTGCCTTCAAAACTTGTTTTCACTGATATTTTAATGCCTTTAGTTACTTGTGTTATCATGCTCTTCCTTGTATATTATTAAGACTTCAGTGAACAGTGGGATGACCGAAATGCTTGCTAAAATAAAAAAAATCGTGTTAAGTAATAGGTATTTAACAACTGTTTTAAAAAATCCTTGATAATAATTTTTTTTCAATACCAAAAACAAGCGAATAGAAAAATTAAATATAAAAATCCGACCGCTCTAAATATTGGTAATTGAATTTACTAAGAACCTAATAACGAGCAAGATAAATAAGAAAGACTGATTATGGAAACTAATGATAGGATGATCGGTATAATTATATTTTTTCCTGATGTATGCCAACCAAATTAAGATTGTAAAGACTGGAAGAAAGAAAAATGTGGTAAGTGGAGGCCTTGAAATCACAATGTTGATAATGCAAGTTGTCTATCCTAAGATTTTTTATTCATTACCAATTTAGTTGAAATCTACTTTAAATGAACGATACAGGTTGGTTCTTCATTTATCCCTGAACTGGATGAATTTACACTAATTACTTATGTTTCGCGAGTTTAGAGATCCCACACCAATAATACTATCATATAGATCACCAAAATTTCTATAATACACTAATATTAGATAAGTGTTTTCGGTAAAATGAAAATTCCCTGAAATTGTGTTGAGGTCTACTTGTTCATCTTCTCTTTCGATGACATATTTATAATTGTAGAAACCTTGTTTCATTTTAACAGTACATTGCATCATGCCATTAGTCTCATTATAGACCATCCTATTTTCATTGGTTAGTGCATAATTATTGTACTTGCCGTAAATGTAAACTTCATCAAGCCCTATAGCATCTGAGTAAGGGAGGCTAAAATGTACATTGGTATATTCGGCTTCACGGGATGCATCAGTGCCTTGTAGCGTGCGAACTACGAAATCACCATTAATATCCGGGTAATAGGTGTAGGGTCTATTAACTCTAAATCGATCCGAGAAAAGGTAATGATCATACAAGTCGCCAATTTCAATACGTGAAATAGCCGCGCTAGGAGCCCGCAGATCCTTGGTATCAAAGTTTAAGTATTCATTGCCACCAAAAAAGCTGGTTTCCTGATCATACTTATACACCAATTGGGTGCCCAAGGTAAATTGAGGGGCTATATTGTAAAGGGCCGTTGGCCAATGGTAGTTCTGAAGAATGGCAACTTTGACTTCTTTTTTCGGATTTACTAATCTAAAATTACCCGCATTTACATTGAATTGAATTACTTGCTTTTCATTGATGAATGAAAAATCTCTTGAGCGCTTAACTACACCCCCAATTTTAACCACATCTTTATACACAACGAATTTTCTTGAAAATTGTAGATCATTGCTGCTATTGTAAACTTCCAAAAGAAAATTACCACTTACTTTTAATCGTACGTTGTTGTTAGGTATGGTTAACTTATAATTTGAATAGGGCTGTAAGGTAGAATAACTGTTTTCGTAATTCAGTATGCGCTGGTTATCAATGCCACTTAAATATTGGGATTTCAGAAGCTTTGAAGGTGTCCAGTCATAATCACAATGCACGAGTTTATAGTAATAATCCTGTTCGTTTGCCATAAGGTCATCAAACTCCAAAAAAACAGGCTCCCCAATTTGAACAACAGGAAATTGATCTTCTTTTTCCCCTTTGAAAATAATGGATTTAATGTTTTCCGGTGGATTTACCTCTTCTTGAACCTGTGCAAACAAGGAAGGAACAAAAAGAAACAAAAAGATTTGTTTAACGATTATGCGCATTTATTCTGAATTTTTCCGATAAAGGTAGACAAAAACCATGCCTTACAAATTTACATCGATGTAATGCCCAAATTTATAGGCGATAATTATGAATGCAATCTATTAAATGTTATTTTTGGCGGAAATTTTGTTAACCTAAGGTCTACAATATATGTCTAAAGACATTCGAATAAGAAAGGGTTTGAACATTAACCTTGTAGGTGCTGCTGAAAAGACAACTTCAAAGGCAGTTTTAAGCAACGTTTATGCTATAAATCTTGATGATTTTCATGGGGTCACCCCCAAAATGATTGTAAAGGAAGGTGCTGAAGTTAAGGCGGGTGAAGCACTTTTTTACAACAAGAACAATGAAACGATGATGTTTGTGTCTCCTGTAAGCGGTGAGCTTATTGAGATTAATCGTGGTGCAAGAAGGAAAATACTTTCAATTAAAATTCTTGCAGACAAGATACAAACTGCTTTTGATAATGGAAGTTTCGATGCAGCCAAGGCATCTTCACAAGAAATCAAGGCTCATTTATTGAAGTCAGGCTGCTGGCCTTTCATCATACAAAGACCTTATGATATAATTGCAAACCCTGATGCAAACCCCAAGGCCATCTTTATTTCTGGTTATACTACGGCCCCATTGGCGGCTGATAGTGATTATGTTTTGCAGGGTAAAGAAAATGAATTGCAGGCGGCGATTACTGCTTTGGGCAAATTAACGCCTGGGAAAGTCCATGTTTCTGTAAATGCTAAATCAAATTCCCCACTTGCCGGTCTAAGTGGAATAGAATTACATAAAGTTTCTGGACCACATCCTGCCGGACTTGTAGGAACACAAATAAATAAAATTGATCCTATTAATAAAGGCGAAGTCGTATGGACCATTGCTCCGCAAGATTTGGTGATAATTGGTGAATTGCTTTTGACCGGAAAATTCAATGCTGAGCGTATTGTTGCATTGGCAGGATCATCTATAAAGTCACCTAAATATTATAAAACTAAAATTGGCACTGAAATTTCTACCATTTTATATGGGGGTGGTGTTAATGATGATAATTTTAGAGTGATTAATGGAGACGTGTTAACTGGGTCCAAAAGTATGCCAGATGGTCACTTAGGTTTTTATAACAATACAGTAACCGCAATTCCTGAAGGCGACGACTATGAATTGTTTGGCTGGACCATGCCAGTATTCAATAAAATATCAACTACAAGGGCTTTGACCTTTTCTTGGTTACAGCCCAATAAAAAATATGATCTAAATACCAATACCAACGGTGAGCATAGGGCATTTGTGGTCACAGGGCAATATGAGGAAGTTTTTCCGTTGGATATTTTTCCGATGCAATTATTGAAAGCATGTATGGTGAAAGATCTTGATGAAATGGAGCAATTAGGATTGTATGAAGTGGCTCCTGAGGATTTTGCATTGACTGAATTTGTTTGCATTTCCAAACAACCACATCAGAAGATCATTCGTGAAGGATTGGATTTATTATATAAAGAAATAGGCTAAAAGATGAGTGATAAAAGACTGACCTTTAAGAAAAGACTACACATACTTAAGCATCATTATAGGGATAAAAAAATTGCACCAGCTTTTGCTGCATTCCATACTTTTTTGTTCACTCCCGATGATACTACGCATTCCGGTTCCCATGTAAGGGGTGCTGATGATTTAAAGCGTACAATGAATATGGTAATCCTTGCTTTGGTCCCCGTATTGTTGTTCTCAATGTTCAATGCAGGGTATCAACACTATTCTGCCGTCAATGGATTTCCTGCCGATTTTTCCCTGATGGAGCATTTTCTAACCTGGGATAACTTCTGGATTGGAATTATAAAAGTTTTGCCTTTGGTTGTGGTATCCTACGGAGTTGGCTTGGGTGTTGAGTTTATTTTTGCCATTATTAAAGGTCATGAGGTAGAAGAAGGATATTTGGTAACAGGCATGTTGGTTCCTTTGATTGTCCCAATTGATACGCCACTCTGGATGTTGACTGTTTCCGTTATTTTTGGAGTGGTCATTGGTAAGGAGGTTTTTGGGGGTACGGGTATGAATATTTTAAACCCTGCCTTGACGATTAGGGCCTTTTTGTTTTTCGCCTATCCTACCTGGATGAG
>RCMY010002735.1_pt1 | contig 15864 bp, 16 predicted proteins | sample 2041341 | NCBI WGS metagenome assembly RCMY01 (sample SAMN09708234, study PRJNA481090) | Marine sediment metagenome, whole genome shotgun sequencing project. | reverse complement strand
TTATCGCTCGAGCGATAATCGCTGAATCGAGGTTCGAAGTGAAGGCCCCCGTTGTGACTCCGGCGTCGAGGATAGAGCGGAAGAAGCTCTCTTGGCTTGTGTGGAGCGCTGCGGACATGGTGCTGTATGTTCGAGCGAACTTCGGCTCTCCCGAAAAGAGATACGTGATGATCGCGTCGACATCGTCAGGCCCAGTGGGCAGGGCTTGGTGGACGGCGACGACCAGTTGCTCCCACGGGTCGACGAGGCCAGCGATTGCCTCGGGTCCACGTTTGATCAGGATCTCCATCTCGCGCTGGTACACGTCGACCAACAGATCATCGAGGTCGGGGTAGTAGTAGCTGACGGCGGGGCCGGTGACCCCTGCCTCGTCGGCAATATCGCGTAGTCGAAGTGCACCGAGTCCACGAGTTGCGATGGCTCGCTGCGCGGCATCGATCAACTCTTCTCTGCGTTTTGTCTGGTTCTTTGGGCGGGCGATGACGTGACCTTCGCAGTTGTTTTCGCTTTTCAATAGACTACCTCACGCATCGGAAACCGCGAACTCAGTCCCACGGCTTGACACAGAGACGTTGCCTGATAGTTTTTCGTCGTGCATAAAGAACTATTTCCTTCAGCTGAGGGGTGCGGCGAATGAGTGCGGTCTTCAAACGTTCCAGAATTGCGGACCTGTCGCTGGCACCACAGGGTCGTGACGCGATTGCGTGGGCGAGCCGCAACGCCCCAGTACTCAATGGTCTCCTGCGCCAGCAGTTGAGCGATGGATCATTCGATGGTCGTCGAGTTGCGCTGGTTGTGCATCTCGAAGCAAAGACCGCACTACTCGCCACGGTGTTGGCCGACGCCGGTGCGAACGTCGTCGTCGCAGGAAGCAACCCTCATTCGACCCGTGACGACGTCACCGCTGGCCTCGTCGAGATGGGAATCGAAGTCCACTCGTCGAGGGGCAGCAGCTACGAGCAATGGGAGGTCGACCTGTTGTCGGTGGCCGACACCGAGCCCGAATACATCATCGACGACGGTGCAGAACTGACGATGCGCATGGCCAAGCACCGTCCAGCCTTGTTCGAGCGTCTCAAAGGAGTCTCTGAGGAGACCACGACGGGTGTCGCCAGACTGCGTTCCCTCCACGCAGCTGGCCGCCTGCCGTTTCCGTCGATGGCTGCGAACGATGCCGCGTGCAAGTACATGTTCGACAACCGATACGGCACGGGCCAGTCGACGATCCAGGCAGTGCTTGCGCTCACCAATCTGTTGATGGCGGGCAAACGCGTCGCGATCATCGGGTATGGCTGGGTGGGCAAGGGTCTTGCCAACTACGTACGAGCGCTCGGCGGTCGCGCCGTCGTCGTCGAGGTCGACCCGATCCGGGCGCTCGACGCCTTTATGGAAGGTCACGAGGTCGCATCGATTGCCGAAGCGCTTCCCGATGCAGACATCGTCCTCACCGCCACAGGCGGTATGCGAGCAATCGGATCGAAAGACTTCGCTTCGCTGAAGCCAAATGCCGTGCTTGCCAACGCAGGCCACCACGATCTCGAGATCGACGTCGCCGCGCTTCGCGAGGAATCCACCGGTGTGCGAGAGATCCGCGATGGCGTCACCTGTTTCGATTGGGAAGGCAACAAGCAGCTCAATGTGCTTGCTGCCGGTGCGTTGGTCAACATCGCGGGTGGCCTCGGGCATCCGATCGAGATCATGGATCTTTCGTTCGCGGTGCAAGGCTTGTCAAGTCACGAGCTCGTGACCGGCGACTACGAGCCCGGTGTTCATGTGTTGCCGCGACGCCTCGACGAAGCGATCGCCCGAGCCCGACTCGAAGCTGAGGGGATCCGCCTCGACTCGATCGGCGAAGACCAGCGCGACGACATCGACGAGTGGTTGGAGATCGAGGCATGAGCGACGTGACGAACATCGTGGACGAATCGCTTGCAGCCGACGGACTCGAACGGATTGGTTGGGCCCGACAGTTCATGCCTGCGATCGCCGATGCAGGGCGCGATGTTCGAGAGTCCGGTGTCCTCACTGGGCGACGGGTAGGTGTCGTGCTCACGCTCGAACCCAAAACCGCAGTCCTCGCGCTGACCTTGTCCGAGGCAGGCGCCGACGTGTCCGTGTACTGCGACGCAAGCAGCACGACCGATTCGATCGCTGCAGCCTTGGCTGCACAAGGCATCGATGTGTACGCGAGGTCCGACGCAGATGCTGAGATGGACGCGGTCCTGCTCGATCGTTTCATCGACGGCAGGATCGAGTTTCTGATCGACGATGGCGCAGGTTGCACCAGACGGATGCATACCGCCAGGACCGATGCGCTCGAGACACTCGTCGGTGTCGCCGAGGAGACGACCAGCGGGGTTCGGCCACTCCGGGTCATGGAACGAGAAGGTGCATTGCGAGTTCCGTGTATCGCAGTGAACGACAGTCGTGCGAAGCAGCTGTTCGACAATGTCTACGGCACCGGCCAGTCCGTGGTCATGAGCATCGTCGATGTCACGAACATCCAGCTCCAAGGCAAGACGGTGGTCGTCGTCGGCTACGGATTCGTTGGCAGCGGTATCGCTCGAGCAGCACACGCGCTCGGTGCGCGCATCGTGGTGACCGAAATCGACCCGATCAAAGCCTTGCAGGCCCTTCACGACGGGTACGACGTGAAGCAGCTGGACGATGCCTGTGCATCGGGCGACGTGTTCATCACCGCAACCGGCATCGGGTACAGCATCACGGGTGAACAGGCTCGCCTGATGAAAGACGGCGCCCTCCTGGCGGTCGGCGGAGCTGGACGGCCCGAAATCGACCTCTCCGGAGTGGCCGGTGTCGAGGTCGGCGATGAGGTTCGGCGCCACGTTCGTCGGGTCGCCATCGGCGACGACCGGTCGGTCTTCTTGATCGCCGATGGTCACTGCTCGAACATCGCAGCAGGAGAAGGAAATTCGATCGAGATCATGGATCTCTCCCTCGCGGTGCAATGCCGTGCGGTGCAGTACCTCGCAGAGAACGCCGCCACGTTGGGCAACGCAGTCCACGACGTGCCGTCGTCGGTCGATCTTGTCGTCGCAACCTCGGTGCTCGCCGATCGCGGCGTCGAAATCGACGTCCCAACGCCCGCACAAGCGCGGCATGCGTCCTCATGGAACACAACCAACAACAATGGAGAAGAAGTATGAAGCGCACCAAAATGGCCCTGTCGCTCTTCGTGGCGCTCGCGATGTTTGCAGCATCGTGTGGGTCTGACAGCTCGAGCGACAACGCAACGGCTGACACGACAGACACGACCGAAGCGACAGACACGACCGAAGGTGATGCCGCTGCGTCAACCGAGGCGCCCGCGACCACGGCGGCTGACCTGCCGACCGAGGACGTCACGCTCGAGGTGTGGTCGTGGCTACCGAACGATCACGACAACGGACCCGACACCTACGACGCGATCTTTGCGAGCTTCGAGGAGCAGTATCCAAACGTCACGATCGATCTGACGGCGATGCCATACCCGACATTTTGGGACACGTGGCGCACGGCGACCATCGCTGGCACAGGCCCCGATGTCGTCTCGATGTATGGCGGCGCAACAGCTGTTGCCTACGCCGATTCGCTCGTGCCTTTGCAGGACGGTCTTGGCGCCGAGACGTTGGATGACCTTCGTTTCGTGGGCTCGTCGTACAGCCCGGACGGCAACCTGTACGCAGTACCCGCAGGCGCGTACGCCTACTACCTCCTGGTTAACCAGAACATCCTCACCGAGGCGGGCCTCGACCCAGCGACAGCGTTTGCCGACTGGGATTCACTTCTGGCGAGCTGCACGACTCTGGCCGACGCCGGAATCACACCGATTGCGTCGGGTTGGTCGGACGGTTTCATCGTCGAGAACTATCTGTACGTGTTCATGAGTCAACTCCTCGACGAAGATTCGTTCGACCAATGGGTCACTGGTCAACTCGACCTGTCCGACCCGCGTTTCGCCGATGCCTTGAACTACATCCTGACGATGGAGGAGACTGGTTGCTTCTCTGAAGCGAGCGTCGGAATGACCTTGTACTACGACGCATTCGACGAAGCGGTGTCTGGTGATGCAGCTGCCGTCGTCACGGGTGACGCCTTCACCGCACTCGATGCCGAGAGCAACAACGGCGAGGGAAGCATGACGGCGATGGTGTTCCCACAGCTCCCCGAGTCGCAGTACGACAACGTGTCGGACTCTGGGCCAAACCAGGGATGGTCGGTCGCGAGCTGGAGCGAGAACATCGAGCTCTCCACACTTCTGGTCGAGCACATCGTCTCTGCGGAGTCTCAGGAACTGCTGTGGGAGAACACGCAGCTGCCACCGAACCGGAACAGCGTCGAAATCACCGCGGACAGCGATCTGTTCAACGAGTACCTGTCGATCATCAACAACGACGAGAACCACACCGTGTTCATGGCGTTCACGGATCCTGCGTTGGCAATCTTTCAGCGAGAGGCGAGCAATCTCATCACTGGCCGTACCGATCCAGCAGACGTCCTGGCCGAAGCTGATGAAGCGCAAATTCGTGCGCTCCAGGAGCTCGAGGGCTAGGGACGACATGTTCATCCACCGCGAGATCGCGTGAACGCGCGGCGACGCACACAGTCGAGGCGAGGAGAGACCGCAGCAACAGCGGTCCTCCTCGCACCGACCGTGGTGCTCGTCGGGGTCGTGCTGTTCATACCGACGCTCTACGTCGCGTTCTACTCGTTCTTCGATTGGCGCCCCAACCGTTCGAGCCCGTTCGTGGGCTTCGACAACTATGTCGACGTACTCACCTCGGACTCGTTCCAGACGGTCATGACGAACCAAGCGGTGTTGCTCTTGGGAATGCCCATCTGGGTCATCGTTCCGCTCATGATCACGTTTCTGCTCTATGAGGACACCAAGGCGCCGGGTCTGTGGCGCACGATCTACTTCTTGCCATCGGTGCTCTCGCCAGCCCTGGTCGGAATTCTCTTTCGGACGCTGCTCGCTACCGATGGGCCAATCAACGAGTCGCTTCGCGCCGTTGGGCTCGGAGCGCTGGCACAGGACTGGTTGACGACTCCAAGCCTCGTCAAGCCGGTGATCATCGTCCTCGTGTTATGGGCCGGTGTGGGGACCGGTGTCGTGATCTTCAGTGCAGCGTTGAGTGCGGTGCCCACGGAGATCTTCGAGGCTGCGAAACTCGATGGTGCCGGCTGGTGGACACGTATGTTCCGTATTGCCGTCCCCTCGATCATGGACTCGATCGTGCTCTGGATGGCCTTCCAGGTCCTCGCGTTGTTCCTGTTCATGTTCGGCTGGATCTACGTACTCACGTCTGGCGGGCCCGGGCTGTCGAGCACGACGATCGACTACCTGATCTACCAAGAGGTGTTCCGTTTCGGGTTCTTCCCGACCGCCGCAGCGATGTCCGTGCTGATGATCCTCGTTCTGCTGGTTCTGCTCGGTTTGCCCGCCGCCCTCGTCCGCAGGCGATTTGGGCGTGTCGAATGACTCCGAAAACACGGCGTTCGATACTTCGCACCGCGACTGCCGCGCTGATTTCTGTTCCGTTTTTGGCACCGTTCTATTTCCTCGTGGCCGTTGCGTTCAAGACCGAAGATCAGTATCTCGACAGCCCGATCGCGGTGCCCACGTCGTTCACGACGGCCAATCTTTCCGACGCGTGGGAACGAGCCGGCCTCGGCAACGCACTCGTCAACTCGTTGGTCGCGACCATCATCGGGGTCGTCGTTGCGTCGTTGCTGAGCATGTCTGCAGGTTTCTGGTTCGTCATGCACAAGAACCGCGCCGCATCGAGTCTCCGGTCGATCCTCACCTTCGGCTATGCATTCCCTGCGGTGGTCTGGCTGATCCCACTATTCGTGCTCTTGGCAAGGAACGAGATGACCGACAGCCTCGTCATTCTCGGGATCATTTATGGTGTCTCGAACACGCCCTTCGGGCTCTATCTGCTCTACACCTTCTATCTGCAGACGCTGAGATCCGAAATACTCGAGGCCGCCGCAATCGATGGTGCCACGACCCTCCAACAATTCCGGTTGATCGCGGTTCCACTCGCCAGACCCGCTGCCGCAGCATTGGCGGCACTCGTCTTCGTGTGGTCGTTCGGTGATCTACTTTTTGCGGTGACCCTCATTCAGGATTCGGACAAGTGGACGATCCCGATCGCGGCCGTCACGCTTGTCAGTCGCCAGAACATCAACCCGCAGGCGCAAGCGGCTGCCGCCTTCGTGGCGCTTCTGCCCAGCCTTGCCGTCGTGCTTTTTGCCCAGCGCGCCCTGGTTCGTGGTTTCGGCGGCGGGGGAATCGACTGATGCGCGATGGCGACGAACCTGTCCTCGTCCACACCGCCGAGTATCTTGTGCCCGTCACGGGAGCTCCGATCGCTGGTGGCAGCGTGGCGACCCGCGGCGGATTGATCCTCGGTTTTGGGCGGCGAGAGGATGTGCTCGGTAGCTACGACGGAGCCGAGGAGATCCGGTGGGACGGCGTCCTCATGCCGGGCCTCGTCAACGCACACGCACATCTGCAGTACCACGGCCTCGCCGAGCTCGGTCAGAGCATCCATGCCGACTTCGAGGCCTGGTCGGTTGCGTTCGACGACACCTACGCGGCGATTCATGACAGAGAGGACTGGGCTGCTGCTGCGCTCGCCGGGGCCGAAGACTCGATTCGAGCGGGCATCACAACGGTGGCCGACATCTGCACAGACCTGGCCGCGGTCGACGCGTTGCCTTTGGCCGGCCTTTCGGGAGTGACCTACATCGAGACGCTCGGCAATGCCGCCGATCGGTGGTGGAACGGTGACCGAGACCGGTTCGTCGCTGCGGTCCGAGATTCGCTGATCTCAGCAACCTCGGGGTTCACGATCGGCGTGTCCCCGCATGCGCCGTACAGCCTCGATACGGAGGTTTTGGCCGACCTCGCCGCGATTGCGCGAACATCGAACCTGCGGTTGCACACGCACCTCGCCGAGTCGACATTCGAAGACGCGTATTACCAGACCGGCACCGGCCCGCTGGCTGACTTTGTTGCCGGATTCGGGCGGCAATTCAAGATTCTGCTCGATGGGGGAGCAGGTCAGACGGCTGGCGAGTTTGCTCGGGATCTTGGCCTTCTCGGATCTGACTGCCACGTTGCGCACGGGATCTACTTGAACGCCTCCGATCGGCAAATCCTGCGTGAGACGAAGACGGCGGTTGCATTGTGCCCACGTTCGAACGCTGTGATCGGACTCGACAATGCGCCGGTGGCCGCATACCTCGAGGAGGGAAACCACGTGTGCGTTGGCACCGACTCGTTGTCCTCGTCACCGAGCCTCGACCTGCTCGAAGATGTGCGTGCGCTTCACGACATCGCCATTGCCCAGGGGTATGACAACGCAGATCTTTCCAACCGACTCCTTCGCGCAGCAACGATCGATGGAGCGAGCGCGCTCGGAATGTCGACCGGTGACTACCGGGTAGGGTCGCTCAAACCAGGAAATCGAGCAAACCTCGCAGTTTTCGCGTTGAACACCACTGTCGAGAACGCCGAGGTCGACATGGTCGTGCACGGCGCCGGAACGTGTCGCGCAACGATCATCGACGGTGCGGTGGTCAGCCCTCGTCGCCGGACAAACGTGCCACGAGCTCGGGAGTGAGGGCTTCGACGATTTCGATCGCCTCCATGTTCTCGACCACCTGACCAACCCGGCTTGCTCCCGTGATGACACTCGAGACGTTCGGGTTGGCGGCGCACCAGGCGAGAGCGACTTGGGCCGGTTTGCAGTCGAGTTCGCTGGCAACGTCGACGACCCGGCGGATCGTGGCGATCGCTTCTTCCTCTTCCAATTTGTTCTTAAGGTAACCGTGGCCGGCGAGCGAGGCGCGACTTCCCTCGGGAATTCCATCGAGGTATTTGCCGGTCAGCAACCCGCCGGCCAGCGGGCTCCACGTCGTCGTGCCGAGCCCGATGTCTCCGTAGAGCCGGGCGTATTCCTTTTCGACCTTGGTGCGCGTGAGCAAGTTGTACTGGGGTTGCTCCATGACCGGCTTGTGCAGGTGGTGGCGCTCGGCGATCTCGTAGGCAGCACGGATCTCATCGGCGTTCCACTCCGACGTGCCCCAATACAGGGCTTTGCCGCTGCTGACCATGTCGTGCATGGCGTACACCGTCTCTTCGATGGGAGTGTCCGGGTCGGCGCGGTGGCAGTAGACCAGATCGACGTGATCGAGCTGGAGTCGTTCGAGTGAGCGATCGATCGCCTGCATCAGGTATTTTCGGTTGAGTGTGAACGTGGTGTTCACGTCGTCGACGATTCCCCAATAGAACTTGGTGCTGATCACGTAGGTTTCGCGTGCCCAACCCAATTCTTGCAACGCCTCGCCCATGAGCCGTTCGGATTCGCCGGCGGCGTACACCTCGGCATTGTCGAAGAAGTTGCAACCAGCGTCCTTGGCTGCAGACATCGATTCGGTGACGGCATCGAGGCCTTGCTGGTCGCCGAAGGTCACCCAGGAGCCGTACGAGAGGGTGCTGACCTTGAGGCCGCTTCGACCCAGTCGGCGATACGTCATGTTGGTCATGAGCGCACCATATCGCCGACGCGACGATCGTACGGAACATCGGTCGGTCCCGGCATCGCGGTGGTCGCCCCGAGGTGCCACACTTGGGCATGACCATGAGTCACGAAGATGTACCGAGTGGTGACCTCGCCAACTGGCATCGGCCGCTTGGCGCCGACTTTTACCACCACGACGGCCGCCTCAAGAAGCGACCGTACGAGAAACACCTGGGCGAGCTCCAAGAGGAGCTGGTGAAGTTGCAGCACTGGATACAGCAGGAGAACTTGCGGGTTCTGGTGATTTTCGAAGGACGGGGATCTGCTGGAAAGGGAGGTGTCATCAAGAGGATCAGCGAGCGCACCAGTCCGCGGATCGTTCGTACCGAGGCGCTTCCCAAACCCACCGAACGCGAACAAACGCAGTGGTACTTCCAGCGGTACGTCCCACTCCTGCCGTCGGGTGGCGAGATGGTGCTCTTCGACCGCAGTTGGTACAACCGCTCGAATGTCGAGTGGGTCATGGATTTCTGTACGCCCGAGCAGCACCAAGAGTTCCTGCGCACGTGCCCCGAATTCGAGCGCATGTTGGTGCGTTCGGGGATAATCATCCTCAAATATTGGTTCTCGGTGAGTTACGACGAGCAGGCGCGCCGTTTCGCGGCACGTAATGAGGAGCCACTCAAACGGTGGAAGTTGTCCGACATGGATCTCGAGGAGCATCGACGGTACGTCCGGTACTCGATGGCGAAGGACACGACCTTTGAGTTCACCGACATCAAACAAGCACCGTGGTTCGTCGTGCCGTCAGACGACAAACGTCGGGCCAGGCTCAACTGCATCAGTCATTTGTTGTCGGCGATCCCGTACCAGGACACCGTGCCCGATCCGGTGCAGATTCCCGAAGCGGAGAACAAGACCTCGTACATCCGTCCTCCTCGATCAGAGCAGACGTTCGTGCCGCAGTTCTACTGAGCTCGTGTTCGGACGTGCGCCATGAACTGGTCAAAGCCCGCCGCGTCGAACTCTGCGGTCAGTTCGTCGTTGTTGTGCCCGAGCTTGAGTGCCGGGCAGAAGAACTCCTCGTCGCCGAGCCAGAAATCGGGTGAACCGCGAACACCCCGCCGTTGGCCTTCTTCGTAGTCGGCACGCACACGATCGTCGACGCTGTCCAACGGCGGGTTCAGCCCGAACTGGGCGGCTACAGAGCTGAGAACTGCTTGATCGCTGACGTCTCGTCCTTCCTCGAACACCGCATCCCGCAGGGCGACGCTGACGGCCAGCCCGGTGTGATGATCGACCGCGTAGGCCGCAGCGGCGAGATTGAGTGCGGGGATGGTGCTCGTCGGCCAGACGTCGGCTCGGAATCCAGCGAACCAGTCGGTATCGAGTTGTTGACGTAGGACGTTCACCTTGGTGTCGACCGCTGCGGCTTCGAGTGGTGCTCCGTTCACCCATTCGAGGGGCCAGGCCCGCACGATCACCTGCAAAACGGTTCTGCCAGCGTCGCGTTCCTGCACGACCTTCTTCAGGCCCACATGAGTAAACGGGCAGGTGATGTCTGCAAATACTTCGAGGCTCGTCATTAGTTGATTCTTCGTGGACCTTGCTGCGATGTCGAGGGACCAAAGGCCTGCAAACGGGCCCGGGTAGTATTGCCAGAGATGCAAACCGTACGAGATATTTCGGGGTCGATCGAGGCGGTGTGTGTCGGGGCTGCACGCGAACTCGACTCTGGCCGCCGCACAATCCAGTCCGCGATCGTGAAGACCGCGGTTTCTGGGAGGGTGACGCTTGGTCCACTCGGGCTTCCCTCCGATGAACATGTATACGAGGACCACGGCGGACCCGACATGGCCTTGCTCGCCTACCCGAAGGAACACTACGACTATTGGCGGGGCCACGGGCTCGACCTCCCCGAAGTCGGCGCGATGGGTGAGAACCTGACGACGACAGGGCTCGTCGAAACCGAGGTGTGTATAGGCGACGTGTTCGAAGTCGGGACCTGTGTCATCCAGGTGACCGAGACCCGCAGCCCGTGCTTCAAACTCGCTGCTCGTTTCGGACGAAAGGACATGGCGGTTCTCATGCAGCAGTCCGGGTACACCGGGTTCCTGTTTCGAGTGCTCGTGTGTGGCGAGCTCGAGCAGGGTGACGCCATCAATTTGATACGGCGAGACGAACACCACACCATGACCGTGGCCGAGGCCGGAAGAATCTTGAACATCGACCGTCAAGACATTGCGGGGGCCCAGCGCCTCTACGCCGTGTCAGCGCTTGGTTACTCGGCTCGTCGTACGTTGGCCGCGAGGTTGGACAAGGGTGTGGCCGATCTGGGCGGACTTCACGTCGAGAGATTGTTTCACCCAGCCGACCAGACCCCGGAGCACTAGCCGCGGCGCGTTCATCGGCTTTCGACAAAAAAGTCGTTGATGAGCGTTCCGATAGCTGCGTGGTGTCGAAGCCACGGCGCATGGCCGGCGTCGAATGTGTGGAGTCGAGCGTCCGGCATGGCAGCAGCGATCTGTTCACCGACGCGTGCTGCGCCGAACGGGTCGTTCGTGCCGAAGACGAGCAGTGTCGGCTGTGATATTTGGGCGAGGTCGCTTGCGCTGAGTCGTTGTTCGTGACGGCTTCCACGAAGGTGGACCAAGGCGTTGATGATCGCCACGAAACTCGTGTGGAAGTGAGGTTGGCGTTCGGTGGCGAGCAGAACATCGGCGATGTGTGGTTCGAGCGGGTTCTCGCCGACCATTTTTGCAAGCTGTCGTACCTGGCGCGGCGAGGGTGGTTGGATCTTCATCATGATGCGACCCGGGAACGGCATCGAAAGCAGGCGCATCGGGAGGGGAGCGGACGTGTCGAGCGCGATGGCTGGGCAACCGAGATGCACCAACGCACTCGTCCGATCGGGGTGTTCGTGGGCAAACCATGTCGAGGCCCACGCTCCGAACGAATTAGCGATGATTACCGGGCGGTCGAGGCCGAGCTCGTCGAGCACCTCGACAATGAAGCGACCACTGTTCTGTCGCAGATCGGTGGCGAAGGTCGGATCGGCGTCGCTCAGCCCGTGACCGGGCCAGTCGACTGCGTAGAGGGTGTTGCGATCGAGTTCGGCCATGAGCGGTGCGAACATCGCCGCTGGTGTCCCGACTCCGTTGAACATGACGATTGGAGGGCCTTCGCCCACGACGAGTACGCGAGCGGTCCTGCCTCTCGCCTCGACGGAGCGACTCTGCGCGGTGACTCCGTAGTGAGCGAGCACGGCGTCCTCGGCGTGCTCAAACGTTCCTTGGCCCATCATCGACCTCCATGTCGCTGGCTTTACACAGTGTAAAGTCAGGTGGAAGTCACCTTACGAAGTAGGTTTACGTGATGTCAAGTGATCCGCATGTGTACGGGACCCCTGACACACGCCAACGCATCCTCGCTGCGACGTGGAGTCTGATCGCCGAGGCCGGCGCATCATTCAAGATCCGCGACGTGGCACAACGTGCGGAAATTTCACGCCAGGCGGTGTATCTCCACTTCGGTGATCGCTCGGGGCTGCTGGTTGGGCTCGTGCAACACATAGACGACGTGCTCGAGCTGGGCGCATCACTCGGTCACGTCTTCGAGGCGCCAACGAGCACGGAGTTGTTGCAGCGGTTGCTGCGGCTCAACACCGAGTTCTGGGAGGCTGTTGCGCCGGTCGCCCAGGTGCTCGAGGCAGCGCAACACGACGACCACGCCGTCGCCGACGCGTGGCGCGACAGGATGCTCCTGCGACGACACGTGTTCACCACGGCGGTCCACCAGATTTCCGGCCACAACGAACTTGCGACCGAATGGTCCGTCGACGGTGGTGCGGCGATGGTCTACGCCGTTGCGGCATTCGAGCCATGGCGAGAGCTCACCCGAGAACTCGGCTGGAATGACGACCGGTATGTCGAGGAAACGACCCGGCTCCTCGTCAGGGCACTCCTCATCTGACGCAGCGGCGAAGTTTTCCAGACCTCACCTCGGCCGATCGGTAGACTGACGCTCGACCAGCGCGAGTTGATTCTCAAAGGAGCTTTCACATGCAGCAGTTGCCACGGCGGGGATACTCTCGAGCCGAAATGATGGCGCGCGTCGCCCGCTTCGACGAGTTGAAAGGCTCCGACGGCGGCCTCCCCGACAGCAAGTACCCGAGCGCCGAACGGACCCTGTTCAACGTCATTGGATTCCAGCCGCCCGAGAGCGACAACGAAGCAACGACGTCACCGGTGGGCGAGGACGCTGCCCGAAACGCCGCAATTCCGATTCGCGAAGGTTTCAATCTGGGTTATTGCCGCGCGAAACCAGGCAAGGGCCCAATGATGCACAACCACGACACGAACGAGACGTTCATCTGCATGTCGGGCAAATGGCGGGCGAGCTGGGAGGACGAGAACGGGGATGTCGAACATGTAGATCTCGATCCGCTCGACCTGATCTCCATTCCGGCTGGAGCCATTCGTCGCTTCGAGAACGTGACCGAGGGCGAGCCAGATGTCGATCACGTATTGATGTTCGTCATCGGAGGAGATCAGCCGCAGGCCGAGTTCACCGACGACGCCATGGAAGAGCTCAGAGCAGCGGGCGTCTGGCCGTCAAACGACTAAGAGAGGTAGCCCAAATGGTTGCGTATTGGATTGCTCACGTCGAGGTCACCGACGCGGAGGCGTACGGCAAGTACGCCGCGCTCGCGAAGGGTGCGGTCGAGTCCTACGGAGGTAAGTTCTTGGCTCGTGGAACACGAACGGTGTGGCTCGAGGGAAACGAGCGGAGCCGCAACGTCGTCATTCAATTTCCGAGCTTCGAAGATGCCGAACGTTGCTACAAATCTGACCGATACCAAGAAGCGATGTCGGTTGCGCGCGATGCGGCCGTTCGAGATCTTTGCATCGTCGAGGGTGATCAGCCCTCCTAGCTGAGCGTCGTATTGCCTGAATCGTCATCGCTTGAGAACTCTTCGTAGTGCGGGTACGTCTGATGCATGTACCAGCTGTAGAACTCGTGATACGACTCCGCTGGATATTTTGGCGGGTTGTCGGCGTCATGGCAGGGGGGCAGGCATTCCGCGACCAGTTCGAAGTTGGTGTTCACGAAACAGGCCGTGGAATAGCGGTCGTTCTCGCGGGGCGGGATGACTCGATGTGGCGTCGCCCGGAAGCGGCCGTTCGACCACCGTTCGAGAAATTGCCCCAGATTCACGATCAGTGCGCCATCTTCTAGTTCGGGAATAAACCAGTTGCCTTCCCTATCGAGCAGTTGGAGTCCTTCTTCGCTGGCAGGAGGCAAGAACGTCATGAATCCCGTATCGGCGTGTGCCCCCAAGCCATATTCGTCCTCTTCGAGGATCGGCTTCGGGGGATAGTGCGACATCCGAAGGTAGGTGTAGTTGTTCTCGAAATAGCGATCGAAGAACCCGTCCTGGAGTTTCAACGCCGCCGCAAAGAGCGGAAGGATGTTCTTTCCCAGAGTCGTGATCGTGTGCATGTACTCGAGCACGGTTTCTCTGAAACCCGGTAGGCCCTCGGGCCATTGGTTCTTCGCATAGAACTGTTTGCCATCCATGACGCCTGGATCATCGGCTGCGTATTCGGTCGCCAGCACCAGGGTGGCGTTGAGGTCGAAATTCTTGTTGTCGGCATAGGTGGAGTGCTTGATCCGAGTGGCTTTCGGGCGGACGTATCCCCGCTGATGTTGATCGATCTCGAGCCGGAGCTTTTCGTCGATGGGCAGGTTGTGAAATCTCTTCGTCTCGCCCTCGAGGTCGTCGATGATCTGTTGGGAGACACCATGACCGACGACGGATCCAAACCCGACGTCTTCGGCGAGGATGCGCAACTCCTCAGCGGCCACCGCTTTGGACCCAGCGACCCCGTGGAGAAAGTTGGTGACGTCGATGACTGGCAGCGTCCTTCGATCGACCTGTCGGGAATCGTGATCCGAGTCGAAGTCCTGTACCGCCATGTCAGCTCCCGTGAAAAGTCACCCGTCTTCTCGCGACCACCTCGAACAGTACCTACAGAAATCGAAAGGCGCCCAGAGCTCCATGCCGACGACCGATAGGCTTTCCGACCAATGGAGCGTTACTACCCAATAGGTACACCCGGCCAAGCCTGGAGCGATGCCGAGAAGAGCGAGTGGTTTGCAAAGCGCTCGATAGAGCGAAGCTACCAAGAGGACGTCCTCGCAAAACTCGAGTCCCTCGACGACTCGTTCGACGTGACCCAGTATGGAGCGCTGCCACTCGACGCCGAGCGGTATCCGCTGATGGCGGTCACGATCCGAGCCGTCGTTCCCGATGCGCCATGGATTCTGGTCACCGGCGGTGTCCACGGGTACGAAACCAGTGGTGTCCAGGGTGCGATCGCATTCATGGAAACGGCTGCCTCGTCGTACGGTGACCGAGCGAACCTGCTCATCGCCCCGTGCGTCAGCCCCTGGGGATACGAAGTGATCAATCGGTGGAATCCCAACTGCGTCGACCCGAATCGATCGTTTGTCGCCAACAGTCCGTCAGAAGAAGCAGCTTCGCTGATGACGTTGCTCGACGACGTCGGCGAGAACTTCTTGATGCACATCGACCTGCACGAGACGACCGACAGCGACGAGGACGAGTTCCGACCAGCTCTCGCCGCCCGTGACGGCCAGCCCTTCCACCCCGAATTTATTCCCGACGGTTTCTACACCGTTGGCGACAGCGACAACCCCCAGGCCGACTTTCAAGCCGCGATCATCGCCGGTGTCGAACAGGTGACCCATATTGCGCTGCCCGACGACGCGGGCCAGATCATCGGCTCCGACGTCATCCAGCACGGGGTGATCAACTACCCGTTCACGCAGTGGGGTCTGTGTGCAGGCGTGACCAACGCGCGCTTCACGACCACGACCGAGGTCTATCCCGACAGCCCGAAGGCAACACCAGAGATCTGCGACGACGCGCAGGTCGCTGCAGTATGCGCAGGGCTCGACTTCGCCCTCGAGCAGAAAGACATCGCCGACACATGAGCCGGACCGTCGAGTAGCTGGTCGACGGCACGACCGCTTTCAGCTTCGTTCACCTCGTAGCTCGGCGATTCGTTCTTGGAGGAACTCGTACGCAGTACGGCCTTGGCTGAGGACGACATCGTCGGCGGGGTGCAAGAACATTGGGAGCGACATGCGCGGGAGGCGCCCAGCATCGCCGCTTGGATTCACGACCAGGTGCGTGGTTGCGGGGAAGTGACCTTCGGTTGCTATGTCGAGCATCTCGCCGCCGTTGATGGCCAGCGATCCGGGGTCACACGGCACTTGGAACCAGTTGCCGTCGGCGCCGAGG
>RCMY010002734.1_pt1 | contig 15864 bp, 14 predicted proteins | sample 2041341 | NCBI WGS metagenome assembly RCMY01 (sample SAMN09708234, study PRJNA481090) | Marine sediment metagenome, whole genome shotgun sequencing project. | reverse complement strand
TGGCTTCTTCCTCACCGCCGGGTTCCTCGGAATGATGTATTATTTCGTGCCGAAGCAGGCGGGCAGACCTGTCTACAGCTACAAGCTGTCGATCATCCACTTCTGGGCGCTGATCTTTTTGTATATCTGGGCGGGTCCGCACCATTTGCATTACACCGCATTGCCTGACTGGGCCGGTACGCTGGGCATGGTGATGTCTATCGTCCTCTGGATGCCAAGCTGGGGCGGTATGATCAACGGTCTGATGACGCTGTCCGGCGCGTGGGACAAAATCCGCACCGACCCGATCATCCGCATGATGGTCATCAGTCTGGGTTTCTACGGCATGTCCACGTTCGAGGGTCCGATGATGTCGATCCGCGCCGTGAACTCGCTGTCACACTACACCGACTGGACCATTGGTCACGTGCATTCCGGTGCGCTTGGCTGGAACGGTATGATCACCTTCTCGGCGCTGTATTTCATGACACCGCGCCTGTGGAACCGCGCTGGCCTCTACTCGCTGCGCCTCGTGAACTGGCACTTCTGGCTCGCCACGATCGGCATCATTCTCTACGCGGCCTCGATGTGGGTCACGGGGATTATGGAAGGTCTGATGTGGCGTGAAGTCGACGCGCAGGGCTTCCTTGTGAACAGCTTCGCCGACACCGTTGACGCGAAGTTCCCGATGTATGTGGTGCGCGGTCTGGGCGGGGTTCTGTACCTCTCCGGTGGACTCATCATGTGTTACAATCTTTGGATGACAGCCTTCGGAAAGCAGCAACCTGCTGCACGCACCGACAGTTCTGTAATCCCCGCTGAATAAGGACACCCAGACATGAAAAAGCCTGGAAAACCAGCAATGCCAGCCAGTGCCACGGGCGTCGGCGACCGGCCAAGACGGCGGACCTTTCTGGACCGCCACCAAGCCCTCGAACGCAACGCCTCGCTTCTGCTTATCGGAAGTCTGATCGTTGTATCTATCGGCGGGATCGTTGAAATCGCGCCGCTGTTCTACCTCGAAAACACCATCGAAAAGGTAGAGGGCATGCGCCCCTACTCACCGTTGGAGTTAACAGGGCGGGACATCTACGTGCGTGAGGGGTGCTACGTCTGTCACAGCCAGATGATCCGCCCGATGCGGGATGAGGTCGAGCGTTACGGTCATTACAGCCTTGCAGCGGAATCGATGTATGACCATCCGTTCCAATGGGGCTCCAAGCGTACGGGGCCTGATCTGGCCCGCGTCGGTGGGCGCTATTCGGACGCGTGGCATGTGGACCACCTGATCGACCCGCAGTCGGTCGTGCCGGAATCCGTCATGCCGCCTTATGCGTTCCTGATGGACCGGATGATTAACCCTGACTACATCGAAGATTTGCTGAATGCGAACCGCATGGTTGGTGTGCCCTACACCGACGAAATGATGGAAAACGCCTCGGCGGATTTCATCGCGCAAGCGGACCCGTTCAGCGACTACGACGACATGCTCGAACGCTACCCGAAAGCGCAGGTCCGCAACTTCGACAGTGCCGACGGGATATCAGAGATGGATGCCCTCGTCGCGTATCTGCAAATGATGGGCACATTGGTCGACTTTTCAACCTTCACGCCAGACGCAAGCCGTTAGGGGGACGATATGGAACTTTACACTTTCCTGCGCGAGGTCGCGGACAGCTGGGGCATGCTGGCCATTTTTACCTTCTTCATTGGCACATGGTTCTGGGCCTTCCGCCCAGGCTCTCGCGCCCTGCACGATGACGCCGCGAACGTGGTGTTTCGTCATGAAACCTGCCCGGACGATGAAACCCAGGACCCGGAGGGTCAAGCATGAGCAAACAAGACAATGAGAACGAAGACGTCGGCACCACCGGACACGAGTGGGACGGCATCGAAGAGTTAAACAATCCGTTGCCACGCTGGTGGCTATGGATGTTGTATGCGACGATTGTGTGGGCCGTTGGCTATACCATCGCTTACCCCGCGTGGCCGATGATAAAGGGCGCGACGCCGGGTCTATTGGGCTATTCGACCCGCGCCGAGGTCGCAGAGGATATCGCACGGGTAGACGCGGCCAATGCCGACATCCTTGCGCGGCTATCAACGGCTGACCTGACAACCGTTTCCGACGACGCAGAGTTACTCGGCTTTGCGGTCAACGCGGGTGCTTCCATTTTTGCCGCCAATTGTTCGCAGTGCCACGGGCAAGGTGCCGCAGGCGTACAAGCGGGCGGATACCCAAACCTGCTGGACGATGACTGGCTCTGGGGCGGCGAGATCGAAGACATCGCCTACACCGTCACCCACGGCATCCGCAACGAGCAGTCTTTCGACAGCCGTTATTCGCAAATGCCCGCGTTCGGCGCGGACGGCATTCTGATGGATGATGAAATCGACGCCCTCGTGCAGCATCTCCGCGACATATCAGGACAAGAGAGCGATGCGGCCCTAGCCAACGTTGGGGCGGAATTGTTTCTCGACAATTGCGCATCGTGTCATGGCGACAACGGTGAAGGCATGATCGAACTTGGTGCGCCGAACCTCAGCGATGCGATCTGGCTTTATGGCGGTGACGAAGCCGCAATACGCAAGTCTATTCACGACGCACGTTTCGGTGTCATGCCCGCGTGGTCCGAGGAATACCGCTCTGCTGGTGGATTGAGCACGGCTGAGATCAACGCCGTTTCGGTTTATGTCCACCAGTTGGGCGGCGGACAATAGGTTCTATCGGGGCGTTTAAATTCCTCCCCGATAGACCGGATCAGGCGTCTGTTCGCGCAATCGCCTGATCCACTTTTGACATGAGACATAACGCCCTCTGCCATCCGCGCGATATTTGTTGATATAGGTCAATGCGGGTTCGCGGCCCTTGCTTCAGAACGGCCACAACGCGAACAGATAGCCGGAATTGAATGTCATGAGTTCCACCACCCCTCCATCTCTCTATGCGAAACGCGAACCTATCTTTCCCCGCAAGGTGAAGGGCACGTTCAGGTCGCTTAAATGGGGCATCATGTTGGTCACATTAGGGATCTATTACCTGACCCCGTGGATTCGCTGGGACCGTGGCCCCGAACTGCCGGATCAGGCGGTGTTGCTCGACCTTGCGGGGCGGCGGTTCTTCTTTTTCTGGATCGAAATCTGGCCGCATGAATTCTATTTCATCGCCGGATTGCTGATTATGGCGGGGCTTGGACTGTTTCTGTTCACGTCCGCCATGGGTCGCGTCTGGTGCGGCTATACCTGCCCGCAAACCGTCTGGACGGACCTGTTTATCGCGACGGAACGCTGGATCGAGGGCGACCGAAACGCCCGCGTCCGCTTGTGGAATGCCAAGTGGGACCTGAGAAAGCTGCGATTGCGCGTTTCCAAATACATCGTGTGGCTGTTGATCGGGTTGGCGACAGGCGGCGCGTGGGTGTTCTATTTCACCGACGCACCGACCCTTTTCGCCAACCTGCTAAACGGCACGGCGCACCCGATTGCCTATACAACGATGGCGATCCTGACCGTCTCGACCGTCTTTTTCGGCGGCATCGCCCGTGAACAGGTTTGCATTTACGCCTGCCCGTGGCCGCGCATTCAAGCGGCAATGATGGACGAAGACACCATCACCATCGGCTACCGTGAATGGCGTGGTGAGCCGCGCAAAAATTCCGAAGCGGTGAAGTCCGGCGAACCGATGGGTGATTGCATTGACTGCATGGCCTGCGTCAACGTTTGCCCTATGGGGATCGACATTCGTGACGGACAACAGATGGAATGTATCACCTGCGGGTTGTGCATTGACGCCTGCGACGACGTTATGGCGAAGATCGGCAAGCCGCGCGGCTTGATCGACTACCTGTCACTCGACGACACAGAGGCCGAGAGCAAAGGCGAGCCGACCAAGCCCGTCTGGCAACATATCCTCCGCCCCCGCACTTTGGTCTATACCGCGCTTTGGTCACTCGTCGGGGTTGGCATGCTGGTCGCGTTGTTCATCCGCACTGACATCGACATGACGGTCGCCGCCGTGCGTAACCCGACTTATATAACGCTGTCAGACGGTTCCATCCGCAACGTTTATGAAATTCGCTTGCGGAACAAACACGGCGAGACACGGCCCTTCCAATTGTCGCTAACGTCCGATGCCGACCTGCGGATTGACGTCCAAGGCGAAGAAACGGGAGACTACATCATCGACGTTCCCGCCGACTCCACTCATCTGGTCCGCGTTTTTGTCAGCGCCCGCCCGCAGGACGCGGCAGCATCTGCAGATCGCACAGCCTTCCGGTTCTGGATCGAAGACACCATCAACGGCGAACGCGCCCACGACGACACACATTTCAATGGCACAGGAGCATCCTGACAATGGCCCCCCTCACAGGTCGCAAAGTCTTCTTCGGCATGGCCGGCGCATTTGGCGTCATCATTTCTGTAAATCTGTTTCTGGCTTATTCCGCAGTCAAAACCTTCCCCGGACTGGAGGTGAAGAACTCCTACGTCGCAAGCCAGAACTTTGACGCTGACCGCACGGCGCAACTGGCGTTAGGATGGACCGTTTCGGCGGATGTGATGGACGAAGAACTGCACCTGTTCATCAACGACGAGGACGGACACCCCGTTGAGGTCGACACACTTAACGCCACATTTGGACGGGCGACCAACGTGCGCGATGATCAGACGCCGGAATTTACCTTTACGGGTGAGAATTACACCGCCCCTGTGGTGACTGCCGCAGGCAACTGGAACCTGCGCATGGTCGCGACCGCGCAGAATGGCACTGAGTTTAAGCAGCGCGTTGTGGTATTGGTGCGCAGATGACCACCACGGATGTCCATATCGGCCTTTCGGCTTGCCCCGGATGCGATGCCACCGCCCTTGCCGCGGGGCGCGCGACCGGTTTGGCACAACAGGGCGACCGTGAGGTTGCGTTGTCGCTGCCTACAATCCACTGCGCCGCCTGCATTTCCACCGTCGAACGTGGGCTTATGGCATTGGAAGGCGTGTCCGACGTCCGCGTAAACCTGACCCGAAAGCGCGCCATCATCCATGCGCGACCTGACATCAGCGACGTGCAGCTGACTGATGCGCTCGCCAAGTTGGGCTACGACGCGCAGCCCTTGGACGGCGCAACCTTGTCGGCGGATCAATCCGACCAAGCGGGCCGCGAACTGTTGATGCGGCTGGGCGTCGCGGGCTTTGCCATGATGAACGTCATGTTATTGTCCGTCGCGGTCTGGTCCGGTGCCAGTGATGCCACGCGCGATCTGTTTCATTGGATTTCGGCGGCCATCGCCTTGCCCACCATCATCTTCGCCGCGCAACCTTTCTATGTGAACGCGTGGCGGGCGCTGCGGGTCGCGAGGTTGAATATGGACGTGCCGATTTCGTTGGCGATCTTGTTGGCGGCTGGCATGTCCCTGTTCGAAGTCGCAAATTCCGGTGCGCACGCCTATTTCGACGCGGCTTTGTCGCTGACGTTCTTTCTGTTGGCGGGGCGTTATCTGGACCAACGCACCCGCACTGTCGCACGGTCTGCCGCAACCGAACTTGCCGCACTGGAAGTCCCGACAGCCTTGCGCCTGATAGACGGCGTTCCGCAAACGGCTGCGCTGGCGGACCTTGCGATTGGCGACTTGATATTGGTCCGCCCGGGAGCGCGCATTCCCGTTGACGGGGACATCACCCAAGGGATCAGCGAACTCGATCGGGCCTTTCTGACCGGCGAAACTGATCCCGTTGCCATCACCACTGGCGACTCGGTCCGCGCTGGCGAGATTAACCTTACCGGCCTTCTCACCCTGCGGGCCACTGCTGTGGGTAAAGATACGTTCCTGCATTCGCTGGCAGACCTGATCGCCGTCGCCGAAGACGCCAAATCACGTTACAATTCACTGGCCGACCGTGCGGCGGCTATTTATGCGCCAGCGGTCCATTTGCTCGCCTTTGCGGCTTTTGTGATGTGGATGTACCTGTCGGGCGGCGACGTGCGTTATGCGCTCAACATTGCTGTCGCGACGTTGATTATCACCTGCCCCTGCGCCTTGGGGTTGGCGGTTCCAGCGGTATCGACAGTCGCCTCCGGCGCGTTGTTCCGTCATGGGTTGCTCGTAAAACACGCCACTGCGCTTGAACGGTTGGCAGAGGTCGACACGGTTGTCTTCGACAAGACCGGCACGCTGACACTGGGCAAGCCGACCCTGCTGAATGTGGATCAAATAAATCCGCTCGACCTCGCTATTGCTGCGGCACTGGCGGACGGGTCCTCCCATCCGCGCAGTATCGCCATTGCTGCAGCGGCGCTCGGGCGCGATCTGCCGGAGGTGGTGGTTACAGACGTTACCGAGGTCGCGGGCCACGGTGTCACTGGCAAGTGGAACGGCACGCGTGTGTCGCTGGGTCGTGCCGATTGGGTCGGGGCCGGAACAGGCACAACGTTGATGGTCGATGGCCGCGAACCGGTTTCATTCACGTTTGAGGACACCGTCCGCGAAGGTGTAGCGCCTTTGCTGGACGCTCTTCACAAACGTGGTTTGCCCGTTACATTGCTGTCTGGCGACACCGCCGAGAACGTCAAATCCTTCGCAGACGGGATCGGCCTGACCGATTGGCGAGCAGGCATTTTGCCTGACGAGAAGGCACAATTCCTCGACGATCTAAACGCCAACGGCAAACATGTTTTGATGGTCGGTGACGGGCTGAACGATACAGCGGCCATGGCGACAGCGCATGTGTCTATCGCGCCCGCATCCGCGCTGGACGCGACTCGGGTTGCTGCGGATATCGTGCTAATCTCCGGCGATGTATCGCGGATTGAAGACGCTTTGCGGATCGCTAAATCCGCCCGCTCCCGCATCCTCGAAAACTTTGGCGTCGCGGCGGTTTACAACACGATCGCCGTTCCAATTGCCGTCCTCGGCTTTGCAACACCCCTGTCAGCGGCCATCGCAATGTCGACCAGTTCAATCATCGTATCCCTTAACGCGCTAAGGACCCGTTAAATGGAGGTGCTCGCCTTCCTCATTCCCGTATCGCTGACGTTGGGTGCCATTGGCCTGATCGCGTTTGTCTGGACACTGCGGTCAGATCAATACGATGACCCAGACGGAGACGGCGAACGCATCCTGCGCGATGACTATGATGACCATCCTGCGGACTGACGCCTCAATCCCGACTAAAACCATCAGTGATAGATGGACGGGGGCGAACGCATAAGGTAGCAAGCGCCATGTCCGATACCCGCCCACACACCAGACCGAGCGTAAAACAATCGTGGTTCATGGCCGACAAAGCCATCGCCACGCTGGCGTTTCTGATCGCATTGTTTTGCCTGCTGCCCCACATCGCCGTGCTGGTTGCAGCACTGACCGGCACCACAGACACCCTGCGACACCTCGCCGGAACGGTGCTGGATGACTACGTCCGCAACACCGGCGCCTTGGTGGTGATTGTCGGCACAGGCACATTCATGGTTGGCACGGGTGCGGCGTGGCTTGTCACGATGACCGATTTCCCCGGACGGCGCTGGCTTGAGGTCGCCTTGGTCATCCCGCTGGCCTTTCCTGCCTATGTGCTCGCCTATGCCTACACCCATTTGCTGGACCACCCCGGCATCGTGCAAACCGTCCTGCGCGATGTGACCGGATGGGGGCCGCGCGACTACTGGTTCCCTGAAATCCGCTCAATGGGCGGAGCGGCGGCGATGCTGATCTTGGTACTGTACCCATACGTCTATCTGCTCGCCCGCGCGGCGTTTCTGGGGCAAAGCGCGACAACCTTTTTGGCGGCGCGATCACTCGGCAAATCCCCCGTCAGAGCATTCCTGACAGTTTCCTTGCCACTGGCCCGCCCCGCCATTGCCGCAGGCGTTCTGCTGACAATGATGGAAACCATCGCGGATTTCGGCACCGTATCCTACTTCGGCGTTCAAACCTTCGCGACGGGCATCTACAACAGCTGGTTCGCCATGGCGGACCGTGGCGCGGCGGCGCAATTGTCGCTCGGGCTGCTTGTATTTGCGCTTTTGCTGGCGGTGCTGGAACGCACCAACCGAGGCCGAGCGCGGTTCAGCAACGGCAAACGGCAAGACGTCGTCGGGCGGGTTGCCCTATCCGGCATCGCGAAATGGGGGGCGATGGTTCTTTGCGGTTTGCCAGTCATCTTCGGCGTGATCGTTCCAGCGGTGGCGCTTTCGGTGATGGCCGTCGGGTCCGAGCAAAACCTGTTGAGCCCGCGCTATGTTGGTTTCATCACAAATTCGATAACCTTGGCAGCGATTGCCGCCCTAGTAACAGTCGCAGCGGCCGTGTTGCTCGGGAGTTTCAACCGATTGCGCGACACGCGCAGCGCCGCTGCCGCGCTTTATGCCGCGCGGGTAGGTTATGCGGTGCCGGGCGGAGTGATCGCCGTCGGGTTGATTGTGCCCTTTGCTGCGTTCGACAATGCGCTGGATGCGTGGATGCGGGCGACGTTCGATGTGTCGACAGGGCTGCTGTTCACGGGGTCAATTTGGTTGCTGATCGCGGCTTATGTGATCCGCTTTCTGGCGGCTGCGTTGGGCGCCTATGAGGGCGGCATTGCCGTTGTCAGCCGCAACATCGACAGTGCCAGCCGCGTGTTGGGAGAGAATTCCATCGGCACCGTTCGGCGCGTTCACCTGCCGATCCTGACGCCCAGCTTACTGACCGCCGCGTTGATTGTGTTCGTGGATGTGATGAAAGAATTGCCCGCAACGCTGATCATGCGACCTTTTAACTTTGATACGTTGGCGGTGCAGGCGCATCGGCTTGCAGCTGACGAACGACTTGACGGAGCAGCCGTACCGAGCCTGTTGATTGGGGCAATCGGGCTGTTACCCGTCATCCTCCTGTGTCGTCGCGTGGCATCACACAAAACCTGACCCTGAAACGCAAAAGGGCGCAGCTTTCGCCGCGCCACTTCTTACGGTCCCGGTTTCGGTTACTGCCAACCAACGTCGTTGAAGATGGTCAGCGCCAGAGGCAGCTGCTTGGCAACCGCACTCAGGTCTACATCGTCAGCGTTAAATTCGCCGAGCGACGCGACTTCCTCACTCAACTCCACACCCTCAACCGCTGGAAACTCGTCGTTGCCATGCGAGAAATACTGCTGTGCCTGATCCGACGCGAGGTATTCAAGGAACAGGATCGCATTGTCACGGTTCGGCGCGTGGGCTGCAACGCCTGCACCGGACAGGTTCATATGCGCACCCTCGGCGTCCTGACTGGGCCATTGCAGACCGATCATGTCGATGCTGTCAGACAAACCGTCCACCTCTGTGCGCAGGGCGCGGGCGAAGTAATAGGTGTTGGAGACAGAGATTTCGCACTCGCCCGACACGATGCCGCGCAACTGGTCGGTGTCACCGCCTTGGGGGGAGCGCGCCATGTTGTCCACCACGCCTTGCGCCCACGTGCGGGCGGCCTCTTCGCCGTGGTTTTCGATGATCGAAGCCAGCAGCGTCTGGTTATACGTGTTGGTGGACGAACGGATGCAGACCAGACCCTTATAAGCCGGATCAGCAAGGTCGAGATATGTCTGCGGCGGGTTCGTCACGTCGGCTTTGTCATAGAAAATCACCCGCGCACGCTGGGAAAAACCGAACCACTGGTTGTCGCTGTCTTGCAGGTTGGCAGGGATACGCTCTTCCAGCAGGGCGCTGTCGATGGACTGCAACAAGCCCGCATCTTTTGCGCCCTCTAGGTTGGACGTGTCCACGGTGATCAACACGTCAGCGGGGGAGTTCACGCCCTCCGCCTGCATCCGCGCTGCCAGTTCGTTGGCGTTGCCTTCGATGCGATTGATTGTGACGCCGGTAGCCTCCGTGAAATCGGAGTAGAGACGCTCGTCGGTATCGTAATGACGCGCGGAGTAGATGTTCAATTCGCCATCCGCAAAGGCAGGCGCGGCGGTGCTCAAAAGCAGGGCGGCAAGCGTGAGGGTTTTCGTCTTCATCTGGATCATCCTTTAATCTGACTATTTCTGTCAATTATCGAGAGCCGCGGATGCGGTCAAGTAATTCCGACCAAAACAATCGGGATTAAGATCAGATTTTACAAAGCTTGACCGAACCCGAAATTTATCGCCCTGTGTGTTCGAAAGGGGACCTTCATGAGCAGAGCCACGTTCGAGACCAGATCAAAGCTTAAAAGTTATGACATCGTCATCATTGGCGGGGCGATGTATGGGTCTTCCGTGGCGTGGTTTCTGACCGACAATCCTGATTTTGATGGCTCGGTTCTCGTCATCGAACGCGATCCAAGCTACGAGAAATGTGCGACGGCCCACACCAACTCCTGCATCCGCCAGCAGTTTAGTAATCCCCTAAATGTAAAGATTTCGCAGTTTGGGGCGGAGTTTATCAACGGGTTTCGCGGCTTTATGGGCGATGATCCGCGCGTGCCCGACCTTTCGATCCAGAGCTATGGTTACATGTATCTGGCCGACAACGACGCTTTCGCCGACCAACTCCGCGCGGCCCATCAGGTGCAGCAGACGGCAGGTGCTGCGACGCAACTTATGACGCCGGAACAGATCACCAAAGCCTACCCGTTTTACAATGTCGATGACATCAAACTTGGCAGCATCAACACGGTCGACGAAGGCTATTGGGACGGCGGGACCGTCTTCGACTGGTGGCGCAGATCAGCACGTGAACGGGGTGTCGAATATATTCAGGGTGAGGTCGTTTCGATGTCCTTATCCGGCGGGCGAGTGGACAGTGTGACGCTGGCCAATGGCGAAACGATTTGCTGTGGCAAGGTCGTCAACGCAACGGGGCCACGTGGCGCGAAGACCGCGCAAATGGCTGGCATCCACATTCCGGTTGAACCGCGCAAACGTTTCACCTGGATCTTCTCCGCAGAGCAGCCGCTGGACCGTGAGTTACCTCTCACGATTGATCCGTCCGGTGTGCATTTCCGGCAAGACGGGCCTAAAACCTATCTGGCGGGTGGTCATAGCAGCGATGACCCAGCGGTCGATTTTGATGATTTCGCGATGGATCACACGCTCTGGCAGGATCATATCTGGCCCACCATCGCGACGCGGATCCCGCAATTCGAAGCGATCAGGGTCGTGACCGAATGGGCGGGGCATTACGATTACAACACGCTCGATCACAACGCGATCCTTGGCCCCCATCCCGAGATCGAAAACTTCTATTTCGTCAACGGGTTCTCGGGCCACGGGCTGCAACAATCCCCCGCCATGGGGCGCGGAACAGCGGAAATGTTGACCTATGGTGAATACCGCACGCTCGACCTCAGCCCGTTCGGATTTTCACGCATAGCGGCTGGTATACCATTCGCCGAAAGCGCGATTATTTAACGTTCTTTTTGCTGTCCGGGTGCAGGCCGACCATCCGCAAAAACGGGCCCGCCCGCATGTAGGTCCCTGTCTCATGACGGGACCGCGTCCGAAGGACGGGGGTCTGCGATGACCCGTCAGAGCGACTTTCGCGTAGTACGATATAGAGACCGGACGCGATAATGATGCTCGCACCAATAATAGTCGCCCGATCAATTGTTTCGTTGAAAAACAACGTCCCATAGATCGTGGCCCAAATGATCTGACTGTATTGCATCGGCGCAATGATCGCGGCCTCTCCGGATTGATAGGCGGCAATGATGCACCGCCCCGCCGTCCAGGCAAACGCAGCCAAAAGCGCGACAAGGCCAAGGTGTTCAATCGGCATCGGCTCGTAGACGAATGCCAGTGCGCCGCCCATAAGGATAAAGTTTGCCACCATCGGATACAGCAACAGCACCACGGGGCGTTCATCCGCTCCGATGCGGCGCACAATAATGGATGCGACCGAGCCCCCGATTGCAGCGGTCAAGGCGGCGGCATGCCCCAGTGTCAGGTCAGTTGACCCCGGTCGCAGCACGACCATCACCCCCGACAGGCCGACGATGACCGCCAGCCAGCGGCGCAAGCGTACCTTCTCCCCGAGGATCGGGATCGCGAGAATGGTTATCAGCAGTGGGGAGGCAAACAGGATCGCGTAGGTCTGCGCCAAGGGCAGAACCGTAAATGCGTAGAACGCCGAAACGGCCACCGACACGGATGCAGCCGTCCGCAGCGCCATCCACCAAGGGTGAACGGGCATCAGGTTGGCGGGCTTTGAATCGCGCATCATCATGACCGTCGCCAATGGAAAGCTGAAAAGCACCGAGAAAAAGACGATCTGGATCGGGTGATAAACCTCCCCCAACACCTTGATGAAGACATCATGCGTGGCGAAGATCCCGAAGGCGAGCAGCGCCAGAAGTGCGCCTTTGGCGTTTGAAGACATACCGAAATCTCTATCTGGTTTGGCCACCGTTAACATTAACGGGGAACGCAAAAAAGCGGCGATTGTGACTCGCCGCTTTTATAAGTCTTGGGTTAATAAATTACAGGCTGGCGTCGAGCGCCGCGAGAATGGCGTCCGTCATGCCGGATGTGCTGACGGCGGTGCTGTTCGCATCGCTCAGCAAATCACCGGTCCGCACACCATCGGCCAGCACTTTTTCGATCGCGGCTTCAAGACGTGTCGCCTCTTCTCCTTGATCAAACGAATAGCGCAAAGCCATGGCAAAACTGAGGATACAGGCAATCGGGTTCGCCTTCCCCTGCCCCATGATGTCCGGCGCGGAGCCGTGCACCGGCTCGTACATCGCCTTTGGACGGCCATTCGCCATCGGTGAGCCGAGCGAGGCAGATGGCAACATGCCAAGCGACCCTGTCAGCATCGCCGCGCAGTCAGACAGGATGTCGCCGAACAGGTTGTCGGTGTAGATCACATCAAATTGCTTCGGCGCACGGACAAGCTGCATCGCGCCGTTGTCGGCGTACATGTGGGACAGTTCGACCTCGGGATAATCGGCGTGGACTTCGGTGACGACGTCGCGCCACAGGATGCCCGACTCCATGACGTTGGCTTTTTCCATTGAACACAACTTCTTGCTGCGCTTCATGGCCAATTCAAACGCCGCACGTGCGCCGCGTTCGATTTCGGCTTCGGTGTAGCGTTGCGTGTTGACGCCCACACGCATGTTATCTTCGATGTGGATACCGCGCGGTTCACCGAAATAAACGCCGGACGTCAGTTCGCGAACGATCATGATATCGAGGCCGGCAACCAGTTCTTTCTTCAGCGATGAGAAATCCGCCAGCGCGTCAAAGCACTGCGCGGGGCGCAGGTTGGCGAACAGGTCCATTTCCTTGCGCAGGCGCAGCAGTCCGCGTTCGGGTTTGACCGAGAAATCGAGGTTGTCGTAGGCAGGACCACCGACAGCGCCCAGCAGAACCGCGTCTACTTCTTGCGCCTTGGCCATCGTGTCGTCGTGCAGCGGCACGCCATGTTTGTCGTAAGCCGCACCGCCTACGAGATCTTCAGAGACATCGAATTGCATGTCACGTTTGGCACCGAACCAGTCGATCACACGGCGCACCTCCGCCATAACTTCTTGGCCAATACCATCACCGGGCAGGATCAAAAGGGAGGGGTTCGACATGGGGTGCATCCTAAGTTGAAAATGTTACACAGCGCCTAGCCCGTCAGCCGCTAATGGTCAAGAAACCGCTACCGAACGGACGGTTTTGAACTGCGAGAACCCTTTGAAAAAGCGGGGCGCTGTGTGACGCCCTAACGCAGCCTCCCAACCTCGATATCGACCCATACAAGGCGGTGAGGACCAGCGGCCAGTCCGTCCTCACCCAATAGTACGGCACGCGGATCATCCGGCGTGGGCCAAAAAACACCTGCACCGATGACCGTCAGACCGCGAGACGGAAGGATGTAAGACACGCGCAAATTTCCCGGCCCTTCGTCATCCCAGTCAGCAGTATCCAGCGCAGGATCACCACGATGATCAGCGTTCGCCGCGACTTGACCTCCAGTACTGCGGGGTCTCGGATCCTGTAGATCGGGGCGCGCCAGAACCGTGGCGATACCATCGCGAAGTCCCTCACCATCGTGAGGCTCGGCGTTTATGTTGCCGATTAAAATCGGGGTGTCTGGTGGTGCACCCAAATGTCCGTCCAAAACCGCCTCCCACACCCGCAACTCGTCGCGATTGCGCAAGCCGTTGAAATCTTCGGGTCCATCAAAGACCGGCGCCGTCGCTGAGAAGGCCAGCAGCTGAACCACATTGCCATTGAGGTCGATGGGCACAATCCAATGGCTTGACGAAGATACAGGGAGCACGGAATGGACAGCTTCCGAAGGGAACGCCGCGCCGTTCAACTGGGGCAACGTCGCGGCGGGAATATCCTGCCAACGCAGAGACGTCAGGTCGGTCACCTGGGACGGATCAATCGGGTAGCGCGAAAACAACGCCATGCCACCGTCGCCCATAAACCGGCCATACCCCAAACCGTCACGCGCGTCGCCGGTCCGTCCGTCCCCATCGACATCCAGACCCGTTTGAACACCGGCGTTAGGGCGCAGAGCGAATTGATAGGGGTACGGCAGCGCCAATTGATTGGAGAATGCCAACATTGCAGCGCCGCCAGCGTCATAGTCGAAGTCGGTCAGCACCATGATATCGGGGGAGGTTTCATCAATGATTGCTGAAATCGCGGCGACCTGCGGATCGTCTTGGCTTATGATGTCGCGCAGCAAGAGCCCCGGGCCTTCACGGCTCAGCGGGGCGGCGAAGGTTGCGACGCGAATTGAGTCGGAGGGTTGCGAAAAGGTGCAGGTGGGCCAAAGAACAACCGCGGCGATGCAGAGGGTTAAGCAGGAACGCCGTCTTCGTCCTGCGCACGCAAATAGGCCTGCTCTCGCTGAATCGCGATCATTTGACTGACGCGCAGCATCGCGATGCCGCGCATAATCAGGCTGGCAGGGATGAAGGCCCATGCTGTCATCGTCCAGATTAAGGTGTGTGAATCCTGCAAGTTAATCGGGTTGAAGACGTCAGAGGCAAGTTTCACAAATGCTGGGATCAAGAAGGGCAGTAAAAACCCTAATATAAGGTTAAGCTGACCGTCACGCTCCAACCGCACGACCACGTCTCCGCCGGCTGTGGGGTCGAATGTGGGCAGGTTTGTCCAGACGTTGAAGCCACCGCGCTGGTTGGGCCAGTTGTTCAGTCGCAAGACCAGCACGAAGAACGCCAAAGACACCATCGACACCAGATAACTCAGGCCTGCGGCGGTTCGGACGCTTTCTACCAATGCGCCGCTCGCCTCTGCCGGAAGCATCAGGACAACAAGACGCACAGGTGAATACGGGAAGTCCATCGCCTCGGCGAGGGCACTGCCGATCACCTCAAAAAGAACTGTAATCGTTGTGGGATCATAGGCGCCCTTGGCGATCACGGTGAGCGCAAGAACGGTCGACGCGAGCCCGAAATAACGCACCCGATTGAACGGCGGTGCATCGCGAAATTCCAACAGACTGGTGGAGCCAGCGTAATATTCTACAAGGATAAAGAGCCCTGCCACGATGGCAACAAGGGCAACGACCTGCGCTGTGTCCGCCGCTGTGCTTGTCAGCACCAGCGATGGAGTTGCGATCATTAAAATCACCAACGCTGCCCGAAAGGCAGCACCTGAAAGCCGTGAGAACACTGCTGTTTTACCCTCATTTCGGTCGGTCGCGATACGATGCCGCGGCCTTATCCCGTTTTGATCCTGCGCATTGTCGGCAGGTTGCCTCATCTTCGCCATAATGTTGCCCACATTCAGTTCTCGCTTCAAGCCGTTGATTGAACTTGTAAAAAAAACAGGGCGGTTTTGCGGCAATACTGGTGCGAGATTGCAACCATTGCGTTGCATTCACGCAATGCCGTCTAGATGTGGGGTTTGGTGCGGCTTGAGACACAATTGCCGTTAAGGTTCGCTTAGTGCCTGTGTCTGAAAGAAGGGGCACCCCAATGGAGCGCCCCGTCA
>RCMY010002733.1_pt1 | contig 15866 bp, 14 predicted proteins | sample 2041341 | NCBI WGS metagenome assembly RCMY01 (sample SAMN09708234, study PRJNA481090) | Marine sediment metagenome, whole genome shotgun sequencing project. | reverse complement strand
GGGGCCACGGATAAACGTAAGGCCAAGCCAACGCGCCGGAAAACGTCGCATGCGCGCCGATCCCCATATTGCGTGATGCTGAGATCGCCATTTTCACTTGATCGACGGCCCATTCCTGACGGGCCTTTGGGTTGCCCCGCACCGAAGGGTCTGCAAAGCCGTCAAAGGCCGCGTCATAGGCCGGATGGATCGCAACAAGCTGGCCTTGCAAATAGGTCGAAAGCTCCGTCACTTCGACGCCGTTGGCCATTGCCTGACCTTTCAATGCGTCGCAGTAGTCCTTGCTTTCAGCAGCCTTGGCGAGATCAAACAGTCGCGCATCCCAACTTGGCACCTGCACTCCCTCATACCCGCAATCCGTCGCTTCTGGCTTGTGTTGCCTACTTGGTTCAAGGCCGCTGCTCGCGGGACGCGGCGGATGCATGCCCCAAGCCCAGCCGGGCGCTCAACTGGCCCGCAGACCCAGTATCGCGCGCGCCTGGGCCGGTGTTGCAACGGGGCGGTCGTATTTGGCACAAAGCTCTGCCGTGCGCGTCACAAGGGCGGCGTTAGAGGGCGCAAGGGTTTGCTTATCCCATCGTATGTTGTCTTCAAGACCGGTGCGGGTGTGCCCACCTGCTGCAATGGCCCACTCACTAACAACCACCTGCCCCGGCCCCACACCAGCGGCACACCAAAGTGCCTCTGGAGCCAACCGATTGACGGTCTTGACGTAGTAATCAAAGACGTCCCGATCCACAGGCATCGCATTTTTCACGCCCATGACGAACTGAATATAAAGCTGTCCGCTGATCTGTCCCGCGCGGTTGAGAGCCACCGCTTGATGGATATGGGACAAATCAAACGCTTCAATTTCAGGCATAACGTCGTGGGTTTGCATCTCACTTGCCAGCCAGTTCACAAGGTCCGGCGGGTTTTCGTAGACACGCGTTGGAAAATTGTTTGATCCCACCGACAACGAGGCCATGTCCGGGCACAATGACAACATGCCGCCGCGTTCCTTGCCCGCGCCGGATCGCCCACCCGTCGACAATTGGATGATCATACCGGGGCAATGAGCTTCGACGCCCTCTTTCAGGGCCGCAAATTTCTCGGGATCAGATGACGGCGTCTCGTCGTCATTTCGCACATGAGCATGGCAGATCGCGGCACCTGCCTCGAACGCCGCGTGGGTCGACTCGATCTGCTCGCTGATGGTGACCGGCACGGCAGGGTTATCTTTTTTGCGCGGGACTGAGCCAGTGATTGCGACGCAGATGATGCACGGATTGCTCATTGTGGGACTTTCTGATGCTTTGATCCGCGACTGTGCCGCTCATTGCAGCGCAGATCAAGCGGGCGGAAGCAAAGTGATCCTCCGCGTTTGAAGTGGTCCGGCCCGATAGCTTGGAAACCGAGGATCAAGGATGGGAATCAAGCGACACAAGCCGGGTTGGCGTTTTGGCCTGAGCATATGCACAATTTCGACAGCCAAGGATTGGCCGCCCCCGCGTCATGATTGCAAGCCTATCGGCTGCTTAAACAATCGTCCTGAAATCCCTGTGCAAATGCCGCCACGAATTATCGCGCTCCTTAAAAACTGCCTTGTTGTCTTCCGATCAAACTGTTGTGTGAAAGGGGTCGTAGTCACCCCACGATGGTGATCATCCGCCCGCAATATTAAATGGATTTGGAATTCACTTGCCCCTAAATCCACATCCAACCACATCAACACGTCTCGCGGGGGATCTGCATACGGACTTCGCGTTCCCATTTTGGTCTCTGCCATCGGCGTCAGAGTAACTTCTGGCAACAAACCGTTTCCGTATAGACGACAAAATTTCGCCCATTTTCCAATCTACGAACGATCCATCGTAGCTCAGAGACGGACAATGGCTGACATTATCACAGACGCACCACTTCCGCGGCGCTGGCTTACGCCCGCGCTGTTCAGCGCTACGATCTTTCTATCGGCGTCGCTGCTCTTTTTCGTCCAACCGCTGTTTACGAAGGTTGTATTGCCCCACATCGGCGGCGCGCCTGCGGTCTGGACCACGGCGATGCTTTTCTTTCAGACCGTTTTGATCGCGGGTTATCTTTACGCCCATATCATCACGCGACATTTGTCCGTCCGCGCTCAGATGATGTTGCACTTGGCTTTGTGGGCACTCGCGCTTTTCTTTTTGCCTCTGGCAGTCGCCGAGGGTTGGAACTACGACGCCGAAAAATCCACCGCTGGACAAACACTTTTGCTATTTGCCGGCGGCGTGGGCCTGCCCTTTGCCGTTTTGTCCGCCAACGCTCCCCTCATTCAAAGCTGGTACGCGCGCTCCGGCGCATACTCTGCTGATGATCCATATTTCCTTTACGGCGCCTCCAATCTTGGCTCGCTGATCGCATTGCTGACCTTTCCATTGGTGGCCGAGCCGATGTTTGGCACGACCCAAATTGGCTGGGGCTGGACGGTCGGCTTTTGGGCATTGGGCGCGCTGTTGCTATCCGCTGGCCTGATGGCAGGCCGACACGCGGTTAAGGCTGTCGAGCGCACTCAAACGAGCGATGCACCTAGTCTTACACGTCGCGCCTACTGGGGTTTGATTGCCTTTGTCCCATCGTCTTTGATGCTGGGAGTCACCACGAAATTGTCCACCGATATCGGATCGGTTCCATTAGTCTGGGTCGTTCCACTTGCGCTTTTCCTGCTGACGTTTGTGCTGGTATTCACCAATAGACCGATTGCATCGATGGCGACGCTTAGGCTCGGATACCTACTTGGCCTCGGAGTTCTCGCGGCCGTGTTTTCCAGTCTCTACGGAACCGAGATGACCATCACTTCCGCGGGTCTCACCGTGGTCGCGTTCTTTCTGACCGCACTTTATGCGCACGCATTGCTCTACGCTGCGCGCCCTTCGGCACATCATCTTACGACGTTCTATGTTACGATGTCCGTTGGCGGCGCGCTTGGTGGCCTTTTCAATTCAATCATCGCGCCGAGCCTTTTCAACGAGCTTTACGAAGGCGCGATCGCTGTGGCGATTGGCGCGCTTTTGCTATTGGACGCCAAAACCCGCTTTTCGCGATTAGCGATTGGCATGGCTCTGGCGCTGGCACTTGTCTTGATGGGACAAGGCTTGATCATCGAAAATGTTGGCGCGATATCCTTGGCCGCGCTGGCAATCGTCCTTTTACTTCTGATCGCCACAACAATCCGAAATCACGCGCAGGCCCATGTCGTCGCTTTGATCGCTATGCTTGTTGTCGGAGAAGTCGTGGTCAATCGTGAGGCACCTCTTTTCGCGGATCGCAGTTTCTTTGGGACGCACAAGATTATCGAAGTAGACGGTTTGCGCGTCTACGGGAACGGAACAACGACACATGGTGCGCAACGCATTGTCGACCTAGACGCCGAGCGGCCAGAACCGCAGCTTTACTATCATCGCAATGGTCCAATGGCGCAGGTCATGACATCGCAGACCGGTGACGCCGCCCAAACTGTCGGTATCGTCGGGCTAGGCATCGGAGCACTGGCCTGCTACCGGCAACCTCATCAAAACTGGCATTTTTACGAGATCGACGCGCTTGTAGACCAGATCGCCCGCGATCCTCAGTACTTCACCTTCATGAGCCAATGCGCGGGCAACTCCCCCACGCACCTAGGCGACGCTCGCATGGTATTGGCCGAACAGGACACATTAAAATACGACATTCTGGTTCTGGACGCCTACTCATCGGACTCGGTACCGGTTCACCTGACCACGAAAGAAGCGGTGTCCCTATATCTCGACCGTCTCAACGACAACGGATTGCTCATCTTTCATATCTCCAATCGCTACTATGACATTGACCGACCACTCGGCCGAATTGCCAAAGCGTTAGGCTTGGAAGCACGCGTTCAATTCTATCCGGGCAACAAAGCCAACGATCCCGGAGACGTAGGCTCGCTTGTCGTCTCAATGGCCCGAAAAACCGAGGCACTGGGCGTCACGGGAACAGATACACGATGGCGCGAATTGCTTTCAGATGGCGGGCGCGTCTGGACCGATGACTTCGCAAACGTGTTGGAAACGCTTCGCTATTAACCGAAGTAAAGCGCTTGCTAGAAGCCTTTGTCGTACGATCAAAATCAAAACCGACGAGCCCCGAGATCGCTCGCGCTCATTGGCCTGTCGGCCAGCTACTGGTTTTGCGGCCGAGAATTAATCAACACGCATCTAGGTCAAAGCGCATCCCCAATGCGCCTGCCAATGCTTAACAACTCGTTCCCACCACGCACGCGAGGTCGGTCCATATCAATGCAAAGATCGAGAGAAATCTTGGCGGGACTGCCGGATAAAACAATCACGCGATCCGCAAGAAACGCCGCTTCTCCTATGTCGTGCGTGACAAACAGAACGGCCTTGGCGCTTGCTTCCCTTATCCGCAAAAGCTCATCCTGAAGTGTTTCGCGCGTCAACGCATCAACCGCCGAGAACGGCTCGTCCATAAGCAAGATATCGGGTTCAACGGCCAAAGCGCGGGCAATGCCACCGCGTTGCACCTGACCACCCGACAACTGGTGAGGATACCTGTCACGAAGCTGGTCCAGATTTGTGAGCCGCAAAACCTCTTCTATCCGCGCGTGCTTTTCGGCTTTGCCAATCGCAAGGCCGTCAAGGCCGTAGGCAACGTTGTCTTCAAGCGTACGCCACGGCATGAGACGCCCGTCCTGAAAGACGATTGCGCGCCGCCGCTTGCCCGGTTCCACCTGTTTATTCACCGAGATTTGACCGCTTTCGGGCTTTAGTAGACCTGCAACCACCCGCAACAATGTGGACTTTCCCACACCGGAGCCACCCACGATTGCCACGAATTCCATCGGTGCCACGACCATGTTGAAGTCCTTCAACACAGGCTCGGAAGCATTCGGATAGCGTACCGATATGTTCTCTGCGTTCAGGACGGCCGCCATCTGAGGACCCTCCCTTCGACACGGGCAAACACCCAGTCGCTCACGCTATATACCGCCGAAATGGCCAACATATAGACGACAACCGCCTCATATGCCCCCACGCCTGCTGCGGAATTCATCTCTTGGCCCATCCCAGGCACACCGAGCAATTCAGCCGCAATCAATGTCATCCACGCTTGCCCAACACCTGTGCGAAGTCCTGCTAAGATACCGGGTGAGGATGCCGGAAGCGTAACGGAACTGTGGAGCTTCAAATACGCCCCCTGCCCGAACGCGCGCGCCAGTTCGTGATACCGAGGATCCACGTTTTTGACGGCCGAATAGGTGGCGAAATAGTTCACCCAAAACACACCAATCGATATCACAAAAGCCGCGCCCGCATGGCTGACCTTGAACCACGCAATTGCAAAAACCACCCAAGCAAGCGGTGGAATGGGGCGCAAGATGCGGGCAAGCCAGGCGTGTAAACCGTCAAACGAGTTGCTTGTGGCGGCCCCAAATCCAACAATAAATCCAAAAATGCTGCCTAGCCCTAGCCCCCAAACATAATGGATGAGGCTGGACTGAATAGCTGGCATCAACCGGTTTGTAGAGAGTTCGTCAAAAAATGCCGCCGGGACCAAAAAAGGGTCCGGCATTGTTCCACGCCGAACCCATTCGAACGTCTCAGCCGACTTCCAAAGTGCGATAAAGGCGATAAGCCCCGCCGCGCCAAGAAACGCGGATCGCGACTTCTCAGAAGTCAGGATCCGCGACATGGGTCCACCATCAGTCAAGTCCGTTGAAGACCGTAAGATCAAAGAGCGCGTTGAGATCAACTGGCTTTTTCAGGGTTCCAAGCTCGGCCTGAAAATCGTGCATAACCTGTGTGCCATCAACGATCTGATTGGGGTCAGCGACGAAACCATCTTTGGATCTCTCTAGTGCCGCGCGCACGATTTTCGGATCAAGACGCCCGCCACCCACGTATTTCGCAACCGATGGCGTAGCTCGATCAATGTCGGTGCGTAAGATTTCAGTCGCACGCACGTGTGCCGCCACAAGGGCCGAAATTGCTTCAGGATGCGCTGCCAACGCCTCAGACCGCACAGCCAACACGGCACCGGGTTGATTTGGAAACAACTCGGAACCGCTGGCGACGATGGCCGAATCTTCGACACGGCTTATCACGCTACTGACAATCGGCTCTAGGATGACCGCCCCATCAACCGCGCCAGTAAGAAGGGCTTGCTGCACCTGCGCAGCCCCCTGAAAGATGATTTCAACCTGATCGGGATCAATTCCCAACTGATTGCGCAACCAATATTGCGCCACAGTTTCTGGCACTGACCCGGTCGGGAATGTGGTTATGACGGCTTTGCGACCTTTGTCTTCTGCGAACCGTGCGAAGGCGGTTGAATGGTCGCCGTCAAAGTAGGGCGTCAACTCCCCAAGCGTGACAACCGATATTTGCTCGACGATATTTGACGCGACGACTTTGATATCTGCGCCTCTTGCGCGCGCGACCATTGCCGGGCCGATGCCGAAATATGCAACATCCAACTGCCCTGCAAGGACAGCCTGCACCATGGCCGGGCCATTTTGAAACTGGACCAGTTTGGCCTCAATCCCAGCATCCTCAATCCAGCCTTCTTCAAGAGCGACAAAAAGCTGCGAAAGTGGAAGGATGGGCATATAGCCGATTTCCAATTCCGCTTTTTCCTGCGCCTGTGCGCCAGTCAAACCGAGCGATACAACGCTCGCCGCGATAAGTGATTTAAGAATTTTCACAGCCAGTCCTCCTTTGGAACTCGCCGGGTTTGGTACAAAATCGTAGAAATGGGTAGGCTAGCGATTCAATCAGGGAAATCGTTCCACCATACCGCGGCGCGCCAGCACAAACGCACCACCTGCCTCGCCCAACGCAAGTGTTTGGACTTTCATGGGCAGCTCAATTGCCCGGTCAGTCCCGGTGGGGCGCAACTCCTGAAATCATACATTGTGCTTCCTTTGCCTTCACTCGTCTGCACAAACTAGTATCAATTGGCGAAAGACACCCAAATTCTGCGGTGCGTAAATATTTGTGCGAGAGAGAAGAGTTCCCTAATGCCCAGCGACCAAACAATGATCTTCGGAATTTTCGCGGTGCTTTTTATGCTGCTGGTATGGGGCCGCATTCGGTATGACCTTGTCGCCTTTGGAGCACTGATCTTGGCAGCCGCGCTGGGGTTGGTGTCAAAAGACGACGTGTTCTCAGGTTTTGGCCATTCGGCCGTGGCGATCATTGCACTGGTTCTTATCGTGTCGCGTGGGCTGGTGGGCTCGGGCGCGATTGAAAAACTTGCCGCGCGGTTGCTGGACGGCGACCGGCCATTACCAATGCACATCGCTGTCATGGCGGTTGTCGGGGCGAGTTTGTCGGCCGTTATCAACAACGTGGCCGCGCTCGCACTTTTGATGCCGCTCGACGTGGAAACCGCAGCCAAGGCCAAACGAGCGGCCAGCCAGACGCTTATGCCTCTTTCTTTCGCGACCATCCTTGGCGGCATGATCACTTTGATCGGCACACCGCCCAACATTGTCATTGCCGAGTACCGCCAGGATGCGCTTGGCGAACCGTTTGGGATGTTCGACTTTGCGCCGGTTGGATTGGCTGTCGCTATTGCGGGGATCACGTTCGTCTCGTTAGTCGGTTGGCGGTTATTGCCCGCACGCGAGGGCGCGCGCGAACAGGAAGCCGAGTTTGCCAAAGGTCGCTATATCGCCGAATTGCGGGTTGGGGAGAAAGCGCAGGAAAATGGGACAGCCGTCGGAGATCTTTATCCCTTGGCCGAAGAGCATGATGTGCATGTCCTCGGGCTTGTCCGGAGTGGGAAAAGGTTGCCGGGGCTGGCGGCGCGACAGGAAATCCGCGCAAGCGACTTTCTCGTTGTCGAGGGAGAACCAAAAGCCATCGAGGCCTTCATGGGCCAGGGGGAGTTGGAATTCTCTGGTTCGGAGAAGCATGCGGGCAGTGTGACGTCTGGCGGGCTGACGCTTACAGAGACGATTGTACCCGAAGGCGCGCGCGTCGTCGGGCGAACGGCGCGAGACCTGAGACTCCTCTATCGATACTCGGTCACTCTTTTGGGCGTGTCGCGAAATGGGCAGCGGTTTCGGGATCGCGTACGTTTGTTGCCGATCAAACCAGGCGACGTCTTGTTGTTGCTTGGGTCCCCCGAACGAAACGCCGCAGCGGCAGCCTGGCTTGGCGTTCTTCCATTGGAGGGGCGCGAGACGCAGGTTGTTCAGCGCTCCAAAGCCGGTCTTTCGATCGGCATATTCCTGGGCGCCATTGCCGCCGCCGTGTTGGGGTGGACGTCGCTTCCGGTATCATTGTCGATCGCGGTGATTGGGTTTGTCGCCGTGGGGCTCGTGTCTGGCCGTGAAGTTTACGAGTCAATCGAATGGAAAGTGATCGTCCTGTTGGCGAGCCTGATCCCCCTTGCCGGGGCCTTCGAAAATTTGGGCGGGGCTGAACTTATCGCCACACAAATACTTGCGGTGACACAAGGCTCTCCAGCATGGGTTTCGCTGCTTGTCCTAATGGTTGTCACGATGACGCTGTCGGATTTCCTCAACAACGTGGCCACGACGTTGATTGCCGCGCCAGTTGCAATCGGATTGGCGACGGCTACAAGCACCAATCCCGACGCTTGGTTGATGGCTGTTGCAGTCGCGGCATCCTGCGCGTTCCTGACGCCCATCGGGCATAAGAACAACACGATCATTCTTGGTCCGGGGGGCTATCATTTTGGAGATTACTGGCGGATGGGCCTGCCGCTTGAGATCCTTGTCATAGCCGTTGCCTTGCCAATGATCCTGATCGTTTGGCCCCTGTAAAGTCGCCGTGACCGCCGATTCAGACATGGCTAAAACCTGAACCGCAGGCAACTTCGTCGGCGTTTCGACCAGCGCAAAATTGCACTGGCCATTTAGCGATGGCACGGGTCACATTTCGTGAACTTGGGCCACTTCGACAGTACCGCTGCCACCATCAAGAATTGGGCAACCTTTGGCCATATCGCACGCGGCTTCGATCGTGTCGGCCTTGACCACAGTGTAGCCCGACAAAGGGTTGGAGCCGCCCTCATCCGCAACACCGGACAGGCTGACTGTTTTGGACATGCCCACCGGCGCACCACCATCAACAAGAGCATCACCCAACCCGCCGTACCATGCATTCCAAGCGGCCATAACTTTCGCGCCCTCTTCCGGTGTTTCCGGCATTCCACCACCGTGATAGGCAAATACAAAATTAGGCATCGTTTTTCCTCCAGTTTTCGGGCGACATTAGGCCAGCCCTCTTTCAAGTTTCTCAAATACTGAAAGCCAACCCCGAGTGTGCCCTGCACGCGCAGTGTCCGTGGCAAGATCGTAGTGGCTTAGGATCATTCTGGCGCGGTTTTCGTCGACTTCATCAATTTCAATTGTCACCCGCGTTTCGGTGCCGCGCGGCCCGCCAGGACCGCCGTCATGCCAAGCCCAGGTGAAGGCAATAAATCTTGGCGCGACAACTTTAGTCACGTCTCCCGAAACAAGCCTGCGCGTGCCATCTTTCGATTCCAGAATTGAAAACCAAGGGCCTGGCTTTGAGAAATCAAGATTGTGTTCAGGCACAATCATCTCGTCATGGCCCCACCAACGCACCATGTTTTGCGGTTGGCTTACCATTTCGAAAACCCGTAATGCCGACGCTGGCAGAATGCGTTCAAGGGTTACAACATCAGTCACTTATTGTCCTCGCGCAAAGCGGCTTCGATCCGATCGATGCTCACCTCCCAAAATCGACGGTGATCCAGCGTCCAATCTGAGACCTGCCGGATGGCCTCCGGGTGAACCGAATAGAGTCGCTGCTTGCCGGAAGTCCTGCGGTTCACCAGCCCTGCTCGATGCAAGACCGACAGATGGCGGGAGACCGCCGGACCAGAGATTTCGAACTTATCACTGATGGTTCCTGCGGGCGTTTCCCCGTCACGCATCAATGTCTCGATAATTTCGAGGCGATACGGGTCGCTAAGGGCCGCGAAAATGGACGACATCTGGCTCATCCATTACATTTAGCCGATTAGTTAAATGAAAGATAGGCCGAATAAACGACAAAGTCGTCCACTGGCAAGTCACAACGCGCAACCGACAACCCGAGACTGCGTCGAAGCGACCAGCGGCGCTGTATTTTCGCCCGACTTCAGTTGGCCATTCTCGCCTACCGATCCAGGGCTTCAGCCAGCAAGCAGAGCTTCTTGAATTGCATCATCCCATCCGAGATAAAACTTATCCTGATCGCGAATTATCGGTCGGACCATCACCTTTGGTCGCGCAGAGATCTGCGCCTCAGCTTCTGAATTTTTAAGCCAATCATTCAGTGATCGAAAGTCATTCGTTTGGCGATCTACAAGCCGGTCTCCAAACTCTACAATAAGCTCAGCCAATTCAGCTTCGCTCAGAGGGTCCGCTCGGACATCACGAAAGATGATCTCTTTGCCTGCGTCTTCCAGCGTTTTGCGGGCGCGTTGGCAAATCGCGCAAGTGCTCAACCCATAGATCTTCATGTCGCAAACTCCTCTGCCGGTGATCTTACAATTTCTAGCATTAAACCCATCAACGCAATCACTTCGATCAGATCAGACTGCCTACCCGCACACCAACGCACTATTCAATTGGCTGAAAGAGAGTGGTTCAAGCCTCCAATACCTGCCATTCACGCCATTTCTGCGACCGGCCGGATTGAGCCAAGAGCAACCGCGCCCAAAACCCAGCACTCCACTAAAATGACTGGTCAATTGATGCTTTGTCTCAGTAATATCAACTTATGGGTACTTTCCCGATAGCTTGGCTGGTCAGCGTGCTGATGACACTCGCGGCCTATGTTTTAGCCTGGAACACACGAATTCCCGGTCGCTCCCGCCTGTTCCTTTGCGCATTTTTCATTTGCCTGCTGGTCGTCACGATCCTGTTGGGAATGCGGGTGTCATTTGACTGGAACTGGCCCGCCCGTGTGCAGCCCTTTGTCGCTATATTGGTGACGCCGTCGGCCTATCTCGGATTTGTGGCCCTGACACAGGACAGCGGCCATCGCTGGAACCAGACATCGCTTCGCAACGCGGCGCTTGTCTCTGTCGCGTTTTTCGGAATGGCCGCCCCCATACCAGTGTCCGCCGATGTGTTCATCCTCGTCACCAACGGCATCTATCTTGTGCGACTCGCAGGCCTATTGAGCTACAGCCCGGATGACTTCCAATCAGTGCCGCCGCACGCAAGCGGCCTTTGGTTCTCGGCGATCTACGCCACAATCGCCTTGATCGGTCTGATGGTTGCCGCAGACGGTCTGGTATTCGCGATCAGTCTTGTGGCGAGCGATCCGCAACTCATGACTTTTCTGACCGGCGTCTCAGGCCTATTCGCAGGGTTCGTTTTTGTCGTCGCGTTAGTGGGCGTGCCATTGTTCTTGCAGGCATCACGACAAAACGCGCCCATCCGTTCGACCAGCAGATACCCGAAAGCTCCTGCAGGAATCGTTTGTCCGGCGCGCGTGGAGACTTCTGTTCGCGTTGCAATTGCGTCAGCGTTCGGCGTCGCACCTGCCTGCGTTGCGCCACCGGTGCATGCGCTGATCAGAAATACTGCCAAACACAGATTGAAAGAATAGGATTTCGACATTGACTTGTCCTTTAATGAGTTTTGATGCGCCGCAAGCGCGACGGTGTCTCTCATCAAAGTCAATTCTGTCTCGCAGCTCGCCCGAAAACACGATTCAGAACGTTCGCGATTGCGTTTCAAAACCGCTCCATCGGAAAACTGCCGTCAGCCTGGCATCCCCATTTCTAATCGTGAACTTTCGCCACACCGCTCATGTGCAAAGGCAGAGCCGTCGGCACATCCGCTGCAAAACCCTGCCCTGCCTCAAATAATGCAGCATCTAGTCTGATTGATGTATATTAAGACCGACCAGATATCGTCGCCGACATCGTCGTTTTAGGTACCCGCGATCGAGACATTCAGCCCGGACAGATCAACCTGACCCAACTGCCCATTCGAGATTTGCCACGAAAGCAGGAAATCACAACCCCCATAGGTCGAGATCGCCAATCTCCGGTTGGTCGGCGGGTCAGCAGGGATCGAAGCGGGCGCGGGTTGCGAAATCCAAACCACTCTTCGTTGAACTCGAAACGATCTACCGCCGTAGTCCACGACGCCTCCCGCGAAAACTCAAAATACCAAATTCATAACCGTGAGCGAAACCACCAAGAACAAAATCGTCATGATCCCACCGCTCTTGATGAAGTCTGTCACCTTGTACCCCGCCGGGCCCATGATAAGCGCATTCACCTGATGCGTGGGGATTATGAATGAATTCGACGTTGAAATAGCCACTGTCAGCGCGAAAATCGCAGGGTCGCCTCCGGCTGCCAATGCGATGGACACAGCAAGCGGCACCAAAAGAACCGTGGCGCCGACATTCGACATGATCAATGTGAATACGGTCGCCAGTACCGCCAAGCCGGCTTGCAAAGACCACAGCGGCCATCCATCAAGCAAGATGAGGATCTGCTGCGCTATCCACGCCGCTGTCCCCGATGATTGCACCGCCTGCCCCAATGGGATCAGGCTGGCGAGGAGAAATACAGTACTCCAGCTGACTGCCTCGTACGCATCGTCAATATCCAACACTTTCGTCAGGATCATTCCCACCGCACCCGTGAGCAGGCAAAGCGAAAGGCGAAGGTCTGTGAATAAGATCAGAGAGAGCGAGATTGCGAAAAAGAGAAGCGCCCAACCAACTTTTGTCGGGCGCATTTCTTCTTGCGGGAAATCTGTTGTGACAACGACGAAGTCGCGATTTCGGCTAAGCCGCGTCAGTGCTTCCCATGTGCTGAGAACGACCAGAGTATCGCCCGCGCGAAATTGAACTTCGCCAATCTGGGTGGGCGCATGATCTTCGGTCGCAACGAGGCTCATGGTTTCTTCGCCGCGGTGAATGGCCAGCATACTCGCGCCATAGGTCTTGCGAAAAACCACGTCATGCGCACATTTTCCGATCAAGCCCGATCCCGGCGGAATGACGAGTTCGGCTACACCTGACTTCGTTGGCGCATAGTCCTCAGCGAAAACATCGAGTCTATCGTGAAGCGTAAAACCCTCGGCCTCAGCCATATGCTGGACTTCTTTGCTACGGCCCAACACTGCCAAACGACAGGGCGTTGTAATCTCCGTTTGAATGACTGGTGCAAAAAACGTCTTCCCCTGATAGGCGCTTCCGATGATGTAGATGTGATACTTTTGGATAACATCGTCGAAAGTCTGCCCTGCGATCGGATGTCCTTCGGGGATAGTAATCTCAAAGAGATCAGTCTTCAGACCATAGAGCTTCTTTAAGTACTCTTTCATCGACCGACCGCTGGTTGCGTCGCCGTCTTTCTGACGATTGGGCAAAACCCAGCGACCAAAAATCATAAAATATAGGATGCCGGTGATAACTAAGGAAATGCCCACAGGCGTCACCGAAAACAGCCCGAATGGCTCCATCTGATCTGCTTCGGGTAAGGACTGGTTCGCGGTCAGGATCAGGTCGTTCAGCAATATCAAAGGCGAAGACCCCACCATGGTCATTGTGCCGCCTAAGATCGCACAGAATCCCATCGGCATAAGCAAACGGCTCAGCGGCAACTCTGTTCGCACTGAAATGCGACTGACGACCGGCAAGAACAACGCCGCAGCACCGACGTTTTGCATGAATGAGGAAATGACACCAACGGCGCCCGAGATGATCGGGACAACACGCGCTTCGGTGTTCCCCCCATGTTTCAGGATCACGGAGGCGACTTTGCTCATCAATCCGGTTTTATCGAGCCCAGCGCCAATGATCATTACAGCAATGATCGACACGACTGCATTGGACGCCAGCCCATTAAAAAGCTGACTTACGTCCGCCAGTGATTGTAGGCCGGGGAGTTGGCTGAGTAAGCCAAGTAAGACCATCACAAGAATTGCGGCGAAATCGATGCGGACCACTTCAGAGACAAAAAGTATGACTGTGAATAACAGCAGACCAAGAACAACCGACATTTGAAGTGTAAGGGTTATGGTCTCCAAGGACTTCGCCTCTTTTTTGTACTTCCAAGTGCGTCCCAGCCGCGCCCCACACCGCATCGTTAAATCGCGAGGGCATTCGGCGTTGCTTGGTTTCGCCTAATTAATCCTCCGCCACGGTAAGGTTTCCCCGACGCAAAACATCATGCGTCGGGGACTGTTGTTTAGTGAGTGAACTTCTTGATCTCACCGCTCTTCAAGCGAGTAGCGTAAGATACGAGCTCTTTCCTGACGAGGTTCATCAGGAAGTAGAGGCAGAAGATGTTAACCACAGCCATTGCGAAGATCGCGGCATCGGAGAAGTCGATGACTGGTCCAAGGCTCGCGGCCGCACCGATAACGATGAACACGCAGAAAATGACTTTGAAAATCAATTCCGTCGTCTTTCCTTCGCCAAACAGATACGTCCACGCCTTCAAGCCGTAATAGCTCCACGAGATCATCGTTGAGAAGGCAAAGAGAACAACGGCAACCGCCAGAACATACGGGAACCAACTGATACCCGAACCGAACGCCGCAGAGGTCAGCGAAACACCAGTATTGCCGTCTATAGTGGCAATCGCGGTGCCGGCTTCGTTCAAGACGTAGTTTCCGGTTGTCGGATCAACGATCAACTGCTGCGAAATAACAATCACCAGCGCGGTCATTGTGCAGATCACAACTGTGTCGATCAGTGGCTCAAGCAGAGAAACAAAGCCCTCTGTGATCGGCTCTTTGGTTTTCACCGCAGAGTGAGCGATCGCCGCAGAACCAACACCGGCTTCGTTCGAAAACGCCGCCCGTTTGAAGCCTTGGATCAACGCGCCCACAAAACCACCAGCAACGCCGAGCCCCGTGAAGGCACCTGCGAAAATCTGGCCAAACGCCCAACCGATCATGTCGTAATTCACGATCAGAATGATCAATGCAGCACCAACATAGAGAATGCCCATGAATGGCACGACTTTTTCGGTAACGTTTGCAATGGATTTGATACCGCCAACGATCACGGAGAACACAACAACCGCGAAGATAATCCCTGTGATCCAGCCCGGATAGTCACCGAGAATGCCAGAGATCTGTGCATGTGCCTGGTTAGCTTGGAACATATTCCCGCCGCCAAGCGCGCCCAGAATACAAAAGATCGAGAACAAGACAGCAAGGATTTTGCCGCCCGGCAAACCCAACTCGTCAAATCCCTTCGAGATGTAATACATCGGACCACCAGAAACGGTGCCGTCCGGGTACTCATTTCGATACTTCACACCAAGCGTACACTCGGTGAACTTCGACGCCATTCCCAGAAGACCCGCAAGGATCATCCAGAAGGTAGCACCCGGCCCACCAATACCGACGGCCACCGCAACACCTGCGATGTTGCCAAGGCCAACCGTACCGGACAAAGCCGTGGCAAGCGCCTGAAAGTGGCTGACTTCACCTGCGTCATTGGGATCTGAGTAGTCGCCTTTGACTAGCTCAATGGCGTGCCGGAAGAACCGGAACTGAACGAACCCGAAGTAAACGGTAAAAATAGTCGCCGCGACGACCAGCCACATCACGATCCACGGGAAGCTTGTACCCGGAAATGGTGCAAAGATTAGACTTACAAAGGGGCCGGTCATAGTAGCAAAGGCCTCGTTAACCTTTGCGTCGATCCCCATGGCTTCTTGAGCCAGGACAGGGCTGGACGCCAAAGCTGCTGCCGCAGACGTCATCCCAAGTTTTAGTGTATTTTTCATGTCTCTACCCTTATCCGACGACTGTGACGGGCACGTCTGCGTGCATCACGAGGTTCTGTGTCGCGCTGCCGAAGATGCGATTGGAAAATCCACCCGTCGATGCACGTCCGACG
>RCMY010002732.1_pt1 | contig 15871 bp, 17 predicted proteins | sample 2041341 | NCBI WGS metagenome assembly RCMY01 (sample SAMN09708234, study PRJNA481090) | Marine sediment metagenome, whole genome shotgun sequencing project. | reverse complement strand
TTGACAAGTCTTGATATTGCCGAAATGAATCCGACGTACGATATCGATAACCATACGGCGAAGTTGGCAGCTTCTTTGGTCCATTTTGTGATTCACAAAATCTAAAAAGACCTTGCAAGTTATTTTTGCTTCAGCGCAAAATCCCTTCCTTTTGAATCAATTTAATCTCTTAAAAGTCCATACTCTATTTGAAATAGTATTAACTTAAATTTTCCTGTTAATAAAAGTCCAAATTGAAAATATTAACGTAAAAAAATAGTCACAAGTCACGAAAGAAGAGTACAACTCCACAATTTCTTTAAAATAGCCCTACACCATAAGCCCAAAAATCAGGCTTTTGCGTTAGCGGTAGCCCATTTTAGATGTCAGAAAGAAAAAACCTACTTCACAGGATACTATTCGGATTTAATCGAAAGGAACACTATAAACAACGCGAACACTAAAACCCCGAAAGATGACGAGAACACATTATACGGTCAAGGCGAAGCGAGCAAGGAAGGCATGGAAGCGCCTGAAAGAGCAAACACGGACCAAAGCACCTAATCACGGCCATTTAACTTCAAAAAGCACTACTGAACACACAATGCTGGAAATGGTACATGAGGTATAATCCAATGGAAAATAACTATGTCGAACCAACCTCTCTCTATTGGTACGCTCAAGAGACACTGGGTTACTTTTTTGTGACCATTCGCTATCTAAATCCAACAAAAAAAGCCTCCCAACTATGGAAAGCCTTTCATTGGCCCCCGACCCTTGTTAAGGTCACGGGTCACAACACAACCTTGTAAAGGTAGTAAAGCTTTTTGAATTTTTACAATGATGTCATAACATAGTGCAAGCAATCCTTCGCTAAAAAGAAAACTTCTGTAGAAGTAGTCTCCGGAATCCAATTTCTATCGATTAGATTTCTTCGGATGCCGGATCCAGCAAGAAGCATAGTTTTTGGTCGGTGTTCGGAAAAAATGTATTTTCGGGTATCTTATTAAACCGACCCCAATGAAAAAAAACGCTAGCCGTAGATCTTTCATCAAAAAAGCAACTTTAGGTTCCGCCGCACTGACCACCGCACCCATGGTCTTCGCTGCCTCCCAGAAAGAAAAGCTGTGGCTTAACAGAGCTTATGAAGCTGATTTCTTTTCCGCTAACGACCAGATCAACCTCGCCCTTATCGGCTGTGGCATCCAAGGTATTCATGATACCCAAACCGCATTGCAGGTCGATGGCGTAAAATTGGTTGCCGTCTGCGACCTCTATACCGGGCGATTGGATCGTGGTAAGGAGCTTTGGGGCGATGCACTTTTTACAACGCGGGACTATCGTGAACTGTTGAACCGGAAAGATATCGATGGCGTCATCATAGCGACCCCCGACCACTGGCATAAAAAAATCGTCATCGATGCGCTAAAGGCAGGCAAACATGTGTATTGCGAGAAGCCGATGGTGCAAAAGTCCGAAGAGGGACAGGAAATTATAAAGGCTCAAAAGGATAGCGGAAAATTATGTCAAATAGGTAGTCAGGGGATGGCTTCGCTAGGCAACGAAAAAGCGAAACAACTGTATGAAGAGGGCGCCATCGGTGATATCGTGATGCTCGATTTCTACAACGACCGTTACTCCGCCGAAGGGGCCTGGCAATATCCCATTCCCCCGGATGCCAATGCCAAAACGGTCGATTTCGACACCTTTTTGGGCAGCGCCCCGAAAGTACCCTATGAAAACAAGCGCTTTTTCAGATGGCGGAATTACAGGGATTATGGCACCGGGGTAGCGGGAGATCTTTTCGTACATGCCTTTTCGACATTGAACTATGTTATCAGCTCGAACGGGCCAAATCGGGCCTTGGCTACCGGCGGTCTTCGGTATTGGAATGACGGCCGCGATGTACCGGACGTTAGCATAACCCTATATGATTATCCCAAGACCGACACCCATGCCGCGTTCAATGCGGCTTTCCGTATCAACTTTATTGCTGGCAGTGGCGGTGGCGGAGGATTCAAATTGGTCGGCACCGAAGGCGAAATGGAAATCGGACAAAACTCCGTTACCCTTAAACGTTCGAAGTTGGCTATGGTGCCGGGCGGATATTCGATGATTGCATACACGGAAGCCACACAACAAAAAATCAGGGAAGAATATGCGACCAAGAATCTGGAATCGAGGGCTTCTTCATTGTCAACGGGGGAAACCACTTGGCAGGCACCCGACGATTACAAGGGCGGTCATTACGACCATTTTTATAATTTCTTCCAGGCGATACGTAAAAAAGGAAAGATTATCGAAGACCCAACATTTGGATTGCGGGCAGCCGGAGCTGCGCTTTTAGCCAACGATAGTTATTATAGCAAACAGCCGGTGAATTGGGACCCAAATACCATGAAGCTTGTTTGAGAAATTGTTTTGAATATAAACTACTGAAGATGAAAAAATTCGTTCCAATTATTTGCCTTACCCTCCTTACGACTATGGCCCTTTCCCAAGAGGGAAAAATCAATGTTATCGTTTTCGGGGCACATCCAGACGATTGTGACAACGATGTCGGTGGCACCGCCATCCTATTTTCAAAAATGGGCCACAACGTTAAGTTCGTATCCTTGACCAATGGCGATGCCGGGCATCAGGATAAAGGTGGGGGCGAACTGGCTAAGATCAGGATTGCAGAAGCAAAAGAGGCGGGCAAACGTTTCGGAGTCGAATATACCGTTTTGGAGAACCATGACGGTGAACTGATGCCTACTTTGGAAAACCGCCTAAAGGTCATTAGGGAAATCAGAAAATGGAACGCCGACATTGTTATCGCTCCGAGACCGAACGACTACCACCCCGATCATCGGTATACGGGGATTTTGGTTCAGGATGCCGCCTACCTGGTCATCGTGCCCAACGTGGCACCTGAAGTTCCTCCATTAGAAAAAAATCCCGTCTTTTTATATACGGAGGATGGATTTCAAAAACCAGCACCGTTCGAACCGGATATCGCGGTCATCATCGACGAAGTCTTCGATCAGAAAATTTATGCCATGGCAGCACATGAATCCCAATTCTTCGAATGGCTCCCCTGGACCTCCGGAAAGCTCGACAATGTGCCCAAAGACGAAAAGAATAGGTTGAAATTTTTAGCTGATTGGCGTACGAACACACCGAACGAGGCTACTTTGGAAAGCTTGAAAAAATGGTACGGCGAGAGCGCTTCATCTACCAAACACGCCGAAGGATTCGAAATTTGCGAATATGGAAAACAACCTTCGGACGAGGAAATAAGAATGCTATTCCCTATGCTTTCGAAATGAGAGGTATGGGCGCGGATTAAAAAAAGACTTTTCAATCACCGCTACATCTTAAAGGTCACCACGGGAAGCTTCGAATGGTTGGCCACATCTTCTCCGATGCTTCCCATAAAAAAATGGGACAGCCCCTTTCTACCATGGGTCGAAATCGCTATTGCATCGGCTTTGTTCGCTCCACTATAGTTCAAAATACCTTTTTCCACACTATAATCGTTATAAATCTCGACTTCAAGACCAACGTTCGCCTTTGTAAGAAATTGGTTTATCCTGTCGTAAGCATCCCGTGTACTCAAAAAGCCGTTACCGGGGGTGTTGATATAAACCAGGTCCAGTTTTGCTGACAAAGAATCAGCAAAATTCTTTGCCCTACCGAAGGCTGATAGGCTCTCTTTCTTAAAATCGCTGGCAAAAACGATATTTTCCATCTTTAGGTCCTGCAGCCTACTTTTAACGACCAGAACAGGAATCTCAGAATTCCGTACTACTTTTTCGGCATTCGACCCATAAAAGATTTCGTTAACGCCGTCGGTACCATGGGAGCCCATGACGACAAGATCGACTTGATGTTTTTGGGCCACATCGTTGATCTCTTCAAAAACCTTGAAATGCTTTACGATAGGGGTCAATTTGATGCCCTTCAAATAGGGCTTGTCCAAATAACTATGAAATCGCTTCTCGGTGGCTTTTAAATATAGGATGGCTTTCTGATGTTGCAACGCATCATCGGTGTTGGTCAGCGTATTTGACAGTTCAAGCATGTGAAGTGCGAAAATTTCGGAACCGTGCTTGTCGGCAAGCTGCGCGGCAGCCTCTAAAGCAAACTCAGACTGTTCGGAAAAATCGATCGGGACAATTATTTTTTTCATTGGTAAGGTCTTTTTTGTCATTTCCGCGTAGGCGGAAATCTATTTCTTTTTGTCGTTTCCACACTTCGGCTACGCTCAGCATAAACTTCGGTGGAAATCTTTTTTTGTCATTCCCAAGCGGTCACCGAGAATTTTGATGTAGTTTATATGGAGTGAAGTCGAAAATAACTTCCCAGGCGACACGAAGTACAAACGGAAATTAAGATTGATTATTTCGTCAAAGTCGAAAATCTCTAATACCTCCGTTGCACTAATGTAAGATAAAAGATACAACTATTTCAATAGCCCACAAAGATTATAGGGTTCATCTATTGAAATTCTTCGCAATAAAAACCATGAAGTCTTAATAAATAGGAAATTGACGAAGGGGTAAGCCGATGGGTTTCGACCCGGAGGATTTTGTCGCAATCCTCCAAGTCGAAGTTCCATTCTCCACTTCCGTTCAATAGCCTATTCAACAAAGACCGAAGCCGTCTCAGTTCGTTTCGTTTTGAAACGGAAGTTTTAAAAACTAATACCGTTGTCATCTAATTACGTTTAAACCTCTTGCCGGTCCCAAAACATGGGTGGCTCGATTCCGAGGGACCTTAAATACACATACCCTTGCCCACGATGGTGTATTTCATTATCGACAAAATAAAAGATGGAAGATTGTACCGTGCCCTCAAATTGTCCGAAGCTTTTTATGTGTTCTTGAAACCTTGCCAATTTGATTTGAGGCCATGAAGCATTGATCTCGTCGGTTGTCTTGTCCCAAGCTTGCAGGATGTTGGCCTTACTGTTCCCATGGTCAAAAGCTTCGTTCAATTCGGCTGTTTCTCCCGAAGCGATTTCTTTTATGCCCGGTCCCGCTATCCCCAAAAGTTCCATAGTTATTTCGGCAAAAGTGCGCATTCCGCCAATAGAATGTGAAAAAAATTCTTTTTCGGGAAAAGCTTCGATTACTTTTCGGGTCAGGCTTCGGTGACCTTGCCAATGTGCCAATAGCTGAGAGGGAGTAATGACTTGATCGACCTTTTTGCTCTGTGTGACTGCTGTGTCCATACTTCTAATTTTTAAGTGAATATTAATTTCTATGGAACAAATTTATAGGGAGCTTGTGACAGCAGTTTGTCAGTAGGTCAAGATTATAAAAAATCGTTGATAGCTGACATAGGGCTGTCATCAGGTGACCTTTTCTTTGGCTTTAAAATTCTTGTAAAGCTTCTGGCGTGCCGATAGCGAGCGAGGCGGGCGTCGGGTATTCGATTATGGAAGGCTACCGTTTGCCGCCCGTAATGTTCACCCGTGAGGAGGCGGGAAGTTTTGTGGCCGCCGAAAAATTGATGCAAAAATTTACGGACAAATCCTTGGGCGCTTATCACGAATCGGCGATGTACAAGGTGAAATCCGTTTTGCGCGGCAGGGAGAAAGATTGGATATCGGCCTTGGAATCACAAGTACGCATAGATCCCGCACAGGCACTTTTTAATGAAGACATTCCCGATGCGCTTGAAATCCTGTTCGAAAGTATCGCCGAAAAGAAACAGGTATTCTTAAAATATCATTCGTTGGAGGCAGAAAAACCTTCGGAACGGCATATCGAACCTGTTGGTCTTTTTCACGAGAACAATTTTTGGTACGTCTTGGGCTATTGTCATTTTCGGAAGGATTACCGCCAGTTCCGTACCGATCGGATGTTAAAAATCCGGCGTACGGGCGACCCTTTCCATCTGCAACACGGCACTATCGACGAACACCGAAACCAAAGGACGGAAACCGAAATGACCAAGATCCGGATCTTGGTGGACAAGAAAATTGCGAGATACATCGGAACCACCCGAAGACAATACGGTTTCGTCGCCGAAACGGTCAAAAAAGAGGGTGTGGAAATGACCTTTATGGCTTCCCATATGAAAGACGGCTTTGCTAGATGGTATCTGATGTTCGGCGATTACGCCCAAATATTGGAGCCCGAAAGTCTGAAAGAGCGAGTAAGGGAACTCTTGAGGAATACGGAAATTAGGCTCATGGATTGAGCAACCGGAAATTTGTAAAAGCAAAAACAAAATCGCTTTTAACAAAAGTTCCCTACCCTTTTCCCCCGCTCTTGGCCAAATTCTCCTGCACCCGAAACTTTACGATTTTCGCAATCAAGTCGAGGGGCATCGGTTCATCCAAAGGAAACTGTACCGAACCCTTGCCTTGTTTATATCGGGATAGCTCTTTTTCGAATTTGGTGTGACCTGTTGGAGTCGCATAGAATCCGATGTAATTTTTATATCCCCCAAAATAAACGAGCGGTTTTCCATTCAACTTAAAGGCCGGCATCCCATAGGCGATACCTTCTTGCGCTTCAGGAGTCGCTTTTTTAATGGTCGCCCTGATTGTTTCCAAAATGTTTTGGACATTCTCTGGGAAGCCGGTGATATAGGAGTCGATATTTTCAGGTGGATTGTTCATAAAAAACAGTATTAAATTCCTTTAGATAATTACGTTAAAATGTCTGCTCATCGGCAGAGGGGCCATAGCTGGGGCGGGAACAGGAATATCCAACAAGCGATAGTACACACCCAATTGGACCCGGTGATGGGTGATTTGGTCTTGCCATGGCGAATGGCACCGTATTTTGTCCATTCCATTAATTTCTGGCCGTCCATGGTAAAGGTCCAATTCTGTTCGAAATCAGACCCATAGAACGGAGAAACCCAACTTACCTATCACTCATTCCTTTACCATCAAGAATTTTCTTCGTATATTTCTCGACCCTCTCCTTACGGGTTTTGGATTGTTTGGCATCGGAGAAATATAACAGATATCCCCGTTGTCGCCCCGGTGTTAATTCTTCAAAGGCTACTTTCAAATCCGGATTTTCCTTCAAGACTTTCTTGAGTTCTTCCGGCATATCGTAATCGGAAGTTTTTTTCATTTCAACTTCCAAGCCCGCCTTTTCTACTTCAATGGCCTCATGAACATAAGCCTTCACGATGTCTTTGCGTTTTTCGATGTCCCCGGCACCGGTAAATCGGATTTGCCGTGCAGCCTGTACATTTTTTGTCTGTTGTATTAATATCTTCTCGGTATCCTTTAGCAAGACACCTTTGTGAAATAGCAACGCACAATAGTCTTTAAATCCGTGAATAAGTACAATATTGCTGTCCTGAAAAGTGTAACAGGGTTTTCCCCATTTATTTGCTTCCTCCAAACCACAATCAAGGATTATCTTACGAAGCAAGGCATACTCCTTACCCCATTTAGTGGGGTCTTCAAAAAAAAAGCCAATATCCTTTTTCATAGTTCTATATCTTTTTTATTGAACTCGTCTTGCCTTTTTATTTTAACTCTCCTAAGTATGATACTCAGTTATGCTCAACAAGATAAAAAAATTATTCCATCGAATGTAGACCGACCATATTGCCCTCGGTATCAAAAAACAAGGAGATAAACCCGTGTTCGCCTATCGACATTTTTGGCTTAAAGATCTTGCCGCCAGCTTTTACCACTCGGTTTTCTTCGGTGGTGCAATCTTCGCTACCAAAATAAGTGATGGTCGATTTCCCTCCTGCCTTAAAACCTTCCATTTTTACCAATGCGCCATTCGCACCGTATTTTTCCATATCACCTTGGAAGGTCCTCATTTGCATGGGATCATCGGTAGGGTTTGGCATGGACTCCAGTTTCACGTCCAATACTATTTCATAAAATTTTGAGGCTCTTTCCATATCATCTACGTAGATTTCGAACCAAACTGATGCATTTGAATTTCTCATGATTATTCTAATTTATTTGTTATTTCAGCTAAGACAGGATACTTTTTCCATATTCGTCTCTTTTCTTTTCACCCTTTCGGCATTTTGTCCATATCCATATACAGCATACTCCAACGGTGACCGTCGAGATCTTCGAAACCGAAGGCGTACATCCAGCCTTGACTTTCTCCAGGTTCCGCGTAAATCTTACCGCCCGCCTTGCGGACGGTCTCGGCCATATCATCGACTTCGGCTTTGCTTTGGGCATCGATATTTATCAGGCCTTACGTTCCTTTCGTGGTGTCCGTAATTTCATTTCCCGAAAAGAATTTAAAACTTTCTTCGGGAAAGAGCATCATCACAAAATTGTTTTCCCCGATGTAAAAGCTTGCCAGATGTTCGGCTTTTTTGTGCATGGGGTTTTCGCGAAAGCCGATAGCTTTGAAGAAGGCCTTTGATTTCTTGATGTTCTTTACAGGAAGGTTTAACCAGATTGTTTTCATTTTGAACTATTTTAGTGGTTTCTGAACTCGTCTTGAGTTTGTATTTTAACTTTTTCCTGCTTTGTAAAAAACGTTCCATTTATGACCGTCAGGGTCGGCGAAACCGCATTCGTACCAATTCGTGTTCCCCTGAATTTTCTGCGGCTTGCTAAACAGGGAGCCGTCCGCCTTTATTATCCCCTCCGCCCATTCATCTACTTCTTCCTTACTATCGGCCAAAAGCGTAAACATCACTTCATTTCCTTTTTTTAAATCCGCTATTTCCCCGCCCAAGGAAGGTTTGAAGCATTCAATTCATATCTCAAAAAACCTCTCATTCCCATTCCAATAGGTTTTGGCACTGCATTGCTCTTTTTACACTTTACCAAAGATAAAAGGCTTATTTAAAATTTCGCAGGGGTGTTTCCGTCAATACCACGGGTTGATTGCGACAGTTGCTTTAACTATATTCGTAGGATTAAATTATGAAAAATTCATGAAACACGTATCCATATTGATTCCAAAAGGCCATACCAGCATCGTAAACATCGGTGGTACCCATCAAATGTTCTCATGGGTCAATGAATTTTTCGAACTGACGGGAAGGGAAGCGCTGTTCGATATTCACTTGGTGGGACTAGATAAACAGATCGAACAATCCCACGGATTGTTTATTGTAAACCCCGATCAGCTTATTTCAGAGGTGGTCAAGACCGACCTTATTATCATACCCGCCATTCATGGGGATTTTGAGGAGAACCTCGAAAACAATTCGGAGTTTCTCTCCTGGATGGTCAACCAATATAAGGAGGGTGCGGAAATTGTAAGCCTATGTGTAGCATCCTTTTTTCTTGCGGAAACTGGACTGCTCGACGACAAACGTTGCTCTATCCATTGGCAATTCGCGAACGAGTTTCGAAAAAAATATCCGAAAGCTAATCTTGAAGACGATAAAATACTGACCGAGGCCGATGGCATCTACACCAGCGGCGGGGCCTATTCCTTTACCAACCTCATCCTATATCTCATCGAAAAATATGCCGGGCGAGATACGGCGGTAATGGCCGCCAAAGGCTTTATGATCGATATCGACCGCAGCAGCCAATCGCCGTTCATGATATTTTCGGGACAAAAATCGCACAAGGACAAGGAAGTATTAAAGGCGCAAGAACATATCGAGCAACATTTTAACGATAGAATAACAGTCGATGAACTCTGCGAAGAAATGGCCATAAGTCGCCGTACTTTCGAACGACGTTTTAAAAAGGCCACCGCCAATACCGTAGTGGAATACCACCAACGGGTCAAGGTCGAAGCGGCAAAAAAAGAACTTGAAAAAGGTCGCAAAACAATCAACGAAGTCATGTATGAAGTAGGCTACTCGGATCCCAAAGCATTCAGGGACGTATTCCGGAAGATTACGGACATGACGCCCTTGGATTATTTGCACAAGTACGGGAAAGTTGAGGCACGGATCTAATTTAAGACGTGCTCTGGGCCACCAGCTTTTTGTTGAATTCCAATGCAAGGCGAACCCAATGCCCAAAATCCTTTTCAGTTTTAAGATTTTCGGCTGATACGCGTAGGTAGCCTTTGTATTCCCGGCCTTTCATAACTACGGTATAACAGCCCTCTCGTTTGACTTCCCGTTCGTGCAAATCTGGGTCTATTCGGCACATAATACTGTCGGAACCTGCGTTCAGACACATTTTTCCATTGACCATAAAAGCCAAGTGTCCGAACATGTTTTTCTCCTCGACCGGTAGACCCGCTAGGGCCTTCCTGATTCTTTCGGCTAATTTCTCGCTGTATGCCATCGTTAAAATCTTTAAGTAGCTATTTTATTAATCATAGTAGTTCATCTAATTTATAAGGATAATATCAAATAAACGCTCTAGGGAGAGAATTTTACCTACAAAACCTTATTTTTGCCTCATCCAAAAAAATACGAAAACATGACCTTACTACTAATGGCTGCAGGAAGCGGAACCCGATACGGAAAACTGAAACAATTTGACGACTTGGGCCCGAAAGGGGAATTCTTGATGGAATTCGGCATATCCGACGCTTTAAAAAATGGATTCGATCATGTGGTCGTTATTACGAAAAAAGATCAAGTCGAGTTTGTCAATGAACACCTTCGTAATCGCTTGCCGGCAAATATAAAACTCGATGTTTTGGCACAGGAAATCACCGATATTCCCGATGGTACCACCTTTAACATCGAACGCGAAAAACCTTGGGGCACCGCACATGCCGTATGGACGGCCCGAAACGTTATCAATGGCCCATTTGCGGTCATCAATGCCGACGATTTCTATGGACAATCCGCCTACAAAAACGCCGCTGATTTTATTCGGGCACATCGCAATGACAATACCTATGCCCTTGTCGGCTACACGTTAAAAGACACACTTTCAAAACACGGTTCGGTATCCCGCGGCGTCTGCCAAGTAGAAGGAGACAACCTAGTATCGGTAGATGAACGCCTAAAACTCGAACCGGACGGAGATACCGTCAAGGATCTCGACTCGGGAAACACCTACTCCGGAAACGAGCACGTAAGCATGAACTTCTGGATCTGTAAGCCCTCGATATTCGCAAAAATCGAAAGCGAGTTCAGAACTTTCCTTGCCGATGAGAAGCTGGGAATGAAGAGCGAGCTTTACATCCCTAAGACCATTCAAGAAATGTTGCAGGCAGGTGAAATCGATGTCAAAGTAGTACCCTCGGAAGGCGACTGGTTCGGGGTCACCTATTCCAGCGACCGTGAAACGGCAGTTGCCGATCTTCAGGAGAAAACGGATGCCGGTAAATATGATTCGCCGCTTTGGAAATAAGTCAGCAACCTAATAGCTAATTTCTTCATGAAACAATTTTCCGATAGCGACTTAAACGGTATTTTAGAACATTTTTCCGTTGCGGAAAAAGAGTATACGTTTAAACCCTTGACCGACGGTTATATCAACGACACCTTTTTGGTGTTCGAAGATGGGGCGCCGCGCTATATTCTGCAACGGATCAACCATAAGGTGTTCAAGAATATCTCCGGGATTATGAACAACATCAAACATGCCCTGCGTTATCTGGATGCGCCGGACTATAGCAAAATCACCTTGGTCCAAACCAAAACCGGAAAAGAGTATCTGGAACTTCAAGATAAAGCATCGGATTTTTGGAGGATGATGACGTATATCGCTGAAAGTACCGCCCACAATACGACTACAGATCCGAATATCGCTTTTGAGGCGGGCCGAATTATCGGCAAGTTTCACTTACTTTTAGAAAATGAGGATATCGCGAATTATGTGGATATCATCCCGAGGTTTCATGAGCTTGAGCTGAGAAGCGACCAATTTAAAGAAGCCTTCACGAACGCTAGTGTTGAAAAAAAGAAGATTGCGGAATCGGCGATTGAATTTGCGCACAAGATCCTATCGGTTTTAGAGAAAATCAAACCTTCGGAACAGCCCATCCGTATCTGCCATAACGACACCAAGCTCAACAACATTCTTTTTTCCAAAAAAACCGGTAAAGCCATGTGCCTCATTGATCTCGACACATTGATGACCGGTCGTTTTTTGTTCGATTTCGGGGATGCCGTCCGCACCATCGTCAACACGGCTCCCGAAGACGAAAAAGACCATTCTAAAATCACGTTTGAAAAAGAATTGTTCGAGGCTTTTATGGATGGTCTGGCCGTAAACAAATCGATGTTCTCACAAAAGGAAATCGAGACGATGCCCTGGGGCGCCGTGCTGTTGCCCTTTCTACATGGAATCCGTGCCCTGACCGATTATCTGAACGGTAATATCTATTATAAGGTGGCTTACGAAAACCAGAATCTGGATCGTTGTTTGAGTCTCTTTGATTTCACACAAAAGGCACTGGATGAGATGAAGTATATGGAGGATGTAGTCCGTCAAAAACTAAGTTAAAAGTTCCTGCAAGGTGCCGACCTTGGAGACCTCCTTGTAGGTCTGAAGGAGCTAATTGACCAACCGTCAGTCAGACCTACAACGATTGCTCGCTTCTCACTCATACCCTAATCCCATCAAAAGGGATACCCGATCGCAAAATTCCACACCAAATTATTATCCCCCCCATCAAAAAACGGAGTCCGTATTCTTTCGCCCTCCGGTAGGTAAGGTGTTTGCACCGGTGAGGCCAGATCCAAACGGATGACAAAGCTTTGGATGTCGACCCGCAGCCCGACACCTACACCGATACCCAGCTCCTTGGTCCAGTCCTTACCGAATTGTCCCTTGCTGGATAGCTCCTGATTGAAATCAATAGTTGCCTGTGGCTCGTCTTCCGATACATCGAGTTTGTTGGTCAGCCATACATTACCGGCGTCCGCGAACACGGCACCCTTGAGATAGGAAAAAATCGGGAAGCGGTATTCCAGATTCCCTTCCAACTTCAGGTTGCCCGATTGGTCAAAAAACGAGGCGGTTCCGTCCCCATCGGAGGTAAAGGTACCCGGACCGAGCGAACGGATCTTGAACGCCCGTACGCTGTAAGGCCCACCGGAAAAAAACTGTTTTACAAAGGGAAGTGTACTCGAATTGCCATAGGGAATACCCCATCCGGCATATACCCGGGTAATAAAGGCCTGTTCCTTGCCCCACTTGAAATAATAACGAAAATCGACATCCAGCTTGGCGTATTGGGCATATTCCAGACCGAATACGGTTTTCTTGCTGCCGCTCAAAAGGCTCAGGGTATTACCGGCCACATCGAGATGGGTGGAAAAAAAGAAGAGATTTGACTTATCCTCATCCACGAGTTCGTTATAGGTAAAACTATAGTTCATGCCGGCTATAAACTGCTGATCGAAACTTTGCCTTAAAAAAGGGTTTTTCGTCAAAATACTATCGAATTCCGCCGTGGTATCCATCAGGTTGACGTAACTGACGCTGATGGGGTTCAGCTCATGATATACGTATTTGTTGGCGTTCCAAGTATATCCGAACGAGGAGTTCACCGAAGTGAGGGTATACAATTTACTCCGCTTTAGAATATCCCCGCCCAAGCTGATCTTGGTCTTTGGTACAGAATACTTAAATCGGCTGGGTGAAAAGGGTACCAAACGGGGAATAATCAGGTCGGCCTTTAGTCCGCCTGCGATACTGCTGAGGCCGGAATCGCTTCCGCCCGAAATCTGGGTCTCGTACGAAAAATTACCGGTGAGGCTCAAGGTCTCCCCGCCCCTGAAAATATTACGGTTGTTGTAGTTCAGCGCTATACCCGGTCCGGCAAATCCGTTCGACTTACTAACGGCCTGCAACTCGGCACGCACAGATCTTTTGTTCAGCGGAGAAAGAAAAATATCGGCATCGAGCGACCCATTGCCGTTCTCGTTCGCCAAGGTATCGATTTCATTGAAGCGGATATTCACGAACTTATAACTGCCGATCGAAGACAGACGGTTACTGGTCAAGCGTGCGGTCTGCGAATTGTACTTTTGACCTTTTTCGAAAAGGATATAGGGTTCCAATTTTTCGGGCTTGAAAAATTCTTCCCTTTGCACGAAATTGATACCGTTTACCGTATCGGTCACCGTTTTCAGGGTGTCGCTACCAATGGTATAATTGGGATGAACGGTGATGGAATCGATGGCATAGGGAATTACCGAGCGGCTCGGCGTACCTTGTTTCAAACGTAGAAAAAGATCAAATTTTTTCGTGTCATAGCGGTTGGTATCGGCCTCGAAAATGAGAAAATCGGGATTGAAATTGTAATATCCCCGCTGTTTCATCGCGACATCGATACGCTCGCGTTCGAATTTCATCAACTGCAGGTCGAAGCGATCCCCCTTTTTTATCTCGGTGTCGGACATCAAATCCTGTAACTCATCGTAAATGGGCAAGGAGTCTTTTTCAAGCTCGTATTTTTCGATGGTATAGGGCTCGGGTACGGTCACTTCGTACTTTACGGAGACGAAATTGTTAGTGCTATCGATTTCCGAATCTGCCTCGCCGTAGAAAAATCCGCGGTTGTCCATCCGGTTCAAAATCAGTTCCTCGACCCGCTGGGGATTCACTTCCGAAAAATAGACGGGCTCCTCCCCCATCTTCTTGTTAAGCCATTTGTTGATAAATCCCGGTTTTTCCCTTTGGGCCTTATAGTGGTAATAAAGTCCCAAGCGCATCCCTAAAATTTTGGAATTGGGTTCGGGGCGCAGCAGGGTATTCAGTTCTGCGTTCAACGCATCGATCTTGACATCGTTGGCATTTTCTTCGAGCGAGGTCTCGATTTCGGCCCCGGTGTAGAGGGATTTGCCCTCGGGTATGAATTTTTCGATGCTACAGGAGGATGCGACCAAGATCAGCAGTAGTAAAAGGATGTTTTGATATGTGGATTTATTGTTCAAATCTTAGTTTTAGTTTTGTTTGCTTTAGGATAATCAAAATGAGTTTCGACGTCTCGAATCCCAGATACCCCTAGTTCTTTTCCTCTTCTGCAGCATCCTTTTTATTTCCCCCATCCTTTTTATCTCCCCCATCCTCTTTATCTTCTCCATCATCCGCATCCCCATCATTTTTCATAGGATTAAATAGTTCGCTAAATTCATTGAATTCCCGGTTAAAGATCAAGGCGGCGCCGGTTACTATCAATTGGCCGTCGATGACGTTGGTAAATTCGTTTTTTCGGAAGCCCCGTAGACGGTACCTCCCGTTTTCGGTCAAGAGATATTCGAGACTTACATTTCCGATGATGGGGGTCTGACCTTGGCTTTGCGATGAGCTGCCCTCTACGTCCACCGCGCTCCCGGCGGTCACGATCAGCCGGTCGTCGAACAGTTTTTTCTGGGCGTTGATGTTGAGCTGGGTACGGTCTTGGGGACTGTCCCCCTGATAATCGGTAAAACTGTCCAGATCAAAATTGAGGTCGACGCCGCTATTGCCGAAAACCTTATCGGAAAAGGTGTTCAACTGGCCCGAAAGTACCTTGTTCACATTGTCCCTCGCCATCGCAGCGGTACCCCCGCCACTGCCGTCACTACCGGAACCGGGGAAGAAGCGGTTGAGCGCCAGCAACGAAAATACCTGTTTGTTGAGTTCGCCTTCCTGTTCGTTCAGTTGCTTTACCCGACCGTAGACGGCGCCGCCCAAGGCACCTTGCTCATCTTCGGGCATATCCATACCGAAGGAGAGTTTGGGTTCCAAAAGCTCGCCCTTGACATAAAGATATACCAAGAAGGGCAATACTTGCTGGTATTTACCGGCCACCCCGGCCGACGCCCCTGAGGTAACGGTCGACATCAAAGGTGCGGCCGAGGTTTCGACATCATACTTCGCGGTAACATCTAAGGCCGCGTCCATGGGGTCGCCCTGCCAAGTTACCGTACTCCCCTCGACGATCTCGAACCTGCGGTTCACCAGATTATAGAGGCTGGTCTCATAATGGCCGGAGTTCAGTTCGTACCTACCGGAAAGACCGATCCTGCCGCTGGGCTCTATGTTCAGGTTCAGGGCGGCATCGCCCGATACTTCAAGGTTGTC
>RCMY010007981.1_pt1 | contig 15872 bp, 12 predicted proteins | sample 2041341 | NCBI WGS metagenome assembly RCMY01 (sample SAMN09708234, study PRJNA481090) | Marine sediment metagenome, whole genome shotgun sequencing project. | reverse complement strand
GTTATCGGGGGATAGCCGTAGGTGCTCGCGATCCATTCCCCTTCGAGCAAGGTCTTGGTCGGATGGCCCAGCACGGTATCCTTTACGGGTGCAAAACCGTAACGAGCTACGGCAATACCTGTGGTAACCAATAGGAAGCCAAAGATTGCGGCAACGGTGATGACGATTTTCCGTCGCTGCTGTTTATGTGCCTGTTCCTCTTTGTATTCTTCCTGCTCCATAAGCTCTTCAAGAGTAGGTTCCGGAAGTGCCTCGTGGGTCTTGGTAACGATTTCCTCTATGGACTTGCGGTCGTTCTGTGCGACGGACGGTTCCGGCCTTGATTTCGCGAACTTGACCAGGTCGGCCGTTTGCAAAATGCGCTTGAACTGTTTCAGGGTGTCCTCCTCAAGTCTCAGTTCACCGGCGTCCCTGCGCAATTCCAACTTTTCGATTAGTTCGTCGGTCGTGCTTTCCATGGCGGACACATGTACATCTTCCTCAAGGTACAAACGCACGATATCCGTGAGTTCGGAATAATACTGTTTGAACTCGTCTTGGATGAGGTATTTGGAATTCTCCAGTTTTTTCAATTCCAGCAATGCACGATCATAAGCGGGCAATAAAGCTACTTTTTCTTCTTCGGATAAGGGTTTTTTTCGGAATACGAACACGAACCAATAAAGCAGTCCCCCGACGACCGCTAACCCAAAAAGGATGCCCAAAAGCCACAACCACAGTTCGGAACGGCTTTTTTCGACTTCCATCAAAGGTTTGATGTCGTACATTTTTTGAGTGAGGGTATCCACCGCCACATTCGCCACATTGACCATGGTCGAGTCGGTGAAAAAGCCCTTGCCATTGATTTCGATACGTTGGGTGGGTAGTTTATAGGCCCCGGAATCGAACTGGGTGAGCGCATAGATTTTCTGCAAGGTCATCCGGTCGTTCTTGCGGGTGGTATCTGTGGCAAAAGCTTCAACGGTTTCCAGCGGCGAAAATGTCTGTCCCTCGGGGAATATCACCTGTGCAGTAGTGTCGGCCTCAACCGTTACGGTAAACTTGACCTGCTCCCCAATCTTAATGTCGATAGTATCGACCTCTGAAGTTACGGATGGATTTTTTTGGGAAAAACCAATACATCCAAAGAAAAAAAGAAATAAGATGGTACATCGTTTCAGCAACGATGAACAACTCACAACTCTTAACTCAAAACTCATAACTTGCATTATCCTCTTCGCTTAAAATATCCCAACAACTTCTTCACATAGCTTTCGTCGACACGACAGCTTAAAGTACCGCATCCGGATTTCGTAAAGGTTTCCGTAAAATAATCGACCCGTTGTCGGTAATACTCACCATAGGCATTGCGGACGCTTTTCGATTGGGTGTTTACCAATTGCACCCTTCCGGTCTCGGCATCCTGCATCTGCACCATCCCCAAATTGGGAATAACCTCTTCACGTTCGTCATAAATCCTGATTCCTGTCAAGTCATGTTTATTCCCTGAAATCTTCAAGGTCTTTTCATAGTCATCGGAGATAAAATCCGATAGTACAAAAACGATGGCTCTTTTTTTCATCACGCTACTCAGAAATTTCAAAGCCTCCGCAATATCGGTGCGATTACTTTTCGGCTTGAATTCCAACAACTCCCGAATAATCCGCAACACATGACTCTTCCCTTTTTTCGGGGGAATATAAAGTTCTACCTCATCGGAAAACAGCATCAATCCCGCCTTATCATTGTTCTGAAGTGCCGAAAAGGCTAAAGTGGCCGAAATTTCGGTGATAATATCCTTTTTAAACTGATTGGTCGTGCCGAACATTGCCGAGCCACTCACATCGACCATCAACATCATCGTCAGTTCACGTTCTTCCTCAAAAACCTTCACATAAGGCTCGTTATAACGGGCGGTAACGTTCCAATCGATACTACGCACATCGTCGCCGAACTGATATTGTCGCACCTCGCTAAAGGTCATACCACGCCCCTTGAAAGTGGAGTGGTATTCCCCACCAAAAATATGATCGGAAAGACGGCGCGTCTTAATCTCGATCTTACGTACTTTCTTAAGTAGTTCTTTGGTATCCATAGGTTCAGCGGCAGTTGGCAGTAGCAGTTTGCAGTGACCTTTTAAGTACAACTGCCTACTGTTAACACAACTGCCTACTCTTTACGGCACTTCGATCTCGTTGACGATCCGGTTGATGATTTCTTCGGAAGTAATGTTCTCGGCCTCGGCCTCGTAGGTGATGCCGATTCTGTGTCGCAACACATCATGAACTACGGCACGGACATCTTCTGGCACAACATATCCCCTTCGTTTGATAAAGGCATAACATTTGGCGGCATTGCCCAAATTGATACTCCCCCTGGGCGATGCCCCGAAACTGATGAAGTGCTTCAAGCTCTCAAGATTGTACTTTTCAGGATAACGGGTGGCGAAAACCAAATCGAGAATGTATTTTTCGATTTTTTCATCCATATAAACCTCCCTGACCGCTTTTTGGGCACTTAAAATCTGGTTAACAGTAACTACAGGGTTTACAGTATCGTAAGCGCCCATGAGATTTTGGCGCATAATCAATTGCTCTTCGTTCATCTTTGGGTAATCGATGACGGTTTTGAGCATGAATCGATCGACCTGTGCTTCCGGTAACGGATAAGTACCTTCTTGCTCGACCGGGTTTTGGGTGGCCATAACCAAGAAAGGTTTATCTAAAATAAAGGTTTCGTCACCAATAGTCACCTGCTTTTCCTGCATGGCCTCCAAGAGTGCCGATTGCACTTTGGCCGGGGCACGATTGATTTCGTCGGCAAGCACGAAATTGGCGAAAATCGGTCCTTTTTTGATGGAAAAATCGCTGAGCTTCATATTATAGATCAACGTACCCGTTACGTCGGCGGGCAATAGATCGGGCGTAAACTGGATTCGGCTGAAACTGCCCTTTACGGCTTTCGCCAAGGTATTTATAGCCAAGGTCTTTGCCAGTCCGGGAACCCCTTCCAGCAAAATATGGCCCTGCCCGAGAAGGCCGATCAACAAACGTTCGATCATGTGTTTTTGACCGACAATGACCTTGTTCATTTCTGTAACCAAAAGATCGATAAAAGCACTTTCGCGCTCGATTTTTTCATTCACCGCACTGATATCGACGGCCGTATTTTCTTCCATAGAATAGTAATGTATTTTGGAATGGTTCGGTTAAAATATATTAAGGACGCAAATTGAAAATTTATTACTTGCCCCGCTGTTAACGATTGGTTAAATAATTGCCCAAACCCCTATTTTTATGAAGTATTTAAGGGATTTTCACATCTTCTTTTCGACATTGTAATTTTAAAGACTGTTTCAATATATCTTGATTATTTTTTTTATCACCTAGGTCGTAACAGTCTCATGCCGCAAACCATCTAAATAACTAACTTTGAATATTGAACTCGTCTTGAGTTTTTCTTTTACCGGAAATCTCGGTTCCAAACAATAACTCAAGACGAGTTCGTCATAAAAACAAACTTCATGAAAGAGAATAAGAATAATAATTCAAATCAAAAAAAGGTTGCACTTATCACAGGCGCAACCAGCGGCATCGGAAAAGCGACCGCCATACTTTTTGCCGTAGAGGGCATCCATTTGATTCTCTGCGGAAGGCGCAAAGAACGGTTGCATGCGCTTCAAACGGAATTGGGCAAACAGACCAACGTAACCACCTTGAATTTCGACGTTCGCGATAAGGATGCTGTGTTCGAGGCTATCGAATCGCTTCCTTCGGAATTTGCGGACATCGACATCCTCATCAATAATGCGGGCAACGCCCATGGCCTCGACCCCATCGACGAGGGCAATACCGATGATTGGGATGCTATGCTCGACATCAACGTAAAGGGATTGCTTTACGTTTCAAAGGCAGTTATCCCCCGAATGATCGAAAGAAAATCCGGTCATATCATCAATATCGGATCCACGGCAGGCAAGGAAGTCTACCCGAAAGGTAATGTGTACTGCGCCAGCAAACATGCTGTCGACGCCCTTACCATCGGCATGAGAATGGACCTCAACCCATACGGCATCAAGGTCGGTGCCGTAAACCCCGGGGCGGTCGAAACCGAGTTCAGCAATGTGCGATTTAAGGGCAATGATGAAAAGGCGGATAGCGTCTATGACGGTTTTGAGCCTTTGGTGGCCGAGGATATCGCCGAAGCTCTGTTTTTTGTGGTCACACGACCACTTCATGTTAATATTGCCGATTTAATAATTACGCCAACGGCGCAGGCTTCGGCAAGTATTTGGAATAAAAAATGATTAATAAACGCCTTCTTGTAAAAAACCTGCTCGCCCACAACGACGAGAACAGCTTTTATGATAAAAAGCGGTTTATCGACATCGGACAGAAAGAAGGGAAGGCGAAATTCCTGAAACATGTCTGCGCGCTGGCGAACAGCAATCCGAAGAACCATTCGTTCATCGTAATCGGAGTCGAGGACGAGGACAATAAAATCGTGGGCGTCGACTTTTTTGATGATAGCAAAATCCAGAACCTGGTCAATGCGTATTTGGATAACCCGCCTTTGATATCCTACGAAAACATTCCTTTTCCCCATCTGCCGGAGGGTAAGGTCGTGGGGCTTGTTACCCTAACCTCAAACGGAAAAGTATGTGCGCTGCGCAAGAATATTTGGAAATATTATGGGGGCATGGTATTCTTTCGTGAAGGTAGCATCAGTATGCCTAAAGCGTACGATATTGAACTCAAGGACATTAATTCCGAGGCCGTTGCCACCATCGAACAGCATGCCAAGAACAATATCGAGCTTACCCTTGACGGCGTCATCGACTTTATTAATCACCGCCATCCCGATCTTGAGAGCGATTACAAGGTGTTCAAAGAACAGTTTGTGGTCTGCTGGGCGGGGAACCGGAAAAAAATAAAAGGTGAAACTTATTTTTCGCGTTTGGATATCGAACTGATCAACGAACAGGTAAAACTGTTTTATTCCACCTTTGATGAGGTTACTATTTCCTACGACGAGCATTCCTTTACCACGAAAGAGTATGTACAATTAGGACTCGGCAAGAAGCAAAACCACCATCCCCTGGAAGAAGTTGTCATCACTTTTGAAGATAACGGCACCTATCAAATACAGAGCAAACTACTATTTGAACCGCCTAAATACGATAAAAAGAGTCTACACCATATTTTTAATGCCAACAACGCCCTGATTCAGAAATTAGAAAAGAATATCAACCTGACTCCTTCCGAAAAAAAAGATTTGGAACATTTGCCCGATACCCATCTGATCTGCTATCTCAACGGTTTTGAGGAAGCGAAAGGGCAGATGGATGTTGCACGGCCGTTGTTAAAATCGTATGATGAAAAAGTGTACCTGTCGCTTAAGGAAGCTTTGCGGATTTTGAGGAAGGTGCAGTATAGTTAAAGAACTCGTTTAAATTTTATTACTTTTCCTATTGCAAAATATATAGATCAATTAAAATTTAAATCACTACAACCTTAAAACTTAGTAATATGAAGCGCAGAGAAATCATCAAACAACTTGGCATCTTTCCGGTCGCAGGTAGCTTTTTAGCCACCGAATCCATGTTCGGCAACACCTTCAAGGATTCCTCACCGATCGGTTCCGGCACACTGTTGGGCAACAGGTCCGTCTATGATGCCATCGGTGTTGAGACGATCATCAACTGTCGGGGCACGTTTACCATCCTTGGGGGCTCCACCGAGAGGCCCGAGGTGCTGGAAGCAATGGAGGCGGCATCTGGCTATTTTGTGCAGTACGACGAACTGGCCTTCGGCATCGGCAAACGCCTGGCGGAAATTACCAAGGCACCTTGGGGGATGATCTCGGCAGGTTGTGCCGCTGGCATGAAACACGTGGCCGCAGCCTGCGTGGCCGGCGGAAACCCCGAAAAGCTGCTAAGAATCCCGAACCTTTCGGGATTGGAGAAGACGGAGGTGATATCGCCGCGGTATTCGCGTAATGTATATGACCATGCCATCCGTAATATCGGCGTTACCATGATCGACGTCGATTCCCCCGAGGAACTCCAACAGGCGATAAATCCACGAACGGCCATGATCTATGTTAACTCCGGTCGTGATTCCGCTACGGGGCAGCCGCTTTCCCTAGAGGTTATTGCTAATATAGCAAAAGCTAGAAAAGTGCCGGTTCTGGTGGATGCTGCCGCGGAAGACCTTACCATTCCATGTGTACATCTTGAGCGTGGCGCGACCATCGTGGCGTACAGTGGCGGAAAAGCCATCTGCGGGCCCCAATGTGCCGGTGTGCTTTTGGGCGACAAAGACCTGCTTATGGCCGCATGGCAGGCCAGCTCGCCCCATCACGGCCCCGGTCGCGACAATAAGGTAGGCAAGGAGGAAATGCTGGGCATGCTGGCGGCCGTCGAGGCCTGGACAACTAGGGATCATCAAGCGGAATGGAACACATGGCTCACATGGCTCGACGAGATAGCGGACAAGCTGCAAAAGGTCGAAGGGGTAACCACCGAAGTGACTAAACCCGAGGGACTCTCCAACCGCGCTCCCGTACTGCATATCAAATGGAATTCCGATAAACTCCACATTACCGGTGAGGAAGTGGCGGAGGAAGTGGCGCGCAACAAACCCAGAATCGCCATCGGGGCGCGGACAGGAGAAAACGAAACATCCATCAATATAACGCCCAATCAAATGCGGCCCGGCAACGCAAAGGTCGTCGCGGATCGGCTTTTCGGTATCCTTTCGGAAAAACGTAGTCCCCAATCCGATGAAATGGCCCCGACCAAGGGAAATGTAAGCGGCCGTTGGGACGTCGAAATGGACTTTTTTACCAGCAAGAGCGAGCACAAATTCTTTTTGGAACAGGACGGAAATTGGATCAAAGGGAATCATCAGAGCGATTTTTCTACTCAAGAAATCGCCGGTATGGTGGAAGGAGACGAGGTAAAGCTCAGGAGCCGGTACAGTGCCCCGGGCGATAGCGTCACCTATTGGTTTTCCGGGAAGCTTTCCGGCGATACGCTGGCCGGATACGTGTTTTTGGGGGAATACCTTACCGCCAAGTTCACTGCCAACCGGGCTGCGTACCGAGCGGGTAATGATCGGATCGTGGTCCCGGGCGGACCTCCGTTGGCCACTTAATAATCCATAAACCATGTTTAATAAAAATAGGTAGTATGCATCACTTAAAAACACTTGCGCAAAAGCGTTTTTCCGTCCTATTGTTTTTACTGTTTTCCCTCCTTGACCTGCAGGCCCAAAAACTGGAAATATTGCATATTGCTCAAGGGCGGACATCTCATCGACCCAAAAAACAATGTCGACATGCCGATGGACGTGGGAATGACCCATGGCAAAATAACCGAGGTAGCGGAGCATATTCCCAAGGAAAGGGCCGATAAAATTATCGACGTTTCGGGCCTGTATGTTACCCCGGGACTTATAGATATGCACGTGCACGTCTTTATGGGCAACGACCCAGGGGCCTATATTGCGAACGGTGCCACAAGCGTAATGCCTGATGGCTTTACCTTTCGCTCCGGGGTGACCACCGTGGTGGATGCCGGCTCTTCGGGATGGCGCAACTTCCCCCTTTTCAAGGAGCAGACCATCGACAAGGCCCAGACTAGGGTGTTGGCCTTGTTGAACATCGTTGGTACGGGCATGCTCAGCCGATTCGAAGAACAGAACGTAACGGACATGAACCCGGTGATGACGTCCAATATGATCACTAAGCTGTATCCCGATATTCTTGTGGGTATCAAGTCATCGCACTACTGGGGCGATTTCACCCAAGTGGACCGTGCCGTGGAAGCGGGCAAGATGGCCAAGGTTCCTGTAATGGTCGATTTCGGTGAACACGATCCCCCGAACTCCATCGAGTCACTTTTTATGGAGCATCTTCGTCCGGGCGATATGTTTACGCATACCTATTCGTACGGTCCGAAACAGCGGGAAACCATCGTCGATGAAAATGGAAAGGTAAAGCCCTTTGTGTTTAAGGCACAGGAAAGGGGAATCATATTCGATACGGGCCACGGAGGAGGCGCCTTTTCTTGGCGACAGGCCGTACCGGCGACGGAGCAAGGGTTCAGGGCCAATGTCATCAGCACCGACCTGCATACCCAGAGCATGAACGGCGGCATGAAGGACCTTAGCAACGTATTGTCGAAATTCATGGCCATGGGCTTTACGCTGACCGAGGTCGTTTCACGCGCGACCTGGGCACCGGCCCAAGTAATCGACAGGCCCGAACTCGGACATTTGAGCGTGGGAATGGAAGCCGATGTGGCCGTGTTCGGACTCCGGGAAGGCGATTTCGGTTTTCTCGACGTCCGTGGCAAAAGGGTTCAAGGAAACAGAAAATTGGAGGCCGAACTTACCATCCGCGCGGGAAAGGTGGTCTGGGACCTGAATGGACGGGCAGCGGAGGATTTCAAATAAATGGTATTGCCAAAACAGTACCTAAAAATTGTTGCGATGATAAAAATAAGTATAACCGGTATTTTCTTGATTTTCCTATCCTTTGTTGTAAACGGACAAGAAATCGACATCCTTATCAAGAACGGGCATGTCTTTGATCCGAAAAACAATATTGATGGCACAATGGACGTGGCCATAACCGATGGTAAAATAGCCGCAGTCGCTAAAGACATAACGGAAGAGAATGCAAAAAAAATAATTGATGCTACGGGCCTTTACGTAAGCCCCGGCCTGATCGACATCCATACCCATGTTTTCGTGGGCCCCAGACCCGGCAAATTTGCGGACGGGGTCAACAGCGTATCGCCGGATGACTTCAGTTTTAGGTCGGGAATTACGACAGTAGTCGATGCCGGCACCTCGGGCTGGCGGAATTTTCCCCAATTCAAGAATCAGGTAATCGACGTATCCAAGACCAGGGTTTTGGCCTTTTTGAACATAGCCGCCAACGGGATAAGCGGGACAGAAACCACACTGACGAAAATCGAAGCGGAGAAGCACGACCTCAATGAAATGGACGTTCAAAAAACGGAAGAAACAATCAGCAAGTACCCCGATATTATCGTTGGTGTCAAAATCGGCCATTACGACGGGGAATCCTGGGCACCGTTCGATAGGGCTATCGAGGCCGCTTCGAAAACGGAAAGGCCTCTCTTTGTGGAATGCCACTTGCCGCAATATTCCCTTGAAGACCAGCTTGACCGGATGCGTCCAGGGGATATCATCACCCATTCCTATGAAAATATAGAAGAACGGATGCCGGTAGTGGACGAAAACGGAAAGTTGCGTCCTTTTGTGCTCAATGCTAAGGAAAGGGGCATTCTTTTCGATGTGGGGCACGGCGGGGCCGGTTTTTGGTTCGATCAGGCAGTTCCCGCCTTCGAACAGGGGCTTTGGCCAAATTCCTTTGGCACCGATCTGCACCGTTTCAGTATGAACGCCGGGATGAAGAACATGCTGAACCTGATGTCGAAATACCTAAGTATGGGCATGCCCTTGAAAGAAGTGCTCGTACGGGGAAGTTGGAAGCCTGCCCAGTCCATTAAACGGGAAGATTTGGGCAATCTTGATGTAGGCGCCGTAGCGGATATCGCTGTTTTAGGCTTGGAGAAGGGCAAATTCGGTTTCGTGGATGCGGGTGGAAACCGTATTCAGGGAAATCAAAAATTGGAGGCCGCACTGACTGTCCGGGAAGGTAAGATCGTTTGGGATCTTAACGGCCTGGCGGCAACGGATTTTACTAAAAACTAAATGGCAAGGCATCCTAGTGTTGTGTTAAGCCTGTTGTGTCGGTTAAGCCGCCGTTATTTTTTGCACGGTCAAGGCACGACACAGCGAAAGCTGTGGGCGAGTCGGGGCGAAGGCAAGGCATAGCCGTAGCTACGGAATCATTTTTTGACGCAGTATTGGTGAAAAAGAACAACGCTTGGGCCGGCTAAAACAGGCTTAACACAACACTAGGACTAGGACATAAAAAATGGATATGAAATGAAGATCAAATTTGAATTACCGTTCCTCAACCTTTTAAACTTTTCTCCTTTTGCACTGCTCCCGTTGTCCGCATTGTTATTTTTCGCCTGCACCACAGAAGTAAAATTGCCTCCGAGCGATCCGGACAACGGGGGACTCTTTCTTCCCGGCGGTTTCGAGGCATTGACGGTAGTGGACAGCCTTGGGAAGACAAGGCATATCACGGTGAACGGCAATGGTGATATTTATGCGCAACTTATGTTCGCCGAAGATGGGGAAGGCACTATCGCGCTCCGAGATAGGGATGGTGACGGTAAGGCCGACAGCATAGTCCGTTTTGGGGACTATCCAGATGAAGGCAAAAGCGCCACGGGAATAACCATTCACGACGGCCACCTATATGTCAGCTCCAGAAAAATGATTTACAGGACTAAGTTGAAGGAAGACGAATTGATTCCTACTAGCGAGACGGAAATCGTCCTCACCGACAAAGATCCCAATGTCGATACGAATTGGCATACCACCAAACCTGTAGCCTTCGACGAAGAGGGAAACATGTACGTTCCCTTCGGCGCACCATCGGATGCCTGCCAGGATATGGAAAAGTACGGTCCCGTCGGTATCCCCAACGGTCACGGACTAGACCCCTGTCCAGAGCTGGTGAACCACGCGGGAATCTGGCGGTTTCCCGCCGATAAACTTGGACTGACTCAAGAGGATGGACATAAATTCGCTACTGGCATACGAAGTATCGTTGGTATGGAATGGAATCCAAAGGACAAAAGTCTCTACGCCGTAGGGAACGGGATAGACAATTTTCATACTATCTTCCCGGACGTGTTTACGCAGTGGCAGGCGGCCGAGCTTCCTTCGGAGACCTTGATGAAAGTGACCGAAGGGACGGATTATGGCTGGCCTTACGCCTATTACGATCAGCTACAGGGGAAAAATGTGCTGCAGCCCGGATACGGCGGTGACGGAAAAAAGGTGGGCAGGGCGAGTGAATTCGATAATCCCGTCATCGGGTTTCCCGGTCATTGGGCCCCGATGGACGTGATGTTCTACCATGGTGATCAATTCCCCAAAAGGTACAACGACGGCGCCTTTGTCGCCTTCCACGGATCTACGGACCGTGCACCCTACCCTCAGGCCGGCTACATCGTTTGTTTCGTTCCTTTTGACGACAATGGAAAGGCTACTGGCGAATATGAAATCTTTGCCGACGGTTTTGCAAAGGTCGATACCGTGGTCAGCACCAGCGATGCCGTGTACCGACCGATGGGCCTGTCCACCGGTCCCGATGGCTCCCTGTACATCAGCGAATCGAACCAGGGAAGAATCTGGCGCATTATGTACAAGGGCGACAAAACGAATTTCGGTCAGGACCAACTCGCTTCGATGGAAAAGAGAAAAACTACACAGACTTATATTAAAGCCCCAATTCCAGAAAAGGATATTCTCCAAAAAGGTGACACTTACGCAGGCCGGATACTCTACAATTCCTATTGCACCGCTTGCCATCAAAGCGATGGCAAGGGCGACAACAACCGGTTCCCGCCACTCCAAGATTCGGAATGGGTCAGCGGCGATGAAGAACGGTTGATCGATGTCGTTCTAAACGGTCTCCAGGGTGAAATCATCGTGAACGGGAAAACCTACAACAACTTAATGCCCCGTAACGATCATCTAGACGACCATTCAATTGCTTCCATTCTAACTTATGTTCGCAAAAATTTCGGGAACGAGGCCGCACCCGTGAGCGCTTTGAAGGTGGCGGAGGTGCGGAAAAACACAGCTGAAAAATAATCCATATATTTCACAAATAGTCTTTTAATAAATTGAATCAAAAATAAGTACTTTATAAACTAGCTTAGGGCGTGCTTTAAAAACAATGCGCTAAGCATAAAACAATAACCCATGAAAATTATTCCCACTTTATTGATACCCTTATTTATGTTTCAGTCCATACAAGGACAGAACTCTTCCGATAACGAGTTCAACCTTCTGATCGGTACCTATACCCAACCCGGTAATAGCGACGGGATATATGTCTATAAATTCAACAGTGAAACGGGCGAGTTTAGCTATAGGGCCGAGGCTACGGGCATTAAAAACCCGTCCTTCCTGACGGTATCCAAAGATAGAAAGCATGTGTATTCCGTTAGCGAAGTGGGTGACGGCGAAGGAGGCGTAAGCGCATTTTCATTTGATGCTTCCACGGGAAAACTTGAATTTCTAAATAGTGCAAGTTCGGGCGGTGATGGCCCTTGTTATGTTTCGGTAGATGATAAAAACAAATTTGTTTTTGTGGGCAATTATGGTGGTGGCAGTTTATCCGCCGTTCCCGTCAACGCCGACGGTTCTTTGGGAGACGACATTCAATCTATTCAGCACAAGGGGAGCAGCATACTCAAAAACCAAACAAAACCGCATGTTCATGCCGCCGTTTTATCCCCCGATAATACCTATCTGTACGTACCCGACCTGGGAACGGACAAGGTTAATATTTACAAGGTAGACGTAACCGAATCCACACCTTTGGCTCCGGCGGAACCCACTTCCGCAAACTTCGAACCCGGAAACGGCCCGCGGCATTTTACCTTTCATCCCAACGGCAAGTTCGCTTATTTGATCCAAGAAATGACCGGAAATGTTGAGGTGTTCGATTATAAAAAAGGTAAGCTAAATCCCAAACAGTCGGTCTCATTACCACCCCAAGGCTATCAAGGCTCAATAGATGCTGCCGATATTCACATTTCGCCCGACGGCAAATTTCTTTATGGATCTTTACGCGGCAATATCGATGAAGTGGTCATTTATAAAATAGATAAGAGAGGAAAATTGACTTACGTAGGCCGTCAATCCACTTTGGGCAAGAACCCACGTAATTTTGCCATAGACCCGACAGGAAATTTTCTGTTGGTCGGAAATGGTGGCAGCGACGAGATCGTTATTTTCAAACGGAATCAGGAAACAGGATTGCTGAAGACCACGGGGAAAACGATAAAGATCGGCAAACCGGTATGCTTAAAATTCGTACCGATAAAATAATTAGGTAATAAATAATCCTCGAGGTAGAGCCGTCGGTGTTATCAATGGAAAAAAGTTTTTAAATTTTATAAAACCATCCGTTTTCAAACTTTTCTTTAAAGCCTTGGCTACATTGACGACCGAGGGTGCAAAATCATAAATCCTCAAGTAGTAGAAAGAGTAATCAATAACTTAAAATAGGACAAAATGAAAAACAGTAGAAGGGAATCGTTCAAAAAAATAGGAATGGGTCTTGCCGGACTTTTCGGCATAGGGACCATGAGTGCCATGAAAAGAGATGACGTCGCCCGAAAAGAAGTGGTGGGCGAGATTGTAACGGATCAGGACATACCCATGTTCTCCGGGGCAGTGAAGCATGGTAATACTTTGTACGTTTCCGGAAAAGGCGCCCAATTTGAGGGGGACATGAGAACACATACTGACTTTACACTTAAAGAACTTGAAAAAGAGCTAGTAAAAAATGGTTCTTCCATGGAAAAAGTATTAAAAGTGAATGTTTACTTGGCTGACATGGCTGATTTTCAGGTCATGAACGAGGTATATCGTGGTCGCTTCGGCAAAAACCCACCGGTACGAACCACAGTAGCGGTCTATGGAGGCGTGCCCGGTATTTCATTGGTGGAAATGGACTGCATAGCGGCACTGGACTAAACACTGAAGAATCACCTTTTTCTAAACAAATCCTTTGTACGATATTGAATAGCTTTTCAGTTCCATATTGAGGTATTCTTGTTTTTATACATGAACTCATTTAGACTTTTTGTTTGGAACCGAGATTTTTGGCTTTGGTGCCCTAATGAAGTTATTTTTTAGTTGCATAGCCTTAGCTACGGAACTCAAAAATGGGGAAATTAGGGTGTAAAATGCGAAAATCGCAGATAAAAGGAAAAGTCTAAATGAGTTCATAAAAGACTTGATTTTTACCAACAGAATATATATGTTTATTTGGCATTTGGGAAGTCCATAATTATATCCATATTTTAAAGGATTCCTTTTGAAAAACACAGATACCTATTTCTTATTAAAAGGTTTGAAAAACGGCAATCTTTCCTGCCTGGAAAAGTTGTACAAAATGTTTTATCCAAAATTATACGGGTTTGCGAAGAAATTCGATTCGACCACAATGACACCGGATGATTTTGTGCAACAGACCTTTCTGAAGCTTTGGGAAAGGAGGAACAAATTAAAAGAGGATGTACTGTTGGACAAACAAATCTATACAATTTGTAAAAGTCTCATATTAAATACCTTAAAACGAGATGCTAAAGCATCCTCCTTGTCCGTAGAAAAATTCATCTCTGAAGAAATTACCGTCGAAGATTTTGAAGCCAAAAACAAGCAATTGGAGTGGTTGTATGCCACGATCCAAAAACTTCCCCCTAAAAGAAAAAAAATATTCCTACTTCATAAAATACAGAATTTGACCTACGAAGAAATCGCGACAGCCCTAGAAATCTCCAAGAAAACTATCGCAAATCACCTCTACCTTGCCAACAATTTCCTGAAGGAAGAATCAAGAAAACAATAACTTTTCTTGAAAAAATTAGGAACATTGCCAATTTCGATTGTAATAAGAATAGAAGTTGACAAAAAATAAGGCCAAATAGTATCGGCATGGTATGGAGGAAAAAGTTAAAAAAGTTTGGGATTCGGATTACGAAGCCGTTCCAAAACATCTTGTCGATCAATCGTGGAACGCCCTTGAGGGTAGAATTCGATTACGGTCAAGACGCTTATTCCGGAGAAGGATATTGGGCATGGCAGCGTGTATGGCGGCACTTCTTTTTTCTGGGTATTATTTTTTCGAAATTTATAACCCCACGATTACGATTGAAAATTTTACGGCAATCGGGAAAGAAGTATCCCTGCCTGATGGGAGTATAGTTTTATTAAGTCCCAGTTCAGAAATACGTTATAAAAAAAGTTTCGAGAAATCGAGAGGTGCCGAACTAGATGGAGAAGCTTTTTTCGACATCGCTAGGGATAGCACAAAAGAATTCACGGTAGAAACGGATTTTACTACCACTAGGGTACTCGGAACCACTTTTTTAGTCACGGAAACCCCGGATTTAAAAAATACAGAGGTTAAGTTATATACCGGGAAGATTTCTATGTCAGTCAACACGGATTCAGCCAAATCTTGGGAGGTTTTCCCTGGCGAAAGTTTTGTTTATGAAAACGGGAGAGCTTCTGTTGAAACATTCCAAAAGAATCCGTCTTTGGAAGCGGAGAATCAATTTTCCGATTTTAACGGGATTCCCCTTGAAGAACTATTTGAGTTCCTAGAAGAACGTTTCAATTGTCATTTTGTGCGGAATGATTACACCAAGAACAATCGGGTAACTATGCGCATAAGTACATCAGATTCATTACCGCAGATATTAAACCTGCTGTCGATTATAAATCGTACCAAATATGAAATAAACAAAACAACCAACGAAGTGTACGTGTCTAAAAAATAGATGCCGTCAACAAGTATTAAAAAGTTCCCTCCCCAAGTAAGCAAATATCGAAATAAAGGCTATTCATCGAATGGCCAATATATTAGTGCGTTACAGAACTAAACGAACCAATCATGAAGCAACTACTCTTAGCCGTAATTTATGGATTGTCATCCATTGGGGGGAACCCACATGACATATCGCTTTCCTTAAGCGATCCAAGCCTTCGACAAGTAATAACCGAAATAGAATCGCAGACCGATCTGAAGTTCGCATATGGGGACAATATAGATACGGACAGCAAATTAAACGGTACGTATTCCTTTGATAAAATGGATATTGAGCAGGTTCTTGAAGAATTTGCCGATAGAACACCCTACTCGTTTCGCATAGTGGGGAATAATATTGCAATAGCAGTCGATAGGGGACCCTA
>RCMY010002834.1_pt1 | contig 15872 bp, 12 predicted proteins | sample 2041341 | NCBI WGS metagenome assembly RCMY01 (sample SAMN09708234, study PRJNA481090) | Marine sediment metagenome, whole genome shotgun sequencing project. | reverse complement strand
AGAGATGCAGCAGCTATTAAAAGCCAATGGCGCGATCAATCATCGCACTGGCAAGGCCAGCTGTGAGTAGATAGTTTTTTGGTGTTAATAAATTAAGATAAGGCTGCTGCTAATAGCGGCCTTTTTTAAACGTTAAATTTTTTCGTATAGAGGCTTGAACTCTGCGACAATCTTCCACTGTGCTACTATGATTCGCTAAACGTCGTAACTATAAATAACTGTCATTAAAGCTATAGTTTTGTGACCTAAATCCTATCGCCTACGCCTAGATAAATCGCGTCCAACACAGTCAGCATCATTGTATCATTGTGAATAATTCTATAAACCTTAGTCAAGAAGCCGCCTCAACCTCGTTATCACCGCAGGCAAGCTCTCCGTCATGGGTGCTAAAGCTCACCATTGGATTAATTGGCGCCTTTGCGTTTTTGCAGGTGTATTCGATACAGGCGATACTGCCCGTATTAATAGTGGATTTTGTAGCTACTGAAGTACAAGCAGGTATGATCGTTGGCGCTACGATACTAGCGATTGCTATCATGTCGCCATTTTTAGGGATGCTCTCTGATGCTATTGGTCGCAAGTCTTTTATCGTAGGAGCACTACTGTTCTTAGCTATTCCAACGGCTTTTATTGCTCAAAGCCCGACTATTGGCTGGCTAGGGCTGTGGCGGTTTATGCAAGGCTTATCCGTGCCCGGTATTACCGTGGTAGCTATTGCTTATATAGGCGAGGAGTTTGAGGGGCCAGCCGTCACTGAGCTGATGTCGTTTTATGTGTCGGGTGCGGTATTGGGTGGGTTTTTAGGTCGGTTTATACTGGGTCATTTAGAGGAGTTTATTGGCTGGCGACAGGGTTATTATGTGATGGCGGCTATGACGTTGATAGGCGCGCTATGGGTAGGAAAAATGTTACCGGCGTCACGCAGCTTTGTGGCTAACCCCAACTTTCACTCAGCCATACAGACATTGGGCGATCATCTAACCAACCGCTATGTCGTCACCGCTTGCCTGCTCGGAGCTTGCGTCTTATTCTCGCTAGTTGGCTGCTTTACTTTTATTAACTTACATCTTGCCAAGGCTCCATATGAGTTAAGTACAGGTCAGCTGGCTAACATCTTTGCGGTGTATCTGATTGGGGTGGTCATCACGCCTTTATCGACGACTTTATTGAATCGATTTGGCTCAGCGCGCACAGTGCGAGTAGCGGTAATAGTATCGATAATTGGGGTATTGATAACCTTAGTGACACCACTTTGGGGTATCGTTGTAGGGCTGGCCATTATGTCCTCAGGGGTGTTTATTACCCAAGCGGCAACTATTAGCTACATCGCAGTTAATGTAAAAAAGGGTCGCTCATTGGCTTCGGGCCTTTATTATATGGCCTATTATGCAGGCGGTACTATGGGCGCTTGGTTATGCGGATTGGCCTATGCACGCGGGGCGTGGTCATTAACCGTTTGGCTATTACTATTCGTACAAGTACTAGCATTACTAGTCGCCAGCTTTGGCATGGTTAAGACGAAAACCTCAGCGAAGTCTTTGGACAAGCCACAATTATCATAATCATGATAGCTAGCAGATACATTTGAGGGTAATAAAACTGCTTTTAGCTAGATTAAAAGCTAATAATAGAAACTAAAATTAACGCTCCTACCACAGTTTTGAATAATAATGTACTACGAAAAGCAAACGCTCAGCCTGACTGTGTTTATGCGCAGTCACTTTACATCAAGGCTATTCTTTCTTACTATCGATAGGTGTTCTTTTGTCAACAAGCCACAACCAACAAGGAAGTAAAATCTATGTCCAGTATCTATAATAGTGCACCCTCAGCTTATGAGTTTCCGCTACTTATCAAACAACTCTTAAACCGTGCCAAGACCGTCTCACAAAATCAAGAAATCGTCTATGCGGATAAAATGCGTTTTACTTATGCAGAATTTTTTACTCGTATTAATCGTTTAGCTAATGTCTTAGCTGATTTAAACTTAGACGCTGGCGATGTCGTAGCGGTAATGGATTGGGACAGTCATCGTTACTTAGAGTCCTATTTTGCGGTACCGATGTCGCAGTATATTCTACAAACCGTCAATGTGCGCCTATCGCCGGATAAAGTCTTATATACGATCAATCATGCGAAACCAAAAGTATTGCTGCTCAATTCTGAGTTTGCCGCTTTGGTGAAAGACTACCAGTTTGAGAATTCTAGTATTGAGCATATTATTTGGCTTGACGATAATGGCATTACTGTAGAAGGAGTATTTGGCAGCAATCAAAGCCGCGTAGTTGGTGAATATGAAGCCTTAGTAGCTGCTGCTGATGATAGCTTTGAGTTTCCAGATTTTGATGAAAATACTATCGCCACTACCTTTTATACTTCAGGAACGACGGGTAACCCCAAAGGTGTATTCTTTAGTCATCGTCAGTTAGTGCTGCACACTATGGCAGAAGCGGCGTCGCTAGGCATGTTGCCCAATAAGCAAGGCGTGAGCTATGGCGATGTCTATATGCCTATGACGCCGATGTTCCACGTGCATGCGTGGGGTTTCCCGTTTACCGCTACGATGACCGGTCTCAAGCAAGTCTATCCGGGACGCTATGCGCCAGATACTTTGCTCGATTTAATCATCAAAGAAAAGGTCAGCATTACCCATTGTGTGCCGACGATATTACAGATGGTACTCAAAGAGGCGCAAGATCGCAACGTTGGCTTTAATGGGCTAAAAATGATCATAGGTGGCTCTAGATTGACTGAAGGCGTAGCAAAAGCGGCATTGGCGCAAGATATTGAAGTCTATACGGGCTACGGCATGTCAGAGACGGCACCGATCATTAGCTTGACGGAATTCACTATCGATGAGCCTGAGATGAGCTTGGATGAAGATATCAGTCGCCGCTGTATGACGGGTAAGCCTATAGTGATGGTCGACGCTCAGATTTGGAATACCAACAATGAGCCTGTAGGGTTAGGTAAAGACAATACTGGCGAGCTGGTATTACGTGCGCCGTGGTTGACTCAAAGCTATTTTAAAAATGACGATGCTGGCACGGAGCTGTGGGAAGGGGGCTATATGCACACCCAAGATATCGCTTATGTGCGTTCGGATGGCTACCTCAAAATTACCGATCGTCTCAAGGATGTGATCAAATCGGGTGGCGAGTGGATATCATCGCTTGAGATTGAAACTATTTTATCGCTGCACCCTTCAGTCGCTGATGTATCAGTGATTGGTGTTCCTGATAAGCAGTGGGGCGAGCGCCCAGTCGCTTTGATAGTGCTTAAAGCTGATTGCCAAGACACTAAAGCTGATGATATAAAAGCTATCGCTGAGCAAGCCGTTAGTAAAGGCATTATTCCTAAATATGGCGTGCCTAATGAGCTGAAGTTCGTCGATGATTTGCCTAAAACTTCGGTTGGCAAACACGATAAAAAAGTTATGCGTGAGAACTATGCTAATCAGGCTGAAATTTAAATGCATTAAGCAGTTAAAATTTTAACAGTAAAATGTTCTATAGATTAGACGCTTAACAGTTGACCTTTACTGATAGCTCTGCTACATTTTAGACCAACACCTATTAAACCGATACATAGTGTATCGGTTTTTTGCTTTACAATAAATAGATGCAATGGATGGCCAAACAGACTCAACCCTATTTTGTTTATGCTAAGGATAGCCACTATGAATGAGCAAGCCGCTAATAAAAACTCGCAAACCAACACTCAAAGCCTAACAGACACTCAGCAAACTTTTGCTGAGCTCTATCAGTCTTCAATCGATCAGCCGCAAGCGTTTTGGGCCAAGCAAGCTCAGCGCATCTACTGGCATAAACAGCCGGAGCAAATCCTTGATGATAGCAATCTACCGTTTGCACGCTGGTTCGTTGGTGGTGAGACCAATCTATGTTATAACTGCGTGGATCGCCATTTGCCTGAGCGTGCTGAACAAGATGCTTTTATTTGGTTGTCCTCTGAGGTCAATCAAGAGCTAACTGAGAGCTTTCCGGCAGTTATAGATGCCTTTACTGATCTGGGTAATCCTGTCGAATTTTATACGGATTACGCCAAGCGCCGTCTGACTTATAATGACTTATATAAAGAAGTCAATTATTTTGCAGATGTGCTCCAGCGTCACGGTGTCGGGCAGGGCGATCGAGTCATTATCTATATGCCGATGATTTTGGAAGCTACTTATGCCATGCTAGCTTGTGCACGTATTGGCGCTATCCATTCGGTAGTATTCGGTGGCTTTGCGGCGCACAATTTAGCTATTCGTATGGATGATGCTGAGGCCAAGATAGTCATCACGGTTGATGCTGGTTTGCGCGGTGGCAAGGTTATTAATTATAAAAACTTAGTCAATCAAGGCATTGAGCAAGCGGCGGTAAAACCTGAAAAAGTGCTGGTAGTCGATCGAGGGATTTTACCTTTTAAATTACAACCATTAGATATCGACTATGCTACCGAACGCCGCATTAGTTGTCATGCTAATGCTGTCGTTGAGCCGGTATGGCTGGAGTCCAATGAGCCGTCCTACCTGCTCTATACCTCAGGCACCACTGGTATGCCAAAAGGGGTACAGCGTGATATCGGTGGTCATGCGGTAGCGTTGGCTACTTCGATGGATTATATTTACGACGGGCAGCCGAGCGAAACCTTTTGGGCGATATCGGATATTGGCTGGGCAGTTGGGCATTCCTATATGGTTTATGCGCCGCTATTAATAGGTATGACCAGTGTGGTGTATGAAGGGCTACCGCATCGTCCAAATCCAGGTATCTGGTGGCGTATCGTTGAGGCCAACAAGGTTAATATTTTGTTTACGGCACCAACGGGTGTGCGTATGCTCAAAAAACAAGATGAAACTTGGATGACCCGCTACGATGTCTCAAGTGTTAAGTCGTTCTTTTTAGCAGGTGAGCCGCTCGATGAGTCTACGGCTGATTGGCTCACAACGCATTTAGGAGTGCCTGTATTAGATCACTATTGGCAAACAGAGTCAGGCTGGCCCATTTTAAGTAACACCCCAAAATTCAATCATAAACCCCATAAAAGAAGCTCACCCGGTTATCCGATGTACGGCTACGATGCTCATGTGATCAATGAAGAGACGGGCGAGCCTTGCGCAGCAGGTGAAAAGGGCTTGCTGGCTATTCGTGCGCCACTACCGCCCGGCTGCCTGACAACCGTTTGGCGTAATGATGAGCGCTTTATTAGCAGCTACTATAGCCTATTCGATGGTCAGCAGTATTCCACCTCAGACTATGCGGTCGTTGATGAAGAGGGCTATTTTCATATTCTAGGTCGTACTGATGATGTGATCAATGTCGCCGGTCACAGGCTTGGTACTCAGGAGATTGAAGAAGCCATTAGCACTCATCCAGAAATGGCAGAGTGTGCGGTTGTCGGTATCCATGATGAGCTAAAGGGCGAGCTGCCCATTGCGTTCTGTGTATTAAGGGATCAAACGTTAGTGGCTACTACCGAAAATCGCTTTCGCCTTGAGCAGCAAATCATTGGGTCAGTCGTCAAGTCATTGGGTGGTATCGCACGTCCGGCAGCGGTTTATTTTCCACCAGCTTTACCAAAGACCCGTTCGGGTAAAATCCTACGGCGCTCCATTCGTGCTTTAGCCGAAGGCAAACCCACAGGTGATATGTCCACTTTGGACAATCCAACGGCGATCGATGCGGTAATACAGGCGATGAAAGATTACTAATGTGAAGCGCTTAATCACTGATAATTGATTTGTAGGCGCATGGGCAATGATGGACAGCCATGAGCTTTCTGTATTTCAAAGTGTGTTTATTATCAGTGCTGTAGTTAAGGTTAATAAAAGTGCAATAAAGCACTTGACCCTAAAATCAATTTATTGTTATAGTCAATAACGATACGAATTAACTCATTTTAATTAACAATACTTTTAACTAATAACACTTTAGTAAACGAGATAAGGACATCTTATGCATTACGTTCAACAGCTTATCAATGGTCAATTCACCAAATCAAACACCAATGAATGGATCGATATCACTGATCCGGCCACTCAAGAAGTCATCGCCAAAGTCCCACAAACCACTGATGACGAAATCAATCAAGCGGTCGCTGCGGCTCAAGCTGCTTTTCAAACCTGGCGCAAGACCCCGATTACTACGCGCGCCCGTATTTTTTTGAAGTATCAAGCCTTAATTCGCGAACATATGGATGAGTTGGCTGAAACCCTAACCGCCGAGCAAGGCAAAACCATTGCCGATGCCCGTGGTGATGTCTTTCGTGGCCTAGAAGTAGTCGAGCATGCTGCTGGTATTGCGAACTTACAGATTGGCGACTATGTCGAAAACGTCGCCTCTGGTGTTGATACTTATAGTGTTTGGCAGCCGCTTGGCGTTTGCGCTGGTATTACGCCATTTAACTTCCCAGCGATGATTCCACTGTGGATGTTCCCGATGGCGATCGCTACTGGCAATACTTTTATTCTTAAACCGTCTGAACAAGATCCAATGGTGACTATGCGTTTGGTTGAGTTAGCCGTAGAAGCAGGCGTACCAGAAGGCGTATTGAACGTTGTTCATGGGGGTAAAGCCACCGTCGATGCGATCTGTGATCATCCAGATATCAAAGCGGTGTCTTTTGTAGGCTCTACTAATGTTGGTAAGCATGTCTACGAGCGTGCCAGCCAGTCAGGCAAGCGCGCGCAGTGTATGATGGGTGCCAAAAATCACGGCGTCATTCTACCCGATGCCAATAAAGAGCAGAGCCTCAATCAGTTAGCGGGCGCCGCCTTTGGTGCTGCCGGTCAGCGCTGTATGGCGCTGTCAGTGGTAATATTAGTTGGTGCAGCAGGCGAGTGGATCGATGACATCAAGGCTAAAGCAACGGGACTAGTGGTTTCAGCTGGTAAGCATGATAAAGATTTGGGGCCACTCATTTCACCAGCCGCCAAAGCACGTGTTGAGCATCTGATTGCAACGGGTGTTGAGGAAGGGGCAACTTTGCTATTAGATGGTCGCGGTATCACTGTCGAGGGCTATGAGAAAGGTAACTTTATTGGTCCGACTATCTTTGATAATGTCACTAGCGATATGCAAATTTATCATCAAGAAATATTTGGTCCAGTACTTTGTATTATGCGTGCCGATAGTCTTGATGAAGCTATTGATATTATCAATGCCAATCAAAATGGTAACGGTACCGCTATCTTTACTCAGTCAGGAGCCGCCGCACATAAGTTTCAGCAAGAGATTATGGTCGGTCAAATCGGCATTAACTTGCCAATTCCAGTGCCACTACCGATGTTTTCGTTCTCAGGCTCACGCGCCAGCAAGCTTGGTGCGCTCGGCCCTTATGGCAAACAAGCGGTACAGTTCTATACTCAGACCAAAACGGTGACCGCACGCTGGTTTGATGATGAGGCAAGTACTAAGGTGAACACTACTATTTCAATGTAGTAAAACTACAGCTGACCCATTATATTTGCCTTAAGCGCAACTCTATACGTACAAGGATAAGCTCATGAATTTTTCATTAACCGAAGATCAAGTTGCCTTTGGGCAAAGTGCCAGACAGTTTGCGCAAAAAGCGCTAAAGCCGCACGCTGCTGAATGGGATCGAGAGTCGCATTTTCCAGTTGATGTCATTAAGCAATCGGGCGAGCTTGGTTTTTTGGGCTTGTATACCAATCCAGAATACGATGGCTTAGGGTTGCCACGCTTAGATTCAGCTATCGTCTTTGAGGAGTTGGCCTGGGGTGATACGACGGTAGCCTCCTATATGAGCATCCATAATATGGCGGCATGGATGATTGGCGAATATGGCAGTGCGGCATTATGTCAGCAATACGTACCCAAAATGGTCAGCGGCGAGTGGTTGGGCAGTTATTGCTTAACTGAATCTAATGCTGGTTCGGATGCGGCTTCCCTGCGCACCAAAGCTGAAAAACAAGGCGATTATTATCTGCTCAATGGTGAAAAAGCTTTTATTTCGGGTGCAGGCGCGACTGATGTCTTAGTAGTCATGGCGCGTACGGGCGATGGCGGACCAAAAGGGGTATCCGCATTTGTCGTTGATGCCCATAGCGAAGGTATTGAGTATGGCAAGAATGAGCATAAGATGGGCTGGAAAGCACAGCCGACACGTACTATTAGTTTTAAAGATGTCAAAGTGCCTGCCGCCAACCTATTAGGCGTAGAAGGACAAGGCTTTAGTATCGCTATGAAAGGTCTGGATGGTGGGCGTATTAATATCGGTATCTGCGCCGTTGGTACCGCGCAAGCGGCGTTAGAGGCGGCAACTAACTATGTCAAAGATCGCAGTCAGTTTGGCAGCCAGCTTGCCAGCTTTCAATCGGTACAGTTTAAGCTTGCTGATATGCTCACTCAAACAGTAGCTGCGCGGCAAATGCTGTACTTAGCCGCTGATAAAGTCGATCAAAAAGACCCACAGGCATCAGTCTATTGTGCGATGGCCAAGCGTTTATCGACCGATCTTTGCTTTGATATAGCCAATGAAGCGCTACAGCTGCACGGTGGCTATGGATATCTAAGCGAATATCCGCTTGAGCGCCACGTTCGCGATTTACGCGTGCATCAAATTTTAGAAGGCACTAACGAGATTATGCGGGTGATTATCTCACGTCAGCTGTTACAAGAAGATGGGCTTAATAATTTACGCTAGTTTTGTGTTAATACTACGCCACTCTCAACTTAATATGAGCTGTTGTAGGCTGGTTCTTTTAGCCCAGCTAATCGTAATAATTTACCAAAAGTGCTGGGCTAAAGCCACAGCCTACGCTAGAAAGTATGGTAGTTAAGAGCAGCGTATAAATAGAATAAAAAAGGATAATTTATAATGGACTATACTAATTTACAGCTGACCGTTGATGGTCATATTGCTACTTTAACTTTACAGAATCCACCGGCGCATACTTGGACGATGGACAGTCTAAAGGCGTTAAAGCAGCTCATTACTGATCTCAATAATAACGTTGATGTTTATGCTTTAATTGTGCATGGCGATGGCGAAAAGTTCTTTTCAGCCGGTGCTGATTTGAATATTTTTGCTGATGGGGATAAGGGTCATGCTATTAGTATGGCAATCGCTTTTGGTGAGGCCTTTGAAGCGTTGTCTAACTATCACGGTGTCAGCATCGCAGTCATTAATGGCTATGCGATGGGCGGTGGGCTTGAGTGTGCCTTAGCTTGTGATATTCGTATCGCTGAAGCGCATGCGCAGATGGCATTGCCTGAGACTGGCGTTGGCTTACTACCTTGTGCTGGCGGTACGCAGAATTTAGCGTGGTTGGTGGGTGAAGGCTGGGCTAAGCGTATGATATTATGCGGCGAGCGCGTCGATGCAGCAACGGCGTTACGTATTGGTCTGGTTGAAGAAGTGGTTGAAAAGGGGCAGGGATTACAAGCCGCACAAGCATTAGCGGCAAAAGCTGCCAAGCAGTCACCAGTTGCCGTTAACTATTCTAAGCAGTTAATTCAAGCCGCCCGGCATACTGCTCCTGCACAAAACCTTATTCATGAGCGCGAAGCCTTTGTAAAGCTATTTGATACTAATGATCAACGTGAAGGCGTCCAAGCATTTTTAGAGAAACGTACGCCTAATTGGCAAAATAAATAGTTGATAGTTGAATAGTTGATATAAAAAATAATTTACATTTTCAAGATAGGCCACTTTTATGACAGTTATAGATTATCCTCACCGCAAAAAATCTAATTTAGAAGAGCTACCAGTACTTTTTAACACTGAGTCCACGGACTGTGGTCACTTAATTGGGATCATGACTTTAAACACGCCAAAGTCTCTTAATGCATTGAGCGTTGAGATGTGTCAATTGTTATCACAGCAGCTTGAGCTGTGGCAATCAGACGCACGAGTTGTGGCGATACTGCTGAGAGGCGCTGGAGAAAAAGCGTTTTGTGCGGGCGGTGATATCCGTAAGCTTTATGACAGTATGTCGACCACGGCGCCACTACCGAACCCTTATGCTACTGAGTTCTTTAGCAATGAGTATCGACTCTATCGCCAAATGCATTTTTATCCCAAGCCACTGATACTTTGGGGTGATGGCATTATCATGGGCGGTGGTATGGGACTAATGGCCGCTTGTAGTCATCGGTTGGTGACAGAGCGTACGCGTTTTGCGATGCCTGAGATAACCATTGGACTATTTCCTGATGCCTCTGGTAGCTGGTTTTTGCAGCGTATGCCCGCCAAAATTGGGCTGTTCTTAGGGTTAACAGGTGCGCATTGTAATGGTAGCGATGCGCTTCTGGCTAATCTTGCTGAGTACGCGGTAGCAAGCAGCGATTACGACGCTATTGTACAACGCTTGGTCCAAACGGATTGGCAGCCGATGTTTGATATCAGTTATACCGATAGCGCATATAGTATCGTTAGCCGTGCGCTTGCGCAGCAGCCTATTGCGGAGCTGCCGGCCAGCAAGCTTGCTACGCACAGACAAGCCATTCAGCAGCTAATGAATTGTGGTGGCTTAGCAGATATCGATATCGTATTACGTAGTGATGAGCAGTTAGCGGCGCTTAATACTGATTTTGCTGACGATAGTTGGGTACAGCGAGCTATTGCAACTTATCGTGACGGTTGTCCAGTTAGTGCCGCTTTGACCTATACGCTATATAATAGAGTAACTGACTTATCACTAGAGCAAGTATTGTACTTAGAGACCAATGTGGCTGTAAATTGCGCCGCCAATCCTGATTTTAAGGAAGGTGTACGTGCTTTACTCATTGATAAAGACAGAAACCCGCAATGGTCACGTACGCTAGCAGATTGCTTAACGCCGCAAGGGCGTGATTATATTGAACAGCATTTTGAGAATCCTTATTCCCAAGGACGGCATCCTCTGAGCACTTGGCTAGGCGCTGATGCTTTAGGATCTCAATATGTACGTTGAATGCTTATAGGTTAAGTGCCTGTATGTTAAGTGCCCGTATGTTAAGTGCTTATAGTTGAGTACTTATAGACCGTTATTAAGCATTGGATTGATCAATTGTACATCGACAATAATTTAAAATTATATAATCAACACGACATAAACAGCCATCAAGGAGCGATGAGATGAGTGCAACTAGCAACGAGAACAGTGCAGCGAAGCCGAATATTGCCTTTATCGGTCTCGGTAATATGGGCGCACCAATGGCAGAGAATTTGCTTAAAGCTGGCTACACGCTCAGTGTCTACGATTTATCTGAGGATGCCACTCAGCGCTTACAGCAAGCGGGTGCAAAGGTCGCTGATAGTCCTAAAGCGGCTGCTAACAATGCACAGGTCATCATTAGCATGCTACCTACGGGTAAGCATGTGCGCTCGGTTTATTTGGGTGATGAGAGCGATACAACAGTAAATGGCTTACTTGCAGCATTACCTAAAGGCACATTGGTAATCGACAGTAGCACCATAGCCGCTGCTGATGCGCGAGCCGTAGCGGATGCGGCAACGGCGCTTGGTATTGAGTTTTTAGATGCACCAGTCTCAGGCGGTACGGGCGGTGCTATCGCTGGTAGTCTCACCTTTATCGTTGGTGGCAATACGGCAGCCTTTAGCATGGCAGAGCCAATCTTGGCGGTAATGGGAAAGAATATCTTTCATGCTGGCGCGCACGGCGCTGGGCAAGTCGCTAAGATATGCAACAATATGTTGCTTGGTATCTTAATGGCAGGAACAGCAGAAGCTATTAATTTAGGAGTCAAAAACGGTCTAGATCCAAAAGTGCTGTCAGATATTATGCTACAGAGCTCAGGGCGCAACTGGACACTAGAAGTTTACAATCCTTATCCACAAGTTATGGAAAATGTACCTGCTAGTAATAGTTATCAGGGTGGCTTTATGAGTAAGCTTATGCAAAAAGATCTCAATCTTGCGATGCAAACTGCGCAGGATAGCGGTGTTGAAACCCCGATGGGTGCTAGAGCTACTGAGCTCTATGACGAGCATACTGTGGAGTATGGAGACAAAGATTTTTCGAGCATTATGGCGCGTCATGACCCCTCAGTACTTTCGTCTTAAGATATGTCTTTATTAAGATGACTTTTAATAGCTATCTTTACTATTTTATAGCGGCTGCGCGCAAAATATTTTAGTAAAAAGTCCAGCTAAACTATGACAGTATCTTGATAGTTTAACTGGACTTTGTTGATGCGCTAACCACTGTAAATGTAAACCAAGCTTAATGCTTAGCTCTGTAGCTCATAAACCAGCGTTTGAATGTCTTGCGCTGCAGTTTGCAGGCGTGGTACGTGGGTGAGTAGCTCATCTAAGGATACTCGAATTGTCGGCGCATGGACATATAATGACGCTAGATAGCGCGACTTTTTATCGAGTATTGGTACTGATACTGCGACCATTTCAGAGATAAATTCTTCATTATCAATACCAATTTTACTATCGGCAATCTTATCCAGTTCAGCGTTTAACATATCGATATCGGTAATAGTATTTTTAGTAAATTTATTAAGAGGTAAATTACTCAACATTTTCTGACGACTTTGCATAGGCAGCTGGCTTAGATACAGCTTACCCGTTGCGGTACACCACATAGGCGATTTGGCACCTACAGGTAGATATATTTGGATAGGCAGAGTGGTCTGTACGCGATTGGTATAGACCATATGCATTTGATGAGGCACCCCAATACCACAAGTCTCCTCTATATCGTTCACTAATCTTTGCAAAATGATTTGACGCTCATTAAAGAACTGTCGTTGTTGCCATAACTCAACGCTCAGGTTGCGTACTCGTTTGCCAGGAATAATACCACCACCTATGTCGATGGCGACAAAACCTTCATCGACCAAGTTTTGTAGTAAACGATGAATAGTAGGCTTAGGAATATCAAGATCCTGAGATAATTCTAGTGGCGAGATAGGCTTAGGCGCATAGGATACCGCTTCGATGATCTCTAGTACGCGAGTAATCGATGACACTTTAGGCATAAGTAGCACTCATTAGTGGTAGTGAGAGGAAGAGTATGATGAATAGTCAGCATATTAGCACGCTTATATTAACAAATTACAACGTTCATCAGTTACTAAATCGTATATAATATGCGCTGTTGTTTCGAGCTGTTTAAATAATTGTTGTTCATTGTTTAACTGTTCTAACTAAATAGATAAGTATCTGTTCAATTGTTGTATAATGGCTTGTAGTAATAGTTTGCTCTGTATAATATATAGTTACTCTATAACTACCTTTACGACTGTACTGTAACTATAATCCCCGCATTTGCAGATTAGCGTAGTAATTATTACAATTGGTATGCAATCTTTACATAATGGCAAATAAAAAGAGCGTCTTTAGGGGTGACTTTTTGGGTCAAAATTGTTTTAATCTGCTCAACAAAACGATTGTTTCAAACTAATACAGAATAATCGTTTTTTTGGGGCTAGCTATTTCATACTTTAGGAGAATAACCGTGAAAATTATTAAATATACTGCTATTACTGCAGCTGTTTTTGCTTCAAGTGCTGCTCTAGCAGTTGAGCCTGCTTACGTTGTAGAAGGTGGCGTTGCACCAGTTGTTTATAGTGCTAGTGCTCCTGCTTATACTTATCAAGACGCTGGTGTAATTCGTAACACTACTGGTGCAGTAGTTGGCGGTACTAAAACTATCTTTAACACTTTAACTCATCCAGCATCTGTAAGCGCTGAAGTGGGTACTTTAGGTTACGGTGCCAACGTTGGTTTTAGTATCAACGATAAAGTTGAACTACAAGCGGGTTGGGCAGGTGGCGATGTTGCTGATTTATTCGGTGGTGACTTTGACGTAAATGATATCAACTATGATGTTGATTCTGACTTTAGTAACCCGTACATGGGCGTTCAATTACGTCCTGCTGGTAACTGGTTCACTATGGGTGCTGGTGTCATCGTTCCGGATAACGATTTAGACGTTAATGCTAATGCTAATGGTCCAAATTTTAGAATTGATAATGTAGACTACAATGCTAATCAAGTAGGTACGCTATCAGGTAATTTAGAGCATCGTAATAAGCTAGCGCCTTATTTAACTATTGGTTTCCGTCCTAACATCACTAACAACTTTGGTGTATTTGGTGAAATCGGTGCTGCATACTTAGGCAAAACTGATGCAACTGTAAGCTCAAGCAATCCTGGTGGTGTTGTTGGTTCTTTAGATGCTAATGGTGTTGTCGGTACAACGACAGGCGCACAAGTTGCTGCACTAGCTGAGCGTGAATTAGAAGATAAAGATTACCTAGAAATATTGCCAATTGTTAAATTGGGTGCAACTTACCGCTTCTAATTTATAGAAGACCTAGTTCTTCTGTAAACAGTAAAGTAATAAAAAACGACCTTCGGGTCGTTTTTTTGTGCCTGCCTAAAAACTAGGATCAGGGTCTGTTGAACATTCACAAATAGTGCAAGTGCTAGCCTGACAAAATTATTCTAAAAAACAACGACTGTTTGATAAGCCGATAACATAGCAATCTGATAATCCGTCTGTTCGTCATTTAAAATCAGTAAGGCGCTATTATTATGGCTCGATTGCTCGATAATATTGTGAATGATAGAAGTGTAGGGCATACCCAACCCTTGTGCGAGCTTATACTGATGAATTTTGATAAAACTCTCCTTGATTTGCCATAGAGATTTTGCAATGGGATCTCGTTGAAACACGGGCAATGTTTCTAGAATAGCAATTTCACTATAATCATAAAACCGGCGAGCAACTATCCAATTGATATTTTGGGTTTCGATATCGATACCAACGGGTCGATGATGACTGATGGTTACAGCAACTTTGCTTTCTAAGAGACCGTCACTTGTATGACTAAAACAGACATAGTATCTATGATCAGTTAATTGATAAGGGAATTTTGATTCATCTAAGCTGTCAGCAATTGCTAGCTTATTGAGTAAGGCTTGTAGCAGCAGTCGAACACCCTTACGCTGTTGTTGACGTTTATAAACGGCGTTCTCTGGCTTTGATAATGAAGTTTTAATCGCATTATGTTGCCAACTGACGTACGCAGTGGCACACCAGGTTACTGGGTTGAGTTGGGTATAGCAGATGTGATTTAACATTAAGTTTTGCATAGTAAATTTATATCGATAGTTTAATAGGTTTTCAATAGATCAATAAACCTAATTTAACAACGTTTTTTGCGATCAGCAACGAATAAGACCGTTTAAACTAAAAAATCCAGCAATATAGACATTGCTGGATTTTATTAATCTCGTATTCACTGGCTGCATCTAAAAGCGATTAGTAAGACAGCTCAGCACGACGATTTAGGGCGTAAGCCTCTTCAGTGTTACCAGCAGCAGCAGGACGCTCTTCACCATAGCTGATCACGCGGATGTTATTAGCAGCAACGCCTTGGCTGGCTAGATAAGCACTTGCTGATTGCGCTCGGCGTTCACCCAATGCGATGTTATATTCACGGCTGCCACGCTCATCTGTATGGCCTGCAATGAGCACACTAGCGGCTGGGTTTGAGCTCAATAGACTGGCATGTTGGTTGAGGGTACTGGCTGACTGTGAGGTAATTTCACTTCTATCGAAGTCAAAATAAACCACAGCTTGTAAATTATCAGCGGCAGAGATAACAGCATTTGGATTATCCATAACGATAGCGCCAGTGTAACCAACTTGCCCACCTGGTATGCCTAGAGGGGCAACCACTACTTCTGATGTGGCACGCTTAGTAGCACAGCCTGTAGTCAAGGCTACCGCTGTTGACAATACCGCTAGAGCGGCGATCTTTGCAAAACGATTGTTAGTAGTACTAGAGAGAATAGAATAAGTTGACATGCTTAGCTCCTAAATTCTTAATTGAATTTGTTATTGTTAAAACTGCTTATAATAAAACCTAGGCAATTGCTGC
>RCMY010007586.1_pt1 | contig 15879 bp, 14 predicted proteins | sample 2041341 | NCBI WGS metagenome assembly RCMY01 (sample SAMN09708234, study PRJNA481090) | Marine sediment metagenome, whole genome shotgun sequencing project. | reverse complement strand
CTTTCAAATCTCTCAAAGGCAGCTTTGTTCAATGCTTCCCTATGGTCAGGATGGGCAATTGAGATTAGTGCCTTCGCACGCTGATGCAGGTTTTTGCCAAACAGACTCACAACACCGTATTCGGTCGCTACGTAATTAACATGCGCTCTAGTAGTGGTTACGCCAGCTCCCTCTCTCAGATGGGAGGTTATTTTTGACACTCCTTTACCCGTTTGTGAAGATAAGGCAAAGATAGGTTTACCTCCTTCAGAAAGTCTAGCACCTCTAATAAAGTCCATTTGGCCACCTACTCCAGAAAAATGCCTGTAGCCAATACTATCTGCGCAAATCTGCCCGGTAAGGTCAATTTCAATAGCACTGTTTATCGCTGTTACCTTAGGGTTCTTTCTGATGATAGCTGTGTCGTTTGTATAAGCAGCTTCTTTGAATTGTACCAAAGGATTATCATCAATAAAATCATAAAGTTTTTGCGAGCCAGCCGCAAAAGAGGTGACTATTTTTCTTATGTTGATGAGCTTATCTTCTCCGGTAACGATACCCTTTTCAATCAAAGGTAAGAGTCCGTCTGAAAACATCTCAGTATGTACGCCCAATCTTTTGTGGTTTTGAAGATTGTTCAAAACGGCGTTTGGTATATTACCGATTCCCAATTGCAGCGTTGCGCCATCCTCAATGAGTTCCGCCACATGTTTCCCAATCAGTTTGTCTGTCTTGGATAGTTCTGTGGGGTTGTAGCTATGGATAGGTTCATCAACCTCTATGGCAAAATCGATATGACTGACATGGATGATGCCATCGCCATGCGTTCTTGGTACATGAGGATTTACTTGTGCAATAACTTTTTTGGCAGTTTCAATAGCTGGAAGGGTAACATCAACCGATACCCCCAAGGAGCAATAACCGTGGCGGTCAGGAGGGGAAACTTGAACAATGGCAACATCCAGTGGTAAAATATTTCTTCTGAACAACAATCCAATTTCACTTAGAAAAATGGGAATATAATCGCCTTGGTTTGTGTTAACCGCTTTCCTTACATTTCCACCAACAAAACAACTGTTTATTTTGAATGCTTGGCTATAAGGGGGAATAGCATATTTTACTTCCCCATCGGTATGTATGGATATAACTTCGACATTCTCGAGTTCCTTATATCTTTTTTCGCACAATGCATTTACTAAGGTATTGGGGGTCATTGCAGCTCCTTGAACAAAAACGCGATCACCAGATTTTACAATTGATATCGCCTCTTCAATTGAAACTTTTTTGAATGAATTGTCCATTTTGTTTTTATAAGATTAAAAATACTATTCGGTTATTATTTAAATTTTCATCGACTTAGTTCAAACTCTAATTTGAATTTATCGTATGGCCAGCTAAGAATACTATTCAAGCACTCTTGATAATTCAATAAAAAGAATTACAAAATTTCAAGGATGGCACTCCATAGTACTTGATACCATCTCTGTTACGGGTTTTGGGGAAATGTAAGGAATACCTAATCCCATTCCGCGAAGAATAAAAAGTACACCTATTACTATTACAAAAACTGGAATTAATTGTTGGATTCTTCGCTTGGCTGAACGCTGTAAAAAACCACTCGCATAAATAGCGGTTGTCATTAGCGGAATGGTTCCGAGGCCAAATAGAACCATGTATAGGCTGCCTTCCAAAGCACTGCCCATAGCAACTGCCCCGAAAAGGGCCATGTAGACCAAACCACAGGGCAGAAAACCGTTTAAGAAACCAATGGTCAGAAACGTATCGGGGGTTTTCTTTTTTAGTTCCTGACCTAATCGGCTTTTTAATGTTGAGATAATTCTGAATACTGGTTTTGAAAGGTTATATTTTCCAATAGTTTTATAAGGTATAAGCACTATGACGATCATTAAAACCCCAATAATGATAGAAAGTTTTTGTTGCATGCCAAATACATAAAGACCTTTGCCCAACAGACCAAAAACTAAACCAATAATACCATAAGCAAGTAACCTTCCAAAGTGATAAACTAAAATTTGGAAGAATTTTTTGAAATTATTAGTTCTATCAACGGGTAGCATAAAGGCTATGGGGCCGCACATTCCAACACAGTGGAGACTCCCCATCAGGCCTAAAGCTATTGCTGATATTAACATGTTTTAATAGGTTATGTTTTTTTTGAATAAGTAAGGTTTATCCTGGTATTGCCAAGCAATTTTAATGTCCCAGCGACCATCCAACAAACGTTTGTCAGGTATGAGCAAATGTGCATTGGATAAACTTATGGGTAAGTCAAAATCCAAGTGTTTATTGGACGGTCTGTATAGGGACACTGTGCCTTTTATTTTTTCTAGATTTATATCGTTTGGAAACTCTACAATCAATCCCTCCGGGGTTTTTCGGATTTTCAATTTTGAGGATAAGTTATTAGCGTTTGTCTCTGCATCAATTTCTTTTTGATAGCCTAATTCTGCTTTATAATATTCTTCTGTAACCAAATCATGGTTGGCACTATCGTCCATATTCATTTTAACTACAAAAAATAGTATAAAGCCTATGAAGCCAATAAATGCCAGTACAATTCCTGTTCCCCAATTGATTTTCATAATTTATTTTTAAATGAGATAACGCTTTTAATTATAACTTCTTGGCGCCAAAAATCTGGCTGTGGTCGTCTCGATTAATTTATCGCCACTATAAACCCCAATTTTCAATTTGTCTTTGTCGCCATTAAGTATGGAATTATTTATTTCCACGAATAATGTGCCTTCAGCTAAATCTTGTGCCGGTACCTTAAAATTCTCATGTGTGACCAACTCAATTGTTCCGTTATGGGATAAAAGTTTAAAGCTTACATCAGGAATTTCCTTTGTGGTTTTATTGATCAATTTATAGGTGTAAACATTGCTGATGATATTCCCTTCCTTATGCTCGTACAATTGGCCGGGAAGTCTAAGAATATTGGCCTCCAAATCATTCCGCAAGAAAAGCATGCCAATAAGAACGCCAGTTAATATGACCAAAATCGCTGAATAACCTTTAAGCCTTGGCGTAAATTTGAATTTTTCCTTTTTAACGATTTCGTCCTCACTAGCATAACGAATCAATCCCTGAGGGAGGTTTACTTTCTCCATTATGGCATCGCACTCATCGATACAGGCGGTGCAGTTTATGCATTCAAGTTGTGTTCCGTTTCTAATATCAATATTCGTAGGACAAACATGTACACACTGTTTACAGTCGATACAATCTCCATGACCAAGCGCCTCTCGATCTTCGTTCTTTCTGATTTTTTTTCTACCATTTTCCCCTTCGCCACGTTTATGGTCATAGGCTACGATAATAGATTTATTGTCTAACAACACCCCTTGCATTCTCCCATAAGGACATGCGATGATACATACTTGCTCCCTAAACCATGCAAAAATGAAGTAGAAAACCGCTGTAAAGACCAATAATGAAATTAAAGTGCTTACGTGTTGCAATGGCCCATCTGTGATATATTGGATCAATCGGTCACTGCCTATTAAATAGGCCAAAAACACATTAGCAATCAGAAAAGATATTATAAAGAAAACAAACCATTTTAGAACACGTTTTCTGATTTTTTCCGCATTCCATGGTTGGCGGTCCAATCGCATTTGAGCACCGCGGTCCCCATCTATCCAGAATTCGATACGGCGGAAAACCATTTCCATAAAAATGGTCTGAGGGCACATCCATCCACAGAAAATACGGCCAAAGGCTACCGTAAATAAGGCAATGAAAATAACCCCAATAATCATTGAGACCACGAACAGGTGAAAATCCTGGGGCCAAAAAGGAAAGCCGAATATATTGAAACGACGCTCCAATACATTGAACATTAAAAATTGGTTTCCGTTGATCTTTACAAATGGGGATAGCATTAAAAAAGCCAGCAAAAAGTAGCTAACCCATTTTCTGTACTTGTAAAATCTACCATTAGGTTTCTTTGGGAAAACCCAAGCACGTTTGCCTTCTTCGCTAATCGTACCTATGGAATCCCGAAAATTTTCACTGTCTTGTGCCATTGACTAATCTTCTTTTATTGAAAAAGATTACTATTCATTGATTGCAACTGTAATTGAATCAGTTGCTTGTTCCATGGGTGCTTCCTCTTGTTTTGGCGCGTTCTCATCAACCCATATATCACCTTCTGGCGCTTTTGGGTTCGCCGGAGTTGTTCCTTGAAATGTCAATAGATAACTAGCAACCTGCGCCATTTCAGCTGGTTTAAGCGTTTGTTTCCAGGCAACCATGCCTTTACCATCACGACCACCTTCCGAGATTGTATTGAATACGTTTTTAATACCGCCACCTAAAATCCAGTTTTCATCTGTAAGGTTCGGTCCAATACCGCCGCCGCCATCAGCCATATGACATACAGCACAAGTACTTTCAAATATTGCTTGACCGGCACTTAAGTCAGAAGCATCGGCCAATAATTCCACGGTATTGACATCAACTAAATCTTTAGCTGTTTTCTTATATTCCTCTATGGCTAGGTTTGCGGCCGCCACTTCACTTCTTGTTCATATTCTAAATCTTGATCATAATCCCCAACAATATGGAAACGAACCAAATAAACGACACCAAAAATAATCGTTGCATAGAACATCCAAACCCACCAAGGTGGAAGCTCATTGTCCAATTCTCGTATACCATCATAATCATGGTCCAGGATTATCTCCCCTTCTTTCTCGATTGGTTTATTACCTGTAAGTTTGCTCCATACTTTTTTGCCCCAAGCCCATTCGTATTGCGATGATTTTGCCTCTAGATAACGTTCTTTGGCTTCTTCTGATAAGGTTTGGAACATGACATTCTCAATTGATTTCAAAATCAGTTCTATCGCAATCAAAATCAATAGGACCATCAGCATAAAGAACTGCGTAATAGGAAATTCTAGGATTGCTGGTTTTATACCAGAGTCTATAAAGTACTCCATCAATCCGAGAATGATTAAGAAAATTACGGGGATTCTAATCCACCAAGGTGATATATTTTTCATAATACGTGTTTGTTATTTTGGTTGTCATCTTCTAAGGGTAATTCGCTTACTTCTTTAATGTACTCTTTACGTGCGGTAAAAACCCACCAGAAAAGCAATACAAAAAAGACAAAGAATATAAGTAATGATATCATGGGATAGGTGGCCACGCCTTCTATACTTTCTAAATGACCTTTTATAAATTTCAACATGGTTTACTTATTTTTCAGTTAAAACTTCTCCTGTTTCCTTTATCTTGATATCGGTACCCAATCGTTGCAAATAGGCAATAAGAGATACTATTTCCCGATCTTTCATTTCAACAAATTCCAAACCATTTTCTTCGGCATACTTTTTATCCGCCTCATATGTTTTGACAAAATCAGGATCGGAATACAGGTTTTTCTCGACCATGGCCGCTTGCGTATCCATAATGCTTTGGGCATTGGCAATCTCCTCTTCGGTATATGGAACACCCAAACTAACCATTGCCTCCATTTTACCTTGAATATTGCTCCGATCATGTTCGTCGCGCACTAACCACTGGTAGGCAGGCATAATGGAACCCGATGAAGTACTTTGTGGATCGTACATATGGTTCAAATGCCAGTTATCAGAATATTTACCTCCTACTCTTAACAAGTCTGGACCAGTACGTTTACTTCCCCATAAGAATGGGTGATCGTACACAAATTCACCGGCTTTGGCATATTCTCCATAGCGTTCAACCTCACTTCGGAAAGGTCGTACCATTTGAGAGTGGCAACCTACACAACCTTCTCTAATGTAAAGGTCTCTACCTTCCAATTCCAGTGGAGTATAGGGTTTAACACTTGTGATGGTAGGGATATTCGATTTAACCATAATGGTAGGTACAATTTGAACAAGACCTCCAATTAATATGGCTACTGTGGCTAAAATGGTTAATTGAATTGGTTTACGTTCTAACCACGTATGGAAAGTCTCACCTGCAGTTCTGCTTTTAGAAACTCTTGTCAAAGGAGCAGCTTCGGCCAAATCATCTTCGACCTTGCTACCTGATCTTATGGTGATTACTACGTTATAAATCATAACACAGGCACCGATCAAGTACAGCGTACCACCAATGGCTCGCATCCAGTACATGGGCATGATTTCGTTTACGGTTTCCAAAAAGTTACCATAAGCCAATGTTCCATCAGGATTAAATTCTTTCCACATCAATGCTTGGGTAAAACCGGCAACATACATAGGTAAGGCATAAAGAATAATACCTAAGGTGCCAATCCAGAAATGGAAGTTGGCCAATCCTAAAGAAAATAATCTTGTTTTGAACATCTTAGGAACCAGGTAATAAATCATACCAAAGGTCAAGAATCCGTTCCAAGCTAGAGCCCCAACATGTACATGAGCAATAATCCAGTCACTAAAGTGGGCAATAGCATTTACGTTTTTAAGTGCAAGCATGGGGCCTTCAAAAGTTGCCATACCATAACCGGTAATCGCAACAACCATGAATTTTAAGGTTGGGTCTGTTCTTACTTTGTCCCAAGCTCCTCGTAAAGTCAATAGACCGTTGATCATACCGCCCCAAGACGGAGCAATCAACATTACTGAAAAGGCTACACCTAAGTTTTGTGCCCAGTCTGGTAAAGCTGTATATAATAGGTGGTGAGGCCCTGCCCAGATGTATATGAAAATCAACGACCAGAAGTGAACAATAGACAGTCGATAAGAATAAACAGGTCTGTTCGCCGCTTTAGGTACAAAGTAGTACATAAGACCTAAGAACGGTGTGGTCAAGAAAAACGCCACCGCATTATGTCCATACCACCATTGCACCAGGGCATCTTGCACGCCAGCATATACTGAGTAACTCTTAAACGCACTGACCGGTAATTCCAAACTATTGAAAATATGTAATACGGCAACTGTTACAAATGTGGCAACGTAGAACCAGATGGCTACATATAAATGACGCTGTCTTCTTTTGATCATGGTACCTATCAGGTTAACCCCAAAAGCAACCCGCAATGGCTATATCTATAGGCCACTCTAATTCTGCATACTCTTTTGAAGTTGAATAGCCTAAGGGTAGGGTAATAGCTGCAGCTACGATGATCAATTGCCATCCCCAGAAATTAAACTTACTCAAGAAATCACTGAACATTCGTGCCTTTAGCAAACGTTGGGTAGAGTAATAGACTCCCGCGAAGATAGCGTTACCAACAAAAGCAAAAATAACGGCATTGGTATGTAATGGGCGTAAACGGCCAAAACTTAACCAAGATATACCATCGGTATAATTTGGGAACATAAACATAAACGCCAGCATAAGGCCCACTGTCATTCCTACAATTCCCCAAAGCATGGTGGCATAGAGGAAATTTTTTACGATTTTGTTATCGTAATAGAACTGTTGTACTTCCATAATTACAATTTTTGACTTTTATTTAGTTGGATTGATTTATTTTTGTTTTCAATTTTTTCGGAGGAATTATCCTTATCGGAAGGCGAATTAGGCTTGACCAGTTCATCTTCAAAAAGCATGCGCACAGAGGGAGTGTACGAATCATCGTATTGTCCACTCCTGACCGAAATTATAAACGCTGTGAAGAAGCCTATCGCAACAATAATGCTGATAGTCAATAACACATAAATAACACTCATACTATACCTGAATTTCGATGCAAAACTACATTTCTGACAAAGTTCAAAAAATGACTTTTGTCAGTTTTTCAAAATTACATTAATTTTTTCCCTATAACACTAGTTGCCAAGGTTGTGAACCCAACGACGCTAATAGAGCTTAAGGGCATTAAAATGGCTGCAATTACAGGTTCTAATTGCCCTGTAACCGCAAAATATAACCCAATAACATTGTATAAAAATGACAATAAAAAACTTAGTTTAATAATCTTTATGGCTTTTTTTGATGCCATAATGTATTTATAGAGTTGTTCAAATTTTGAGGCATCAAGAATTCCATCGCAGGCTGGCGAAAAAACATTCACATTTTCTGAAATGGCAATACCAACATTGCTTTGCGCCAAGGCACCTGCATCATTGAGTCCGTCGCCAACCATCATGACTTTTTTCCCTTGCTCTTGTAATGATTTTATAAAATCTAATTTATCATTAGGTTTCTGATTGAAATACATGGGAGTCAGTTTTGGCAATATTCTTTCGAGCCTGGTTTTTTCACCTTCATTATCCCCGGACAAAATAGCTAAATCCAGAGTTTCATCCATTTCTTTGAATACACTTGTAACACCTTCTCTGTAATGATTATGAAATACAAAACGTCCTTTGTAGGTATTGTTACTACTTATATGTACAGATGTGTTCTGGGAATCGGCATCCAATGCTTTGCCCACAAAATCCGCAGAGCCTATTTTTATATGATCATCATCTTTTTTTCCTTCTAAACCTTGGCCTAAATGCTCTTGATATTCATCAAGTGTCACTATATTGTGTGCTGCCAACAAATCGTACAATGTGCGACTTAATGGATGGTTCGAAGCTCGCAATGTGTTTTTCAAAAGTGATTCTTCCTCAAAGGAAAGCCGCATACCCTCATAGGTTGCACTGCTTTTCTGAGTTGTCGTAATGGTCCCTGTTTTATCAAAAATTGCCGTGTCAATTTGAGCCAATTGTTCAATGGTTTTTGTGTCTTTTAAATAGAATTTTTTGCGCCCAAAAATCCGTAACATATTCCCAAGGGTAAATGGTGCTGCCAACGCAATTGCGCAGGGGCATGCAATAATTAGAACGGCTGTAAAAACATTCATTGCCTTACTACTGTCGTAATACAACCAAAAGGCCGTTGTAACAAAGGCTATTGTCAAAACAACCCAAGTAAAACGTTTCCCAATACTATCTGTCAAGGTTTGGAATTTACTTGATTTGTTGTCACTAAAAACAGTATTACTCCATAGTTGGGTCAAGTAACTCTGTGATACTGATTTTAAAACATCCATCTCAATGGCACCTTCCAATTGCTTGCCTCCGGCGTAGATCTTATCGCCAGATTCCTTAAAAACAGCTTCCGATTCTCCCGTTACAAAGCTATAATCAATTTGGGCACGACCATTTATGAGAATACCATCAACTGGTATTAATTCCTCATTTCTGATCAGTAACCTATCACCTCTTTTAATAGCATAGACTTGAACGGTTTCCTCTTTGTTTTTTTCGGTGACCCTTGTTACGGCTATTGGAAAATAAGACTTGTAATCCCGTTCAAAAGAAAGAAATGAATAGGTTTTCTGTTGAAAGAATTTACCCAATAAGAGAAAGAATATCAACCCGGTTAAACTATCAAAAAAACCGGTTCCCCAATCAAAGATGATTTCCAGGGTGCTTCTAACAAAAAGGACTAGAATTCCCAAGGCAATAGGCACATCTATATTCAAAATTTTGGTTCTAAGGCTTTTGTAAGCAGATATGAGATAGTCTTGCCCGGCATAAAATACTACAGGTAAAGAAAAGGTGAACATTAACCATCTGAAAATACCCTTGTACTGATCTAGCCAAAATTCATTGACTTCAAAATATTCCGGAAAAGAAAGGAACATTATGTTTCCAAAAGCGAATCCGGCTACACCTAATTTATAAATGAGACTTCGGTCAATTCTTTTTTTCCCTTTCTCATAGTCATCTAGCGAGATATAAGGTTCATAGCCAATCCTTGTCAATAATAAGACCAATTCTTTTAATGAAATTAGTTTAGGGTTAAAGACAATTCGCACTGTTTTCTTTGGAAAATCTACTTGAGAACTGCTTAAATTTGTATTTAGCTTGTTCAGGTTTTCTAATATCCAAATACAAGAACTGCAATGAATATGTGGGATATAAAGATTTACGATTTGAAGCTTGTCTTCATTGAATTCTAGAAGTTTCTCGACAATCGAAGCCTCATTCAGAAAGTCATATTTACCCTCAATGATGTTAGGAGTTGCGCCTGCAGAGGATTGCAAATCGTAATAATAGGAAAGGTCATTAGTTGAAAAAATGTCGTAGACAGTTTTGCACCCATTGCAACAGAAGTTTTTCCCATCGAACTCAATAGGTTTCTTACCGCAATCGTCACCACAATGATAACAGTTGAGTTTATCCATTCACATTTACTTATACCTGATGCAAATATTTGTAACTTTACCAAATATATTCATGATAATTGTCATCTTTTCGATATTTTTATTCAATTATTTAGAGCGCACAAACAAATTACTTTATGGAACAGGGAGAACAAAGTAGATGTGAGAATTGTATCGTAAGACAATTCAATTCTTTACGGGCCATGAGTAAGGCGGAACTCAAAAAAGTCTCAGACTCTAAAGTTACGAAAATAGTAAAAAAAGGTGAAGCTATTTTTGAAGAAGGGGACAAATTAGATGGTGTTTTCTGTGTGCGTGATGGTGTTTCTAAACTTTCCAAATTAAGCGCAAACGGTAAAGATCAAATCGTGAAGTTGGCCAGCAAGGGGGAAGTAATGGGTCATCGTTCTGTTATAGCCGAGGAATCATCAAATTTGAGTGCTATTGCGGTTAGCGATATGGAAGTCTGTTTTATCCCAAAAGATAGTATTGTACATACCCTTAACCAGAATCCCAATTTTGCGGTTGAGGTATTACGTCATATGGCCCATGACCTAAAAGAAGCCGATGATGTTATTGTTAACATGTCCCAGAAAACAGTAAAACAGCGTATCGCTGAAGCATTTATATACCTTAAGAATAGTTATGGTGAAAATGATGAAGGCTTCTTGAACCTCACTCTTTCTCGAGAGGATATTGCCAACGTTGTTGGAACCGCTACTGAATCAGCCATTCGTATTATTTCAGAATTTAAAAAGAAAGGAATAATCAAAACATCTGGTAAAAAAATAGGTGTTATTGATGAAAAACAACTTCAAGATCTGATTGAAGGTTTTTAATTTACTGATTGTACCCGCTGTCCGATTTATTCAAGATTCCTGTTGTTGAGAATGCACTGTAATAGGGCATTTAGGTCATTTTTAAAAACTGATATAAGTCATAGTTTCCAAGATTTTCTTCCAATAATTTTACCTCGCTATAAAAATATTGATTGGAATGAAAAATATATTATTGCCTACGGACTTTTCAGATAACGCGTGGAATGCTACCAAGTATGCTATTGAACTGTTCAAGGATGAAGAATGTGTTTTTCATTTACTGAATACCTATACGCCTGTAATAGCAAATAGTAGGTTTATGGCCACTTCTTTAAGTGGCGGACAGTTAGAGGACGGAGTACATAGTAATTCAGAGCGTGGCCTTAAGAATGTTCTAAGCAAAATCAACAAAACCAAAAAATATCCTAGGCATAGTTTTAAAACCAAATCATCTTTTAGTTTATTGGTTGATGAAATTAAGGAGATTGTTGAAAACGAAAGGATAGATTTAATAGTTACCGGCACCAAAGGAGCATCGGGTTTGGATGAGGTTTTTATGGGAAGCAATACCGTTCGTATCATCAAGTCGATCAAGAATAGCCCGGTTTTGGCCATTCCTCAGTTTTTTGAATATGTAAAGCCTTCAGAAATTGCTTTCGCCACAGATTTCAATCGTTTTTATTCGCAGTCTGAGTTGCAGCCAATGATTGATTTAGCTCATGTTTTTAAAGCGACAATTCGTATAGTACATGTACAATATGAGATTAAGGCATTAACTGAGATTCAGCAATTTAACCTCAATATGTTACGTAAATATCTTAGTGAGTGCGAGCATTATCTGCATACGGTATCAGAATTGAACTCAGTCTCTAAAACATTAGAGGTCTTTGCAAAGGAACTCGATATTCATTTATTGGCGATGTTGAATTTTCAGCATAGCTATATGGAAAAGATGACTCGGGAACCCGTGGTTAAACGCTTGGCTTTCCATACGCAGATTCCATTATTGGTCATTCCAGAGCTGGGTATGAGCAAACCAACAAAATCTACAATTGGAAAAAAAAACGCAGTAGCTGATCAAGATTGACCTATAGGATGGTCTTCATAAAAGTCCTTAAAGGTTTTTTCGGTTTCGTAGTTGTCCGTTAATACTTTATAAACCATATAAACAATCATTAATTGTCCTAATACGGTTACGTAAAAAACCCAATTGAACGGAAAATTCATGGCGGCCATAATTGTGACAATGACTAATGTAATTGTTGTGTTTGCTACCCAAAATAGTGCTGTATTCTTCATTTTTTATTTTCAAATTACAAAAATGGAGACATTTTTTGGGTTAAAAAAATACTAAAAAATTTACTAATCGGATGTTGTTTCCGTTAACCAGAAACTTTCAAGAATGGGAATTTCCTTTTGTTGGCCAAGCTCTAGAGGATTAACACTGGTTTTGGCAAATATGTACCATGCTGTCGCTGAAAGGGCGGGAGTCAGATCTGCATGGTTCCATAGTAGATTCGAGCCATAAGTCGTGCCATAATTGCTGGTATAGGGTATCCCTTTGGAATCTGATATTGATGCGCTATTAATTGAGGATTTTTCAAGTTCAACAATTAGTTCATTAGCAAAAATATCATTGCCTGAAATCTTATGTGCAACGGCCATTTGTGCAGTACCTTCCATCCATACTACATCTTTGTCTTCATCAAAGCAGTAACCTGAAATTTCCAATCCGTTCACTGTTGAGGTTTGTGTGGTGTAAAATCGGTCTGCTTGCAATAGATTCTGAGGAGAGTAGTCTTTAAAAATCAAACTACCTAAGGAATGTAAATCCAAAGCATGATTGTAAGCGGGGTTTTCTGGCCACGCCCAAAGAATTTTATTTGTTGCATCCCAACGATTCTCCTTTAAAAAGGTCAGTATATTTTTGTGAAAATCATCGTATCCCTGAACCGCATTAAAGGCTGTAATTATTCCTTCAGTCACTTTAGGGATTACAGTGCCGTTTTCATTGAGGCCACCCCATAAACCACCGTCAGTATCTTGTAGCCCTCGAAGCCATTGTTCAATGCCTTGCGCCATCATTTTATATTTCTCATTTCCGGTAACTGAATGATATTTGTTCAAAGCAATTAATAGCCAAGCATTATCCCCCATCCAAGTCCGGTTTCCGTTTTCACCATTACTATCCCTAAATTGATAAAAACCCCCATCTGCATTTAAAAGCTCATTGTTTACTTGTCCATTAAAATAATCGAATATCTTTTCGGCCCTGTCCATTTCATTTAATTCCATAAAAACAAGTGCGGCCAGCGCATTATCATAAAGAGAAACAAAATCGGTATTTTCCGAGCTCTCAAGAAGTCCGTTTTCAGATTGCATGTTGTTGATCCAATTAACAGCTATTGTTAAATCGGTTTCCGGTATTTCATCTTCAGGAATTTGTGGGGAATTCGGAACGATGGTTTCTTCTATAATTAATTCAGTAAGCTCTGTGGTTTCATCTTTCATACATGAAAGAAACAGGACCGTACTTAATAGAAATAAGCTTGTTTTTAACCGCATGAGTGTTATTGAATTAAGTGAATTACTAGATTACAAATGTAGCATTGAAGTAAGTAACAACCGTAGTTTTACGACCAGTTGTAGGATTTTTCGGTACATGTGAATCCGATGAACTGCTTATCCTATTTATGTGTTTTTGAACTTTAGAACACAATAATGCCATAGCTGTTTAAATGTGGGCTTTTACCGGTAAAGATTGATTATTTTTGCAGAAACAGTACATGAACATACCCCATTCGGATAAAAAAAGGATTGTTATTATTGGCGGTGGTTTTGCAGGTATTTCTCTTGCGAAAAAACTTAAAAATCTTGATATGCAATTAGTGTTGATAGACAAGCACAATTATCATACTTTTCAGCCATTATTGTATCAAGTTTCTACTAGCGGATTAGAACCGGATTCAATTGCTTATCCTTTGCGGAAAGTCCTGAAAAATCTGAATAATTTTTACTTCAGATGGGCAACGGTAGAACATATTGATCCTGAACAGCAAATTGTATCAACTTCAATAGGTAGTTTGACATTTGACTATTTGGTCATGGCCACAGGTACAAGAACCAATTTTTTTGGTAATACAACTATTGAGAAGAATGCAATGCCCATGAAGAATGTTCCTCAGGCACTGAATATTCGTAGTTTAATGCTTCAGAATTTTGAAAAAGCCGATGATTGTGAGGATATAGAAGAGCGGCGTGCCCTTTTGAATTTTTGCATTATTGGCGCTGGACCAACAGGGGTAGAATTGTCCGGGGCATTTGCGGAACTTAAAAACTATGTCTTTCCAAGGGATTATAAGCATCTCAATGTAGCTGAAATGCAGATTCATTTGTTCGAGGGAGCTTCCCGTGTATTGCCACCTATGAGTGAAAAGGCATCAAAAAAAGCGATACAATTTTTAAATAAATTAGGGGTGATTGTACATTTAAACACTATCGTCCAAGATTATGATGGGGACACGGTGGTCTTAAAAAGTGAAGAAACCATGAGAACCAAAAACTTTATTTGGACGGCTGGTGTTACTGGTGCTGCGATAAATGGCTTTGCAAACGATAAGTTGGTAGCGCGACTTAATCGTTTTAAAGTAAATGCTTTTAGCCAAGTGGATGGTTATAAGAACATCTTCGCTATAGGCGATATTGCTTATATGCAGACCAAAGAATACCCAAAAGGGCACCCACAAGTAGCCCAGCCGGCAATTCAACAAGGCGGGCATTTGGCAAAAAATTTAAAAAATCTACTTAGCGGAAAACAGATGAAGGCTTTTAAATACTATGATAAAGGCACTATGGCTACTGTGGGCCGTAACAAAGCAGTAGTAGATCTAAAGAGCGCAAAATTTGGCGGTTTTTTTGCTTGGTTTATTTGGATGTTTGTTCATCTAATGGCTTTGGTCGGTTTCCGAAATAGGGTCATTGTTTTTTTTAACTGGGCTTATAACTATATAAATTTTGATAAGGCTTCCCGTTTGATTGTTCGCCCATATAAGTCTAAGGAATAGATTGTCAAATAGTGTGTAATTAGATACTCGATATAAAAATCCTTCGTATATTTGTAATGTTGTGTTGAGCTTCAATTTAGGTTGAAGCTATTGTGAAAATGTCTTTAAGACATGAATCAATGAAAGGCTTTCCAATAATGGGAGGCTTTTTTTTTGCTTTATCCTTTAAGGATGGATATTTATATTAACAGCCTTTTATACCTGAATAAGTTTTATTGAAGTAATGGTTTATCGTATTTTTATTGAAGATAATTTAATAATACAATTATGCCGTTATATCATAAATTGGGTAAAATACCTCAAAAGAGACATACTGTTTTTAAAAAGCCTGATGGTTCCTTATACTATGAACAATTGTTTGGAACGATTGGTTTTGATGGCATGTCGTCTTTAATGTACCATGTGCATAGGCCGACTATGGTCAAAGAAGTAGGGGAAACCCGGGACGTGTCTCCCAAGGCTACGGTACCCCATAATATAAAATCGAGACTATTAATAGGGTTTCAAGTACAGCCTGAGAATGATTTTCTCGAAAGTAGAAAAATAGTACTTTTCAATTCAGATGTGAATGTGGCCTTGGCAGCGCCAAAAAAATCAATGACCGAATACTTTTATAAAAATGCCGATGCCGATGAATTGTTGTTTATCCATAAAGGAACTGGGACTTTGAAAACCTTATTGGGTGAAATTTCTTTTGAATATGGTGATTATCTCCTGATTCCCCGTGGAATGATTTATCAAATTGAATTCGATACTGAGGATAATCGACTATTGATAACCGAATCTTATAGTCCCATCTACACACCAAAAAGATATCGAAATTGGTTTGGGCAGCATTTGGAGCATTCACCTTTCTGTGAGCGCGATTTTAAGTTGCCTCAGAATTTGCAAACCCATGATGAGAAGGGGGAGTTCGTTATAAAGGTCAAGAA
>RCMY010002731.1_pt1 | contig 15880 bp, 12 predicted proteins | sample 2041341 | NCBI WGS metagenome assembly RCMY01 (sample SAMN09708234, study PRJNA481090) | Marine sediment metagenome, whole genome shotgun sequencing project. | reverse complement strand
TTTTGATCGTTTCGATGGAATTAACGGTTTGAACCCGGCGGTCTTCCGAAATCAAGCGCAATAATCGGGTCTGAATCAAACGGCCATCCCTCAAAAAGAAAAAGGATATAAAGATGATCGAGAAAAAACCGATGCCGACCATGGTCAGCAGTTCGGAGATAAGTTTTAAAAATTTAGGCACGATGCCTACACTGAGTTTCTTGTCGATATTCTTTTCGATATCCGCTTCCTCAATCAATTCTTTGGTAACCTCCGGCGATGCCCCGAAATACTTAGTGATCTCCTGATATAGTTTATTGAGTTCCGCCTGAAGCCTATCCCAGTCCAACGCATAGAGATTCTTGCCCTGTTCGGTCAATACAGGAACAAAAATGTAAACGATGCCGGCTAGGACCCCCACCATAAGTAAGATTGCAGAAATCACGGCAAGCGTCCTCGGGAATTTTAATTTAGCCCGCAGAAAAAATACAATTGGCCTACCGATCAGGGTCGCAACAACCGATATGAGCAAATATGCGATTACGGACTGAATTTCAAAAAGAAAATATAACAATATCCCAAGGCCCAATACAGTGGCGATGGCCCTTAAAATATTGTTCGAAATCCTGTAATACTTTCTACGTTTTTGGCGTAGTTCGTCCGTATTTCGCTTTCCAGACAATCCCCTAATTTTTAAGTTCGTTTTTCAGGCCTTTTTTTGTCTTTGAGTAGGTGTCCCTAACCTCCGCTTCGATATCATTAACCGAATCTTTCAGTTTATTCCCGGCATCGGACAATTTGGACTTTAATTCTTCCTTTTGTTCTGGCGACATTTTTTTATATTTCCAAAATGCCCATGCACCTGCACCAATACCCAATAAGGCCAACCAATTTCTATTGCTTTGTTTTTTCATGATAGAGTTATGTTTATTTATTCTATAAAGCTACTACTTAATACTTAAAAAGTACGCTTTTAGTAAGCATACCATTTAAAAAATCAACGACCTCGATGCAAGCATACGAGGTATGATCCGAAACAATTTTTTAATTTCGATGCAGAGCATCGGGGAATTAAACCCTTACAGATTAAAAACAACGAAATAGCATAGTCCCGAACAAAAGTAACAGCGGACATTCTTGGTAGAATGTCCGCTGATACGTTTCAAATACTAGATTAGAAAATTATAGCCGATCAAATCTCGGAAGACCCCTCCAATTCGCTCGAACTTATACGTTTCTGCCAGTTACTAGTTTGTAAATTATCAGTATAACGGCAACCACCAGAATAAGGTGAATTATACCTCCCACGTCGGGAAATGCCATAAAGCCTACCAACCAGCCAATTACTAATATTACCACGATAATCCATACAATGTCTCTCATAATTTTTGAATTAGGTTTGAAATTGAATACGCCGTGAATTTAATTTATTTTAAGAAACTATCATAAATTTTAGCCAAATAAAGGGTATTGCGTTAATAAAATTCGGTAAAATGTTAATTTGTGGAGAAATAGGTAGTGTTCTAAACAAAATCAGCGGTATCCACAGAGCTATCACATCCTCTTTTTGCGCGATTGCTTTTTTTTGAGAAGGGACTCTAAAAAGTGTTTTCTGTAATCGGAGGGCGTCATATCATATTCTGCCTTAAAAATCTTGGACAGATAACTTTTGCTCGATAGCCCGACCATAGTTGCGATTTCTGACATATTGAGGTCCGTGTTTAATATGAGGACTTTGATTCGATCTAACCGCACATTTTGTATGAAACGATTGACGGTAAGTCCGTGGAGATTCTGAAAACCTTCTTGGAGTTTGTTCGTATTTAAACCAACCTCAAGCGCAATTCTATCTATGGTCTCCAATTCTGAAATTCGTTGCTTGATATGTTTTGCCGCCTTCTCTATTTGTGCGACTTCGGAACGTCGAAGAATACTCCGGTTGTCATATTCCGCTAAATCGTCTTCGTATTCCAGTATTTGTCTAGTCAACATTTGGTAGGCCTTTCCTTCTAAAAATAATTTCCGCAAAAAATCCTTGCCCTCGAAAGCTTGCATTTCACGAAAAATATCCGCCAATTTGAGACTGTAGAAACCATCGTGATAAAAGGTTTTTCTTGCTTCTATATCATTGAAGAGGTTTTGAAGGGTATCGGCCATGGTGACCAGATTGCACCTTATCTTTTGTTGAAACATTTTTCGGGTAATCTCCAAGCTGTTGATGACCGTACGAGTTTCTGTGCCAAAACGTAAAATATGACCATTAACGAAATCGCTAGCTACCACGGCTTCTTGATATTGAACGATTGTATGTATTTGTCCTGAATTTTCGAACCTATGTTTTAAAGTACCCTCAAGGCAATACAAAAATTTCAGGGGATGTACCTCGTCGACCGTAAACTGAAATTCTACCTCATCATGAAAAAGACAGTCATACTGAATAATCCCAAGACCCCCATCAAAGTTAATTCCCCGAATGTATCCCTTACCGATATGACCGGGAATATCAAGATAATACTCCCCGCAACTTTCACTGAAAGTGGTGTTGAAAGCTGTTGAAATATCTTGCATTACCTCATTTATGGGAAGGGAATTTACCTCAATGATCATCATATGGTACTGAGTTTTGGAACAAGATAACATAATATAAAGGAGTTACCATGTAAAATCAAAAAGGATGGTTTTCTCGTTAAGCTCTATACCTAGGAGACAGTTTTCAAAGGGAAATAGGTTCTTATATCCGACAGCGACAATACATTCAACCAATTACGTTAATATCCGTTTGGAATGGAGTACATCCTTAGGGAATTCATACCTAATTTTATAAGGATTAATCTACACTAAAAATGGAATGCTATGGTAAACGGAACAACTACGGACGAAAAACTAAAAAAACGAACAAAGTCTTCGAAATACCTCCCACAAATCGATATCAATCATAAGATAGAAAAACTGGTATCCGATAAGACGGATTTGACCGAGATTGTTTGCCTGACCTCTTACCCGCCTCGCGAGTGTGGTATTGCTACCTACTCCAATGACTTGATGAAAGCACTTACCGATACCTTTGGCGGTGCTTTTGCATTGACCGTCTATCCATTGGAATCAGGAACTGAAAAGCATCGCTATCCCAGAAAAATAAAAGGAACGTTAAATACGGATTCCGCCCTTGATTTTTTGCAGGCGGCCTATCATATCAATGCGGACCCGAATATAGGTCTTGTACTCGTTCAACATGAATTCGGGCTGTTTCAGAACAACGAACGGTCCTTTCTTGAGTTTTTGGAATATATGAATAAACCGGTCGTCGTTACCTTCCACACCGTTTTACCCGATCCATCTCCCGAATTAAAGGAAAAAGTAGCCGCCATAGCCTCACGTGCCCAAGGAATTATTGTAATGACCAGTTCCTCGGCTGATTTGCTTATAAAACAGTATGCTATCTGCGCAGATAAAATTCATGTTATTGCACACGGTACTCATCTGATCGAGTATGATGATAAGGACCAATTAAAGGTTAAATACGATTTGGAAGGAAGAACAGTTCTTTCCACTTTTGGATTATTGGGTCCCGGAAAAAGTATAGAAACTACTTTGGATGCCCTTCCTGAAATTGTCAAGCAGCATCCAGAGGTAATTTTTCTTGCTATTGGCAAAACGCATCCTACTTTAAAGAAAGAAAAAGGTGAAGAATATCGTGAATTCCTCGAACAAAAGGTTAAAGATCTGAATCTTGCGAACCACGTTCGTTTTATCGATCGGTTCGTTCCTCTAGACCATTTGCTAGAGTATCTGCAATTGACCGACATCTATCTTTTCACTTCAAAAGATCCTAACCAAGCGGTCAGCGGTACCTTTGTCTATGCGCTGAGTTGTGGCTGCCCTGTTGTTTCCACCCCGATTCCACATGCGCTCGAAGTGTTGCAAAACGGTGCGGGAAGTTTGTTCGACTTTGAAGACTCCGATCAGTTGCAACAATCGGTACGCGATCTATTGGAAAACAAAGACGAACGGCTTAAGTTGAGCCTGAATGGCATGCACACCACTTCGGCGTCGGCCTGGGAAAATGCGGCCATTGCACATGCAAGAGTTTTTGAAAAAGTGATGGGAAGCGCATTGCCCTTAAAGTACAGGAAACCACCGATTACCCTGAAGCATCTTAAGAAGATGACCGATCATAAAGGTATCGTTCAGTTTGCACACATCAACCGGCCCGATATCGAAAGTGGCTATACTTTAGATGACAACGCACGGGCATTGATCGCCATGTGTCAGCACTATGAACTGACCGGTGACGCTGGGGACCTAAAGTACATTAAAATCTATTGTGACTTTATCTTTTGCTGCTTCCGCTATGACAGTAAGTTTTTGAACTATGTGGACAAGGAATACCGGTTTACAGACCAGAATGAAACCGTCAATCTCGAAGATGCCTGCGGTCGTGCCATTTGGGCGTTGGGATATCTACTCTCCATAGTGGAGCGTTTGCCCGAAAAATACCAATCCTTGGCAGATAAGGCGAAATTCATTATCGAACACTCGGTCAAGGCCATGGACGATGTGCATTCACCGCGCGCCATGGCCTTTATAATTAAGGGGCTCTACTTTTTTAACCGTTTAGAAGGAAGGAAATGTATGAATAGTACCGTTGAAAAATATGCGGACCGATTGGTTGATTTATACCACAAGGCATCCGATGATAATTGGCAGTGGTTCGAGAGCTCGCTCACCTACGGCAACAGTGTTCTTCCGCAATCCATGTTAATGGCGTATGTGATGACCCTGAATCCCGAATACCGCTTAACCTCCAAAGCATCCTTTGATTTTTTGTTAACGAAAATTTTTGATGATGGGATGATCAGGGTAATTTCGAATCAAGGTTGGCATTCACGCGGCGGTACCGTCAGTCCTGAATTTACTGGTGGGGAGCAACCCATTGACGTGGCCTACACCATCTTGGCCTTGCAACTGTTCCATAAGATTTTTCCCAAAGAAGGATACGATAGGTTCATGGAAAATGCCTTTGCCTGGTTTTTGGGAAAAAATCCGTTGCATCAAACGATTTATAATCCATGTACCGGAGGATGCCATGACGGGCTTGAGCTGCACAACGTTAATTTGAACCAAGGGGCGGAATCTACGATCAGCTATCTGATGGCTAGAATGGTCTTTGCTAATTCCGATGATTGATGCGCGTCGCGATTCTATCTCCCATTGCATGGCGTACGCCCCCACGGCAATACGGACCGTGGGAACTTGTCGCCTCCACCATTGCGGAAGGCTTGGTGGCGAAAGGCCTTGATGTAAGCCTATTCGCCACCGGTGATTCGCTGACATCCGGAAAATTGGAGTCCATTTGCCCAAAGCCCTACGAAGAGGACAAGAATATCGACCCAAAGGTTTGGGAAAGCTTGCACATTGGTAATCTGATGGAAAAAGCCGGTAGTTTTGATATTATCCATAACCATTATGACTTTCTTCCCCTGACCTATTCCCGGCTTATCGATACGCCAATGATAACGACCATACACGGTTTTTCTTCGGAACAGATAATTCCTGTCTATAAAAAGTACAACCCCACATCGACCTATATTTCCATTTCGGATGCAGATCGGCATCCCGAGCTAAACTATTACCGTACCATTTACCACGGTATCGATTCCAACAAATTCGAATTCAACTCAGAGAAAGAGGAATACCTTTTATTTTTCGGAAGGATCCATCCCCATAAAGGAACCCGTGAAGCCATCGACATTGCGAAAAGGTCAGGATATCCCCTTAAGATAGCGGGATTGATTCAGGACCAAGGGTACTACGAGCGTGAGGTTGCACCCTTGATCGATGGTCAGAAAGTTATGTATTTGGGAAATGTAGGACCAAGGGAAGGCAACGCACTATTGGGCAAAGCAAAGGCATTATTGCATCCTATTTCATTCGACGAACCTTTCGGATTAAGCGTTGCGGAGGCAATGATGTGCGGTACGCCCGTCATCGCCTTTAACCGGGGAAGTATGCCCGAACTTGTCGAGCATGGCAAAACCGGTTATTTGGTCAATGGGGTGTTGGAAGCGGTCGAAGCTGTAAAAAGATTGCACGAAATAGATGCGTTTTATTGTAGGGCACATGCTATGGATCAGTTTGGTATAGATACGATGATAGCGGAATATATTGAAGTGTACAAGGAGATAAACCATAGAGAACAGTAGCGATAGGAGAAAAATCAACCGAAGGATAATGCCTAAGTTCGCTGCCTTAAATATAACCTCGGATCAAATCCTTCAAATACCTTGAAAAATAAAAAAAAGGTTCAAGTTTGCGGATCTCTTCTGAAAATCTCAATCAAATTGAACGCCAAAATACAGAAAACTACCCATATAAATCCCGCTATAAAACCGCCCGCTATATCTGAGGGAAAGTGCACACCCAGATAAATTCGGCTGACGCCTATGCTTAAAATAAGAAATATCAAGAATGCAATGGCAAGAAGCTTCAAAGCTCGGCTTATCTTAAACCGATAGACCAGATAAATTAGAAAACCATAAAACGCCATTGCGCTCATGGCATGACCACTTGGGTAGCTCAATGTTTCTACCGAAACCAAGTGCTCGATATCCGGTCGCGCCCTATCTATAAACCGCTTCAAAATCATATTTGACAAAGTAGCTAAAATCAGAACAACACTGATTTGGGCAATGTATTTCCAGCTTTTAAAAATTAGGGCAGATACGAGAATAAAGATACTCCCTATGATAAGATATCCATAGATGTCTCCGATATGGGTGATCCACGTAAAAAATTCCGTCCTGGCAGGGGTACGGAACGATACAATATATTCTGTCACTTGAGTATCTATAGCGGCCAAATCTCCCTCCTGCAAATCATCGGTAAGTTCTATAAATAAGTTTATTCCACCAATTACTAATACTAAAGCTATAGCAATGATGATTATATAGGGCAAATAAGGACTATCCCGTTTGAATTTCGGCGCCAGAAAGGCTTTAATCTTCCCTATACATGTAATTATTGTTTCTCTCATAACCTGGTGAAGTAGACAAGTTTAATAGATCGCAAATTTAGGCAACCGGCGTCTCATTGTAGGATACTGCTTTTTTTATGAAAAACGTAATCATCCGTTGGAAAACATTAAACACAGCATCGGTGTACAGGCCAACAGTCACAAAGAAACGGATGGCACCGAGATCAACCATTAGCAAAAGCAACGGCAAGAGAAGCGTCAGCCTCGGGAGGATGCTTAAGAAGCATCAAAATAAAAGCCGTTCAAATTGAACGGCTTTTTGCTTTAAACCAATACTCAAAATTATATCATCTGGAACAATTGGCTCCCCAAACCTTTCCGTCTCGTGTATAAGCAATATCAAGAGTGCTTTCGTTGATGTTTATCGCGCCGTTAGTACTGATCAAGGTATTCTGATTTTTCTCCATTTTAATATCCTCCAAGATTGGAATACCGTCGGAAAATTTGAAAGTATAGGAATCCCCTACTTTAACCACCGTAACCTGACCACTCTCCGTCGATATACTAGTACTACTCTCAGGGTCAGAATAGCTTACAGTTCCTTGATATTGGCCTGCGAAGAGATTATCGTCGGACGGATCGTTATCATTATCGCAGGATGCGGCCAAGGCCACAATAAAAATTAACATTCCTAAAAATTTCATGGACTTTTTCATCTCGTTTACATTTAAGTTAGGGGCAAACTTAAGTCTTCAAACAGGGGCTCAAAACTTATTAGGAAAATTTTATAACAAACCAATCGATGGGGGTAATATTATTTCGAATAAGACACAAAAAGTTGATGGTATCCTGCGTTTCCGCTGCGATTTCTTTCCCTATTCCATCCCATAATCCTCTTTAAAACATTGTCAAAACATCTTAGGGAGATATGTCATATATCGAATTCAATGAATTAATGTATATCCTCTTATTATCATCTTATTACCATCAATGTTTAGCTCATTTAAATATTTTCACAGAGTTTGGCACCAAAAATTTTATATTGCTTTGGATTATCTGCTGGCAAGAGTTGTTGATATATTCTACTATTTTTCATCGCCACAGTACCCACTGGCTTTTCAAAAAAAAATAGGATGAATTGAAAATTATTGGGCCCAGCTGCCGCATTTACAAAAAGCCGTAAGATCACATTGGCGATAGTTGGTGCACAATTTCTTTACCTCGGTTTAGATATTTGAAGGATAGAAGACGAATTGAACAAGATTCTTATCAACATCTTGGATTATCGCGAGGTTCTGGTAAAACTATCCGAATCTGTTTCCCATGAGGCAACGAAAGCTAAGTTAACGGAGTTTGCCGAGGTAAAACAAGACGAATCCCAAAACCTTAAGAAACTTATTAAATATCCCTTTTCTTATTGAATGAGCAAAAAAAAGGCGCCCGATTGGGCGCCTTGAAATTATTGGAAGCCTATTAATGCAAGCTCTCCAAAGAATCGTTCTTTGCAATATCCTGCTGAATCTGATCTCTTTGAGAAATTAACAGGTTTTTCAAGCCAACAGGTAAAAGTTCATATTCGATGACGTCGTTATACTCATCGATTGCTGCCTTATCCCCTGTTATCGATTCTTCGAGCATTGATTCATCGTCGTCAGCGGAGAATAACGCTTTGACGTCCATCCATGCGCGGTGGATAGTACCTCCAAAAGAACCGTCTACATCAAAGTCGGAGTAGGCCCCTTTGATCTCTCGTCTCAAACTTGCATTGAATTCTTTTCTTCGGACCGCCTTCTGTTGAAAATAGGTTCTCAATGACGAACCCTCGGCATTTTCAGCGGCTTTATTGTATCCTTTATACGCATCCTCATTCTTTTCCAGAATTTCCTTGATTTCGTCGAATATTTCGTTTTTTTCCTTGCTCATGATATTATGTTTTAGTTTAAAAGTTTCGGAAAAATATGAATTATTAAAGCGCTTGCTTACCCTTATTGAACGAATTGTTGACTGAATTGGACACAGTTAATAAAAGACGTAATTGGGCTATTTTATTTTTCCGCGCCGGCTTAAATTTATGTTATAGTTGCAGTGAGGTTCATTTTTGCTGCGGCAATTCGAGAATATACATCTAAAAGAAACAATTATGGCCAAGGAGAAGACTTCGGCAAGCGAGAGCGATGCCAAGAAAGAACAGTTAGAAAAATTTACCGTAGATGGCAAGGATAAAGCCTTGACCACAAGGCAGGGCCTGAAGGTCAATGATACCAACAATTCGTTAAAGGCGGGACCCAGAGGAGCTACCTTGTTGGAGGATTTTTTACTCCGGGAAAAAATTCATAATTTCGACCATGAACGCATCCCTGAACGTATCGTTCACGCCCGTGGTAGCGGTGCTCATGGCTATTTTGAACTTTTTGAAAGTATCCCGGAGTATTCGAAGGCTGGCATCTTTATCGATACCTCAAGAAAAACACCCGTATTCGCAAGGTTTTCAACGGTGGCCGGCTCCAAAGGATCGGCGGATTTGGCGCGTGATGTACGTGGATTTGCCGTTAAGTTCTATACCCAAGAAGGAACTTGGGATCTGGTCGGTAACAACATGCCGATTTTCTTTATTCAGGATGCCATGAAATTTCCCGATTTGGTCCACTCGGTCAAACCGGAACCCAACAACGAAATTCCCCAAGCAGCATCTGCGCATGATACTTTTTATGATTTTATTTCGCTGACGCCCGAAACCTTGCACAACCAAATTTGGGCGATGAGCGACAGGGCCATACCTCGAAGTTTACGCATGATGGAAGGTTTCGGCATCCACACCTTCAGATTGATAAACAAGGAAGGAAAAGCGCACTTTGTCAAGTTTCATTGGAAACCGAAATTGGGAGTGCATTCGGTAACCTGGGACGAAGCCGTCAAAATAAGCGGTGCGGATTCCGATTTTCATCGTAGGGATTTATGGGAAGCCATTGAAGCGGGCCAATTCCCCGAATGGCAACTCGGTTTGCAAATCGTTCCGGAGGAAGACGAGCATAAATTCGAGTTTGATCTTTTAGACCCTACAAAACTTATTCCGGAAGAAATGGTGCCGGTAAAAATTATAGGAAGAATGGTATTAAACCGAAATCCCGAAAACTTTTTCGCGGAAACGGAACAAGTGGCCTTCCTTCCCGGGAATATTGTACCGGGAATCGATTTTACCAACGACCCCTTGCTTCAAGGTCGGCTGTTCTCTTATAGGGATACGCAGCTCTCGAGGTTGGGCAGTCCCAATTTCCATCAAATTCCCATCAATAGACCCGTAACCCCGGTTCACAACAATCAAAGGGACGGGCACCTTCAAATGGAAATTCCAAAAGGCCAGACCGCCTATTTCCCAAATACGTTAGGTGGTGGCTGTCCCTATCTTTCTTCGGTTGAAGAAGGTGGTTTTGAGGCGTATCAAGAGCGTATCGATGCTAATAAAATTAGGACGCGAAGCGAAAGTTTCAGCGACCATTTTTCGCAGCCCGCCCTCTTTTATAGAAGTTTGGCCGATTGGGAAAAGAAACATGTGGCCGATGCCTATTCCTTCGAACTCGGCAAATGTAACCACGCTCATATTCAAGAGCGGATGCTATGGCTTGTCGCCCAGATAGACGAGGACTTGGCGAAAGAGGTCGCCGACAATTTGGGTATGGAAGTTCCCGAAGATATCGAACGACCGATCAATCAAGCGATAGGTGCCGATGCCATTGTAGAAGACCACCAGCCGGGCGAGAAGAAGAATTATTTGGACAAAGCTCCCACATTGAGCCAAGCGAACAACAAATTCGACACCATAGCCACCCGGCAAATCGCATGTTTGGTCGCCGACGGATTTCACATGAAGGATTTTGATAAAATGAAAAGCGCACTTGAAAAAGAGAACGCCATGCTCAAGATAATTGCTCCCCACGGCGGCAAGGTTATTTGTGATTCAGATATGGAACATACCGTCGACGCGTCTATTATGACCACCGAGAGTGTGCTTTACGACGCCGTTTACATTCCCGGAGGACAAAAATCGATCGATGCTTTGATAAAAAAATCGAAATTCATCAAATTCGTAAACGAAGCTTACAAGCATTGCAAGGCTATTGCAGTGGATAAGGAAGGTGAAAAGGTATTGAACAAAAGTGCTATTGTTAATTATAAAGAGGATAAAGCCATCTTCATAAATGGCGCCGCTAGCGATTTTATTTCGGCACTAGCACATCACCGTAATTGGGAACGCATGGCCAAAACCGAGGATATTCCGGTATAACAGCGAGAATAATTGAAGCAGCATTTTTTTTAAGAATCAAGAACCCCTGCTCTGCATCAGGGGTTCTTCATATCTTATGCTTTAAACGCATGGATGTGCATCAATGAAAATCATACCATCTAAGGTCTCCGTGGCATGACTTTTTTTTCTTAAAACTTCCATTAGAAATAACCAAAATCCGTTTCCGTTTAAAAGCCAGACCCCTATCTTTGCCGTCGATAAATTTTTAACATGAGCAAAGCTGTTTACATCGCCACTACCGAACCCGATAGCGGTAAATCAATTATATCTTTGGGGCTAATGCAATTACTGTTGGGCAAGGCGGCCAAAGTGGGCTATTTTAGACCAATCATTGATGATTTCGAACCGGGCGGAATTGATAACCACATCAATACCATATCCCGATATTTCAATCTGGATCTCCCTTTTTCCGATGCGTATGCTTTTACCCGCAGTGAAGTCATACAAAGAAAGAATGAAGACCGTGATGATGAGATTATCGGGAAAATCATCGAAAAGTACAAGGCAATTGAAGAGCGTTGTGATTTTGTTTTGGTCGAAGGCACCAGTTTTTCGGGGGAAGGCACTATCATCGAATTCGACATCAATGTGGTCATTGCCAAAAACCTGGGTATTCCAACGATTCTGCTTGCCAGCGGAGTAGGCAAAACTTTGGAGGGACTGGTCGGCAATCTTCAGATTGCCTATGATACTTTTAAAGACAAAGGGGTAGAAGTACTAGCGGTCATTGGAAACAAGGTACAGCCTGAAAATGTGGACCTAGTAATAGCAGGACTTCAAAAACAGCTTCCTGCCGAAATTTTGGTCAATGCCATTCCTCTAAATCCCGTATTGGCGAATCCCTCCGTTAAGGAAATCTGCGATACCCTGAACGGAAAAATTCTTTTCGGGGAGGCCTATCTCAATAATCAGGTAGATGGATTTAGTGTGGGTGCCATGCAGCTGCGAAACTACCTTATCCACCTTAAGCAAAACGGACTTGTAATTACCCCTGGCGATAGGGCCGATATCATCTTAGGGGCTTTGCAGGCCAATATTTCAGCCAATTACCCTGCGGTTTCCGGTATTGTTCTCACGGGCGGAATCCCTCCCGAAGACTCCATTTGCAGATTGATAGAGGGGCTGTCAGAAGTGGTGCCCGTCATCTCCGTCGAAGGAGGTACTTTTGCGATTGCCAACCGTATCGGCGCCATCAAATCACAGATGTACGCCGAGAATACCGAGAAAATAAAGATTTCCATCAGCGATTTTGAAAAATACGTCTCTACGGATGTATTGGCCGAAAAACTAATTACATTTCAGGCGGATGGCATTACCCCGAGAATGTTTCAGTACAATCTTTTAAAACGGGCGAAGACCCATAAAAAGCATATCGTTCTACCGGAAGCCACGGATGCTCGGATCTTGACCGCCACTAAACTTTTGACCGATATTAACGCCGTCGAGATCACTTTGCTGGGAGACCCCATACAGATAAGCGATAAAATCGAAAAATTGGAGCTGGGTCTAGACTTGAAAAAAGTCCAAATTATAGACCCCAAAGCTTCCGAAAATTTTCCCGATTACGTCACTACCCTATTCGAACTGCGAAAGCACAAGAATGTGGATTTGACCATGGCGCGCGATCTGATGGAAGATGCCTCGTATTTCGGCACCATGATGGTCTATCAAGGCCATGCCGACGGCATGGTTTCCGGCGCGATCCATACGACCCAGCACACCATTTTGCCCGCATTGCAGTTTGTAAAGACGAAACCGGACGTGTCCTTGGTATCATCGGTGTTCTTTATGTGCCTACCGGACAGGGTCGTCGTTTTTGGTGATTGTGCTATCAACCCCAATCCTACCGCCGAACAATTGGCGGAAATCGCCATATCTTCGGCGGACACCAGCACCGCTTTCGGTATCGAACCGCGGATCGCCATGCTCTCCTATTCTTCGGGTGCATCGGGTAGCGGCCAAGATGTGGACAGGGTACGGCAGGCCACGGCACTGGTAAAACAAAAACGGCCCGACCTGAAGGTCGAAGGTCCTATTCAATACGATGCTGCGGTCGACCTTAAAGTGGGTCAAAGCAAATTGCCCGATTCCCAAGTAGCGGGCAAGGCGACCGTGTTTATTTTTCCCGACCTCAACACGGGCAATAACACCTATAAAGCGGTACAACGGGAGACTGGGGCGCTGGCCATCGGTCCGATGTTACAGGGATTGAACAAACCGGTTAACGATTTGAGCCGCGGCTGCACGGTAGATGATATTTTTAATACGGTGGTGATTACGGCGATACAGGCACAAGGAATCTAATTCAAATTCCAAAACTAAAATTTCAAATTCCAAGAAGTATCGATTTAATTCTTAAAATCGGCTTTTCACGGACAACAAATAAGCAGTATGAACATACTAATCATCAACGCCGGGAGCTCTTCCATAAAATTTGAGGTACTTCAAATGCCTAACGAAATAGTCGTCTGTTCCGGCATGGTAGAACGTATCGGTTCGGACGATGCCGTTCTTAAATACCAATCGGATACTATTGAAATCGAAGAGGTAGATGCCATTGCTACCCATAACGAAGCCTTACAAAGAATTGCCGGGTTTCTACTCGACCCCCACAGGGGTTCAATTAAGAATGTGGAAGAAATCGATGCTATCGGCCACCGGGTGGTGCATGGGGGCGATTCCTTTGCCGAGACCACGCTGATTACCGAAAAGGTGAAGGAAGAGATTCAAGAATTTGCGGCTTTGGCGCCTTTGCATAATCCACATAATCTAGAAGGTATCCGGGTGGCCAAACAGCTTTTTCCAAAGGCCGAGCAGGTGGCGGTATTTGATACGGCCTTCCATCAGACCATGCCGGTAAAAGCAAGAAAATATGCCATACCCAATACATTTTTTACCGACCATCAGATCAAGGTCTATGGATTTCACGGAACGAGCCACAAATATGTTTCCGAAAAAGCGATAGCCTACTTAGGCAGGGAATCCTCAAAAATAATAGCCATCCACTTAGGAAATGGCTGCAGTATGACCGCCATCGTCAATGGAAAAAGCAGGGATCATAGTATGGGATTCGCACCTACCAGTGGTTTAATCATGGGTACCCGAAGTGGGGATGTCGACTATTCCGTGATTTTTCACCTAATCGATACTTTGGGATATACCCCTGAGCAGGTGAGCACCCTACTCAACAAAAAAAGTGGGATGCTAGGCCTGACCGGTCTCACCGACTTGCGTGACATTCAGGCCGGAGCGGAAAAAGGGAATACGGATTGCCAATTGGCGCTAGATATGAACGCCTACCGTATCAAAAAATACATCGGGGCCTACGCCGCGGCAATGAACGGATTGGATGCCGTTGTCTTTACAGCGGGCATCGGCGAAAATTCCGCCACGCTAAGAAGAACGGTCTGTGCCGATATGGACTTTTTGGGGCTTAGGCTAGACGACGAAAAAAATGAAAGCACATCTAAATCCCTTAGGGAAATCAGTACGGTGGAATCAACAGTGAAGATTCTGGTTGTACCTACCAATGAGGAGTTAGAGATTGCAAAGCAAGTTTTTGGGTTGGTTTCTTAAAAAGACGTCAGGTCGCATTTTACCATGGCCCCAGATTCCATATCTTTAAAGCTAAAGGCTTATATTTTAATTACAACATGACCAATATCATGTTGCTTATCAGTAATTACCCATAGCTTTGCCTGTTAAATCCAAAAGCAATGAAAAATGTACTTGATGCCGCCGATCGTATTGAACTATCGGTGTTGATTTTGCAAATTGTAAATGATCTAAGCATTCGATTTGGGGGCTTTCTCCCTACATTACCAAGGCCGCAATTACAACCGATACGCGTTGGTGTCGCCCGACCCGGTCCTCGCCTTTAACGGAGCGCCAAAAGTCCGCTTGAATTCTTTTTAGGGATTTTTTTAGAATAGTCTCCTAGGGGATGTCTAGAACGGACTCTTTACCTTTAGGTCGAAAAATAGTTTATGGCTCAAGAAACCTATCGAAGATGTCCCGAATGCAATCATCTCACTTTAAATAGTGATCATTGCGAACAATGTGGGGCATTGATCAATATCAATTTGAGGCGAAAACAGGAGCGTGAAAAACTGGCGGAAACAAAAGAGAAAGAAAAACAGCTTGAAAAACCGAATGCCATAACCCGATACTTTAAAAAAAAGATAGAGCACCCCAACCCATTCATACGAATACCGGCAAAAGCGATATATTCCGTTTGGGTCGCGGTCATGGCCGTCGGGGCTTTTTTGGCCTTTATATTCAGCTATTTTGCGTTTTAATGATATGTTGCCCCAAAATATGTCCATACTACGGAACGCATTTCACTATTTCAAGCCCATTTACCTGCCGGTCTTTATTCTGTTCGGCGCACTCGTTTATACTGCCCAGCAATCCGGTTGGCCCCTTCCATCATGGGCGAACCATTACCTAAACGATTTTTTGTGCATGCCTATCGTGCTTTTCGTATGCAGATACGCCGTGCGCCACCTGAAATCAAACGGGAACCTACAACTATCCTTGCCCGTTACTTTTTCAGTCACCCTGTACTATGCAATTTATTTTGAATTTTACTTGCCAAAGATAAATCTTCGCTACACGGCCGACCC
>RCMY010002729.1_pt1 | contig 15884 bp, 12 predicted proteins | sample 2041341 | NCBI WGS metagenome assembly RCMY01 (sample SAMN09708234, study PRJNA481090) | Marine sediment metagenome, whole genome shotgun sequencing project. | reverse complement strand
GCAGGCGGTGAATTGGTCCAGCAAAAAGCCGTCCTCAAACCCATGCACATCATTATTGCCAAACAAACGCCAAGTGAGGCTGATCATATTCGCCTCGCCCATCGCCCTATAAAGCGCGTCCAGTGTGCCATCCCCGATCTTGATATTGATAAACTCATCCACATCCATGCAGATGCCCCAGCCACACTCTTGCATCACAGGCTCGGATTCCGCCGCCTGCAATGCCGCGTGTTGCGGTTTCAAATCGCCGCCGGGCGTGAACGGGTTAACCCTATGCTGCACAATCCCCTTGGCCTGCAATAAATCGAGCATCGTATCGGTGCCATCCGTGCAATCATTGGTGTAGATCAAAAAATCATCCACCCCGATCGCACGGTGATAGGCCAACCATTCCAGAATAAACGGCCCCTCGTTTTTCATCGTTGTCACAATCGCCGTGCGCCCCGCGCGGGTCGCAGCCTTTGGGGCGGCCTTCATTTTGGACACAGGCGCGCGCACGGGCTTATGGGCAAAGATACCCTCGGCCATGGCCAGCAACGCCTCATCTTCCACCAAAGATGTCTTGGGGGCCAATTCTGACGCATTGCGCCCCGGCACCTTGATCGCCATGGCACGGTAAAACGGCACGGGTTGGCCTTCGTCCGGGTTGGCATAGGCCACCCGCAGCATCCGCCAAGTGCTTGACAGGCCAGCCTTTTGCGGGGCCACCCCCCAGCGCAGCATTGGCTTGCCAATATCAAACGGCGCGCAGATATGGTCGCCAAACTGCGCCTCTTGGCTGTTGCGCACGCGCCAAGGGTAAATCCTGCGCCCTGCCAGAAAAATCACGCCTTGGCTCGCTGCAACGCATTGGTCAAACGCGTTCGGCGCACCTGACGCAGGCGCCAAAATATCCGGCACATCCAGCGTCAGCACCGCACGCGCCTCAGCCAAGAACCGCCATTTCACCACCTCATAGATCAACCCTTCGCCCAAAGGCGCGCGCCACGCATCAGGGGCAGGCACGTCCATCCGGTCTTTGCCGGGCGCATCGGGCGCCAGATAGGGGTGGTTTTCGGGGCCAAGCCCCGCCTTGCCCAACGGCACCGGACAATCGAGCAATACCACCCGCATATCGGTTGCCGTGATCGCATGGGCCAGCTTGGTGGCCCAGCGGGCCGGATCAGGGGCAGGCACCCGGTTCACGATCACCGCCCCCGTGGCCCCATGATGGCGCGCGTGATAATCTAACCACGCGGCAACCTGCGCCGGGCTTTCCTCGGTCCTAAAGCCAAACAAGCAATTGCGCCCGGCCAGATAGTCACATTCCGCAACCACCGCCTCCAGCGTGACCCGCCCACCATCGCGGCGCGCCAAAACCACCGGGCCGTCGCCTGCCTCAACCGCGATCAGCGCCGACCCGGACACATCGCGCAAATCCAAAGGCAAGGCGCATCCCGCAACGGGATCAGGCGCAAACCCCTCAATCTTGGTATCATTACCGAAAAACACATGCACACGCGCAGGCGCAACCCGCACGCAGTCCAACAGCAGGCCCAAACCCGCATCTTTCAGCACCCGCGCACCCAAATGGCGGTGGATTACCTGACCCGATGGTCCCAATCTGTCCATGGCATTTTTGCCCATCACTTGCCCCTGACCAAGCAGTCTTGCGCCGCCCTTACCCTTTGCCAATACCATAGGCACAGGCGTTGGGCCAAGCAAACATGCCACCCATTTTTCGCGACACAGGAAAAATAGCCATGATTTCGTCAGACTGTTTCTGTACAAGCATCAATGATAGGCTAGTCTGGCCCCCGAATAACGTTCCAAGACCCACGACGACACAGGCAGTAAGGCAGTAAGGCAGTAAAGAATGGCACGGATACGTGAGGTCGGAACCCTGTGGATCGGCGGCAGCCTAAGTTGGATGGAACAGCTGTGTTTGAAAAGCTTTGTTGACCAAGGCCAGAAAATTACCCTGTTTTCGTATGAGGAAATCCCCAATGTCCCCGCAGGCGTAATCCGCCGCGATGGGCGCGAAATCCTCGATACCGATGACTTTATCAAATATGAAAAAAAGGACAGCTTTGCGCTGTTTGCCGATTATTTCCGCATCCATATGATCCAGCAAAACCCCGGCATGATCTGGGTCGATACCGATGTTTATTGCCACCGGCCCATGGATTATGACAGCGACTATGTGCTGGGGTATGAATTGCCGGGTGTGAAACGGGTGAACAACGCCGTTCTGGGCCTGCCCGTGGGCAGCCCGATCTTGGATGACATGCTCGGTTTTATGGAAAACCGCCACGCCATCCCGCCGTTTTTGAAACCATCCCAGCAAGAAGAATACCGCGCCGCCGCCGCCGCAGGCACGCCCGTCCATGTCAGCCAACAGCCTTGGGGCGTTTGGGGGCCGCTGATGGTCACCCATTTCGCCCATAAACACCGGATTTTGGACCAAGTGCAGCCTTTGGACGCCTTCTATCCCATCCCTTTCCCGGATCGTCTGAAATTCCTGCGCCGCACGGCGGTGGTGCATGGACTTTTGTCGCCCGAAACCACCGCGCTGCACCTCTGGGCGTCCAACAAGCGAGAATTGGGCCTGCGCCACGGTGGCTTGCCGCCCGATAACAGCTATATGGCCGATTTGCTGGTGCGCCATGACATTCACCCCGAATCCGCGCCGATCAAAGGCCGGGGGCGGCATGTGTTTGATGCCGGTTTGGTCAGCGATGTGGCCTTGGAAACCGTGGGGCGCTTTGCCGATATCGGCGGCAACGCGCAGTCCATCGCGCTGGCTGCTTGGGGCAAATGGCAATGCAGCATCGACCTGATCGATATCGACCACAAAGGCCGCTGGCTGGACACGCCATCGGCTTGGGTCGCACCTTACCGCCAGTACCTGACCGATCACGGCGTCCCGTTTGACCAGATCCGGGTCGTGGCAAAGGCCGAAGACCTGCTGCAAGCCCAGTTCGTTACCAACCTGATTGGCTTTGGCGATGTCAATAAAATCAAGTTTTTGTCCGATGTGCTGGACGGATGTTTGGCCCCTGCAGGGTGTTTGATGTCAGACATCCGCAAAGGCTCGGGCGGCTATCCGTTTTTCAAACAGCGCGGCACACTGGCGCAAATCAACACCCGCAACGATGGTGGCATCGAAATTCACCGCGTGCTGCTAACCGCGTCCGGCATGCGCGAACCGGCCGAGGTTGCGCAGGATGACCAAAGCTGGGCAGAGATTGCCACAGGCCTTGCAGGCAGCGACGGGTTTTACCGCGAGAGTGATGAACATGCGATGTTGTTCATCAAACGCTCCGACACTTTGGTCGTGACCTTTGACAACCTTGATATCGCTATGGAAAAGCGCGAAGACAAGCGCCCTTGGGGCTTTGCCTTCATCGAAAAGCAAGGCTGGTCGATGCTGGGCGTAACGGCAGCGGGCTGGACATGGTTTCGTGATCCGTGGGTGTACCAGCAGTTTGATGATCTAAAGAAACAAGGCTTTTTCAAAGGGTTCAAACGCGTGGTGTTTTACGGCGCGTCGATGGGCGGCTACGGCGCTTGCGCCTTTGCAGCGGCCTGTCCGGGGGCGGATGTGCTGGCCATTTCACCGCAATCGACCTTGGACAAAACCTTGGTCCCGTTCGAGTCGCGCTATAAAACCGCATGGCACCGGGATTTTTCAGGCAAATACGGTGACGCGGCCAAAGTATCGAAATCCGCCGCACGCGTGACCCTGATCTATGACCCGTATGAACCTTTGGACAGCGGCCATGTCGACCGCTTTACCGCCAAAAACGTGGTGAAACTGCGCGCGCCGTTGTTGGGGCATCGTTTGGGGTCCAGCTTGCATCAAATGGGGATATTGTCGTCGATCACGCTGGGCGCGTTGAACGGTACGCTGACAGAGGCCGAGTTTTACCAAAAGCTCCGCGCCCGCAAAACCTTTGCCCGCTATCAAAAAGAACTGTTCAAACGCGCGCTGGACAAAGGCCACCCCGAGCTTGCCCGCAAGATGGGCCGCTGGGTGCTGACCCACGGCGGCAACCGCCATATCCGCAAGGCGATGGAAGGCATGTAGCCAAGCGCCGATCTATCCCGCATTTTACCATAGGGTGCGGGATGCCCGCGTCGGGCGACACTGACCACTATGTGCCGCATTGGCCAAAGCCCAAAATCACTTGCGTGCAACCACCCCAAAAGGCGTTTCGCAGGTGCCGCCGTCACCGCACAAGGGCAGGGTGCGTCCGCATTAAAATTCGGTTAACAAAAAGATAATTGTATAGCGTTTTCAACGGCTTGTAGAAATGTTCGCGCGCGATTCTCCCGCCGGATTCGCACCCGGCGGGAGAGGCGATTTTTAGAAAAACGCCTGCAAGCCCGTGACCGCCCGGCCCAAAATCAAGGCATGAACATCATGGGTGCCTTCATACGTGTTGACCGTTTCAAGGTTCACCATATGGCGCATAATCTGGTAATCCTCTTGGATCCCGTTCCCGCCATGCATGTCCCTTGAATGGCGGGCAATTTCCAGCGCTTTGCCGCAATTGTTCCGCTTGACGATAGAGATCATTTCGGGTGCCGCATTCGCCTCATCAAGCAGCCGTCCGACCCGCAAGCTGGCCTGCATTCCAAGGCTGATATCGGTCATCATATTGGCCAGCTTCAGCTGATAAAGCTGGGTCTGGGCAAGCGGTTTATTGAACTGCTTGCGATCCAATCCATATTGCCGGGCCGCATGCATACAAAATTCCGCCGCCCCCAAAACGCCCCAGGAAATGCCATAACGGGCGCGGTTAAGGCAGCCAAACGGCCCCTTCAGCCCTTCCACATGCGGCAGCAAGGCATCCTCACCCACTTCCACATCTTTCATCACAATTTCACCGGTAATCGAGGCGCGAAGCGACAGCTTGCCCCCAATCTTCGGCGCCGAAAGCCCCTTCATGCCCTTTTCCAACACAAAGCCCCGGATCTTGCCGCCATGCGCGTCCGATTTGGCCCAGATCACGAAAACATCCGCGATAGGAGAGTTGGAAATCCACATCTTGGCGCCGTTCAAAACGTAACCATTGGCGGTTTTCTTGGCGACGGTTTTCATTCCTGCAGGGTCTGATCCGGCATCAGGCTCGGTCAGGCCAAAGCAGCCGATAAACTCACCCGATGCGAGTTTTGGCAGGAACTTCTTGCGCTGATCTTCGGACCCGTAGGCATAGATCGGATACATCACCAAGCTGGACTGAACCGACATCATCGACCGATAGCCCGAATCCACCCGCTCCACTTCACGCGCGACCAAACCATATGCCACATAAGACGCGCCAATCCCGCCGTATTCTTCTGGCACCGTCACACCCAGCAACCCCATTTCGCCCATTTCGCGAAAGATCCCCGGATCGGTGCTTTCCTCCCGGTAGGCCTTCGTCACGCGCGGTTGCAGCTTTTCTTGGGCATAGGCGCGGGCCGCATCGCGCAGCATCCGCTCTTCTTCGGTCAACTGGTCGTCCAGCCGGAAGGGGTCTTCCCAATCGAAACGGCCCAGATCGGGGGCATCTTTGGCTTTCAGATGTGGCTTGTCCATCGCGCGGCTCCTGTTCATCACGGTTGCCTCGTAATTACCCGCAAAACCGCCTGGGTTCAAATGAATAAGCTTTGCAAGTTCATGAGCATTGCGCATAAACTTGGCCCCATGCGCCACGCCTATACCCCGACCTTGCCTGAACTTCAGGCCTTTGTCCAAGCCGCCCGCACCGGCACGGCGACCCGTGCGGCCGCTGCCCTTGGGCTGACGCAAAGTGCGATCAGCCGGGCATTGACGACGCTTGAGGCGCGGCTGGGCGTGGCGCTGTTTCACCGCATCCGCCAACGATTGGTGCTGTCTGATGCAGGCCGCGCGCTGTTGCCCGAGGCCGAGCGGATGCTGGCCGATCTGGACCGCGCAGCGCTGACTGTCATGTCTTTTGGCGGGCACCGCGCCGTGTTGCGGCTGGCGGTTTTACCAACTTTTGCAGCCCTTTGGCTGATCCCGCGCTTATCGCATTTCGCGGCGCTTGCCCCCGAAGTGACCTTCGATTTGACCGCCACGCTGACGCCTTTGGATTTTGAGCGTGATCCAAGAGATGTGGCCATCATCCGTGCGCAAGGCCCTTTGCGCGGCGCTGAAATGGATATTTTGGCCGATGAATGCCTCGTTGTGGTGGCGGCCCCCGCGCTATTGCCAAAGGCAGGGATGCTCGACGATGCCTATCTGGCGCGTCTGCCACTGTTGCAGCAAGCCACGCGACCCAACCTTTGGCTGGATTGGTTTTTGAATGCGGGGTTGGACCCGATCACCATTCTGCGCGGCGCGCGGTTTGAACAATTCGGCATGGTTTTGGCTGCGGCGAGGGCTGGTTTGGGCCTTGCCTTGGTGCCAGAGGTGTTTGTGGCCCCCGATTTGGCGGCGGGCGCGCTGCGACTGGCCTCTGCTCGGTCGATGACCTCTGACACGCCCTATGCGCTGACCTTTCCGCAGCGCAGCCTTGAAATTGCGGCCTTTCGTCAGTTTCGGACCTGGATTTTAGCCAATGCCGCTCATGGAAATGCGCAAGACAAGTCACTGCTTTAGCTTGACCCCGCACGCGCAGGTTGGTTTGGTGCCATTAAAGCAGGGGGCAAATGTGACCGCAATTCCAACTAGTATTGAGGCGACCGAGGCGATGCTGGCGGGGCAAGGCTATATCAGTGCGCGGGCGCTTTCGACCGTGGTTTTTTTGGCCCTGAAACTGGGGCGGCCCTTGCTGTTGGAAGGTGAGGCAGGCGTGGGCAAGACTGAGATTGCCAAGGTGATTGCCGCAGGCCTGGGCCGCCGTTTGATTCGGCTGCAATGCTATGAAGGGCTGGATGCGGCACAAGCCGTGGCCGATTGGAACTTTGCAGCCCAAATGATCGCCATTCGCACGGCCGAGGCAGGCGGGAATGCCGACCGTGATGCGCTGCGGGCGGAACTTTTCACCCAAGACTATCTGATTGAACGCCCACTGCTGGCCGCCATGCGCCCCCAACCCGGTGGCGCGCCCGTTTTGCTGATTGATGAACTGGACCGCACCGATGCCCCGTTTGAGGCGTTCTTGCTTGAGGCCTTGTCTGATTTCCAGGTCACCATCCCCGAACTTGGCACCATCACCGCGCCCGAACCGCCCATTGTGATCGTCACCTCAAACCGCACGCGTGAGGTGCATGACGCGCTCAAGCGCCGCTGCCTTTATCATTGGGTCGACTACCCCGATGCTGGCCGCGAACTCGCCATCCTCGCCGCCCGAGTGCCGGAGGCGAGTGCGACGCTAAGCCAAGAGATTGTGGCCTTTGTCCAACGCCTTCGTGGAGAGGATTTGTTTAAAAAACCCGGTGTGGCTGAAACCATCGATTGGGCCAAATGTTTGTTGGCACTGGATGCCATCACGCTGACACCCGAGGTGATCTCGGACACGTTGGGCGCTATTTTAAAATACCAAGATGACATTCAAAAAATCCAAGGGTCAGAGGCGAAAAAACTACTTGATGATATCCGCAAAGAACCGCTGCTAAAGTGACCCTTCTTTTTCTGTTCAAAAATATCCCGGGGGGTGCGGGGGGCTGGCCCCCCGCCTTTAGGCTTGGTGCGGGGGGCTGGCCCCCCGCTATGGGTCCATACTAACCCATGCAACATCCTGACCTCATCATCCCTGACGATGGCAAACTGGCACAAAACATCGCCCATTTTGCCCGTGCTTTGCGCAAGGCCGGCTTGCCGATTGGGCCGGGCCAAACCTTGGATGCGGTGCAGGCCGTGGCTGCCGTGGGGTTTACGAACCGGGCTGATTTTTACTGGGCGTTGAATGCGTGCTTCGTGCGCCGCCCCGAACATCGCGCGGTGTTTCACCAAGTGTTTCGGCTGTTCTGGCGCGATCCGCGCTATTTGGAACATATGATGTCCTTGATGCTGCCTGCGGTGCGCGGCACCCAAGATGACCAACCTGCGACCCCGTCTGAAAAGCGCGCGGCCCAAGCGTTGCTTGATGGCACCCAGCCCGATGTGCCAGACCCTGAGGCACAAGACCAAGACACCCAGATTGATATTGACGCCTCGCAAACCATGTCGGCCACCGAACGGTTGCGCCAGTTGGATTTTGAACAGATGAGCCTGGCCGAGGTGGCGCAAGCCAAGCGGATGTTGGCGCGACTGCGTCTGCCCATCGCCCCTTTGATCACCCGTCGCCATATGGCGGGCAGCGGGCAAGGGATCGATGGGCGGGCCACCCTGCGCGCAGCCATGCGCCGGGGGGGCGAGGTGGCCCGTCTGGCGCGCACCAAACCGGGGAAACGTTGGCCAAATTTGGTTGTGATCTGCGATATCTCGGGCTCTATGGCGCAGTATTCGCGGTTGGTTTTGCATTTCATCCATGCGGTCGCCAATGCGCGCGGGCAAGGCTGGGCGCAGGTGCATGGCTTTACCTTTGGCACGCGGCTGACCAATATCACCCGCCATCTTGCCAAGCGCGATGTCGATGCGGCCTTGGCCGCCGCCGGGGCGCAGGCGCAAGATTGGTCGGGCGGAACGCGGATCGGGTCATGCTTGGCCGATTTTAACCGCGACTGGTCGCGCCGTGTATTGGGGCAGGGTGCGGTTGTGCTGCTGATCACCGACGGGCTGGACCGCGACGATACCCAGGTGCTGGCGCGGCAGATGGAACGGTTGCACCTGTCTTGTCGCCGCTTGATCTGGCTGAACCCGTTGCTGCGCTGGGATGGATTTGCGCCGCGCGCAAGCGGCATCAAGGCGATGCTGCCGCATGTCGACAGCTTTCGCGCGGGCCATTCAATTGCTTCGCTAGAGGCGTTGGGAGCCGCAATTTCCGATGCCCGTGATGGTGGCGAAAAAGCACGGCTGCTGGCGATGTTGCGCGAAGAATAACCGCGACCAGCGCCGGGTTTTGGCGTAGGGTCAAGGGTAGGGGAGCAAAATGACACAGACCACATATGACGACATTCCCGAGATTGCGCTGGGCTGGCACGAGGCTGGCAAAGGCGCAGCCCTTGCCACGGTGATTGACACGTGGGGGTCAGCCCCGCGCCCGGTGGGCAGCCAATTGGCAATTGCAGGCGACGGCGCGATGATGGGCTCGGTTTCGGGCGGCTGCGTCGAATCTGCGGTGGTGCATGCGGCGGTGGAGTGTTTGGCCAGCGGGTTGCCCCAACTTTTGACCTATGGGGTGGCGGACGCCGATGCTTTTGCTGTGGGGCTGGCCTGTGGCGGTACCATTCGGGTGCTTGTGGAGCCTGTGGGCGACGCTCCGCTTGCGATAGCGCCTGTTCTGTTGGCGGATTTGGTGGCCGCGCGGGCGGCTCGGCAAGCGGTGGCGTTGCTGACCCATTTAGAAACCTATGAACGGCGTTTGACACTCGGCCCCGGTGATGCGCGGGCCGAAGCGATCGCAAGCCGATTGCGCAGCGACCGCTCGGGGCTGGAAGAGGATGGCTGGTTCATCGCCGTCCATAACCCGCCGCTGCGGATGGTGATTGTGGGGGCTGTGCATATCGCGCAAGCCTTGGTGCCGATGGCGCGGGCTTGTGGCTATGACCCCATTCTGATCGACCCACGCGGGGCGTTCGGGTCGCAAGCGCGGTTTCCGGGGCAAAGGATAGTGGAGGATTGGCCGGATGAAGCGATGGCCGCACTTAAACCCGATGCGCGCACCGCGATTGTGACCCTGACCCATGACAGCAAGTTGGATGACCCGGCGCTGCTTGCGGCACTGGCATCGGAGGCATTCTATATCGGTAGCCTTGGGTCAACCCGTACCCACGCCAAACGGGTCGAACGGTTACAGGCGGCGGGGATTGCACCCACGCAAATCGCGCGTATTCATGCGCCCGTGGGCCTGAACATCGGGGCGAAATCACCAGCGGAAATCGCGGTGTCCATTGTGGCGCAAATCACCCAAACCCTGCGGCAAAGCTGATGGAGTTTGGTGAGGTTCCTTTGACAAAGGCCGATGGCGCGATTTTGGCGCATTCCGAGGCGCTGCCCAATGGCGGCCGTTTGCGCAAAGGGATTGTGCTGGGGCAGACCGAGCTTGCCTTGCTGGCCGCCGCCGGGATTGGGGCTGTGACCGTGGCGCGGCTGGGCGCCGAGGATGTGCATGAGGATGCCGCGGCCCTGACCCTTGCCCGCGCTTTGGTACCGGATGAAACGGCGGCAGGGCTGGTGCTGAAGCGCATGGGCACGGGGCGTGTGAATATACTGGCCGCAGGGCCGGGGATTGTTCGGTTGAACGCACGGGCCATTCACAAACTGAACGCGGCCCAACCGATGATTACCATAGCCACCGTGCCGGAATGGCAGCGGATGGAGGCGGGGGGGATGGTGGCGACCATCAAGATCATCGCTTACGGCGTGCCGCGTGACGGCCTTGCAAAGGCTTGCACGTTGGGCGCGGGGGCGATTTCGCTGCTGCCGCCTGTGCGGACCCGAGTTGTGCTGATCCAAACGGCTGTGGCCGATGAGGATGGGAGCAAAGGCCACCGCGTCACCGCTGACCGTGTGGCGCGGCTGGGCGGCACGCTTGCGCCCAAGCAAGTTGTGCCGCACCGCATGGCAGATCTGGCGTCGGCAATTCGGGCGGTGAGGGATGCGGATTTGATCTTGATCCTCACGGGCTCTGCCACGTCGGATCTGCGCGATACCGCCCCGCAAGCCTTGCGGCAGGCTGGTGGCAAGGTTGAGCATTTTGGCATGCCGGTCGATCCGGGGAATTTGCTCTTTATCGGGCAGCTGGGCCGCGTGCCGGTGATCGGCTTGCCGGGCTGTGCCAAATCGCCTTCGCTGAACGGGGCGGATTGGGTGCTGGAACGGGTAATGTGCGGAGTGCCTGTCACCGCACGCGCAATTTCCTCGATGGGGGTCGGCGGGTTGCTGAAAGAAATCCCCAGCAGGCCAAAACCCCGCGAAGGGTAGGGCGGAATGCAAAAGACCTGCGATAAAAAAAAGGGGCCGCAAAGGCGACCCCTTTTGAAATTTTGTAAGGATGGGGCGGTTACTTTGGCCCGATCATCATCACCATCTGGCGGCCTTCCAGCTTGGGAAAGCTTTCCAGCTTTCCAGCTTCTTCGGCAATCACGTCATCGGCCACGCGGTTCAACAATTCCAGACCAAGCTGCTGGTGGGCCATTTCACGGCCCCGGAACCGCAAGGTCACCTTAACCTTGTCGCCTTCGCCCAAGAACTTGAGCACAGAGCGCATTTTGACGTCATAGTCATGCTTGTCAGTGCCGGGACGGAACTTGATTTCCTTGATCTCAATGATGTGCTGCTTTTTGCGGGCTTCTGCCTCGCGCTTTTGCTGCTCATACTTGAATTTGCCAAAGTCCATGATCTTGCAGACCGGTGGCTCCGCATTGGGCGAGATTTCGACCAGATCAAGCCCAGCCTCCTCGGCCATGGCCATCGCGCGGGCGGGCGTTACCACGCCTACATTTTCGCCATCCGCACCAATCAGGCGAATCTCGGGGCTGCGGATGCGGTCGTTCACGCGGGGGCCCGTATCGCGTTGCGGCGGGGCGTTGTGGGGTCTGCGGGCTATGGTTTGCTTCCTTCTTTCATTGATATCGGTGCGAGGGCTTGCCCCCACGCGGCGTAAAATAGACCCGTGGGCGCGGTTGTTCAACACCTTTCGGTCGAAACATGCCGTATGTGATGCTGCAGGGCAGCAAAGTCTTTCCAATTCGGCTGATTTCTGTCATGTAACCTTCGCAACCGTCAGCGCAGACGGGTTATGGGAGATTAAATGATGAATAAGAATGTTATCGTAGGTGCAGTCCTGATCGCTGCTGCTGGTCTTGGTTATTATCAATTCAGCGTTGTGCCAGCCCAACAAGCTGCACAAGAAGCAACAATGAAGGCCGCAGAAGAGGCAAAAGCTGCAGAAGCTGCTGCTGCAGAAGCTGCCGCCAAAGTTGCTGAAGAAGCAAAAGCTGCCGAAGAAGCTGCGGCCAAAGCGGCTGAAGAGGCTGCTGCAAAGGCTGCAGAAGAGCTGAAAGCTGCGGAAGAAGCTGCCAAGAAAGCCGCTGAAGAAGCTGCAATGACCGCAGAAGAAAAAGCAGCCACTGTTGAAGCAGAAGCCAAAGCTGCAGCTGATGCTGCCGAAAAAGCTGCCGCCGATGCGGCTGCCGCGGTTGCCGACACTGCCAACAGTGCCGCAGATGCAATGGATCCAAGCCGGCTACTGGATGCTGCAAACTTTGATGCCGCAAAAGTGGCGGAAATGATTGATGCGTCGTCTTTGGATGAAGGCACCAAGGCCACTTTGAAATCGGCAGTTGATACCGCCGCTGGCAACCCACTGCTGTTGCAGGGTGTGTTGGATCAAGTGAAAGCGGCAATGGGTCTTTAATTCGTTAAACCATAAAATAGTAAAGCCGCGCAATGGATTGCGCGGCTTTTTTAATGTTCTTCATTAAGGCGCTTTGTCAGATCCCATCCCCGACAAACGCTTTTTCAACAACATATTCCAACGGCTCGGAATTGGCGCCTTCGCGCAGGCCAAACCCTTCCAGCACCGCTTTGACGTCGATGTTGAATGCCATCGACCCACACACCATCGCGCGGTCATGATCGGCGGTCATGGGGGGCAAGCCGAGGTCTTTAAACACCTTGCCCGACGACAGGTTGTCGGTGATGCGTCCCATATGCGCCGTTTCTTCGCGCGTGGTGGTGGGATAGTACAACAGCTTGCCGTCAACCATCTCACCGATCAGCTCATCATTCTTCAGGTCTTCAACCAGTTTGCGCCCATACTCCAGCTCATCCAATGTGCGGCAGGTGTGCATCATGATGACTTGGTCGTATTTCTCATAGGTTTCGGGGTCGCGCATCAGGCTGGCAAAAGGCGCAATCCCGGTACCTGTCGCCAAAAACCAAACGCGATTGCCGGGCAGCAGCGCGTCATGCACCAACGTGCCAACGGGTTTGGGGCGCAAAATAATCTCATCCCCGACCTTGATATGTTGCAGTTTGCTGGTCAGGGGGCCATCCGGCACCTTAATCGAGTAAAACTCCAACTCCTCATCCCAATTGGGCGAGGCGATGGAATAGGCGCGCAGCAAGGGTTTGCCATTGTCCCCCATAAGCCCGATCATCACAAATTCCCCCGAGCGGAAGCGCAAGCTTTGCGGCCGCGTTACGCGGAACGAAAACAAGCGGTCGGTCCAGTGGTTCACGGATGTCACGATTTGCGCATCAGGCAGATGCGGTTTGGCGGTTTTGGTTGGGCTTTCAGTCACGGTCAGGCTTTCGGTCATGTGCATTTCACCCGGTCCTAAACCGGTATCCTTTGTCTAGCTTTGATCTATATCAGAGGGAAGTGGTCAGCCGGCCCGCAAACGATGTTGATGGTCATGGGCCTGCCAATCGGCACGGGCCAACCATTGGTCAACCGGCTGGCGGGCGGCAAGCGCTGCACTAATTTCCACCTCATCAAACCCTACACGCCGCGCCATGGCGTATTGGTCGGCTAACATATGGCCCCGTGCGCGCAGCCGCCCCTTGAACCCCATCATCCGCAAGCGGCGCGCAAGTGTAAAACCGCGCCCATCGGCAAAGCTGGGAAAGTCGATGCGGATCAACCGCAGGTCGGCCAGATAGGGGGTCAGCGTGGTAGGGTCATCGGTGTTTACAAGGTCAATCGCGCCTTCATGAAAAGGCAGTTGCGCCAACGAAGTAAAGGCGGGGATAGCGCTTTCGATGTGAAAGCCTGCGTCGGTGACGATAGTGATCATGTTGCGTCCTTTGCTGTGTTTCGGACCATTTTCCCGTTGACGAAATGGATCCCGCATTCGGTTTTTGTCGTTCCACGCCAACGTCCTGCGCGGGGATCTTCACCTTGTTTCACCGGACTGGTGCAAGGCGCGCAGCCGATGCTGGGATAGCCTTGCGCGACCAATGGGTGGCGTGGCAGGCGGTTGTTGATAATATACTCTTGCAGATCGTCCGGCGACCAATGGGCCAGCGGGTTGATCTTCAGGCGCGCATCGCCATCAGCCTCAAAAAACGCGACATCAGCGCGGGTTGTGGATTGATAGCGTTTGCGCCCGGTGATCCACGCATCAAAGCCAGACAAGGCTGTTTCCAACACGGCGGTCTTGCGCAAGGCGCAGCAGGCATCAGGATAAGATTTGTGTAGGTCACCTTGCGGATCTTGGGCCAATAGTTGCGCTTGGCTGGCCTTTAGTGTCCGGATGTCGGAAAGGTAAAGCTTTTCTGCTAGGGTCTGTTGATAGGCCAAAGTTTCCGCAAACAACATCTGCGTGTCGATAAACAGCACCGGCGTGTGCGGCGATATGACCGACAACAGGTGCAAAAGTACCACCGATTCCGCTCCAAAACTGGACACAAGCGCCACGCGCCCCACATCCCGGTCACGCAATGCATGTTCCAGGACCGCCGTGGCCCCGTGGTGCCGATAGCGGGCATTCAGCCCGGCCACGCGGGGTGCCATCGGGGCAAAACGACCATCAAGCGGCATCGCGTTTTGCCTCATCCGGGTAAAGGGCGGCTTTGAACGGGGCCAGCCCGAGGCGACGGTAGGCTTGCAAAAACGTCTCATCCGGGCTGTAGCGTTGGTCCAGATAGGCCGCGATGATACGTTCAATCGCCGGTACGATTTGGTCATAGGCAAAGCCGGGGCCAGCGCGTTCACCGATCACGGCGGTCTCGGTGCCATCGCCGCCGAGGGTGATTTGGTAGTTTTCAACCCCAGCACGGTCCAACCCCAAAATCCCGATATGGCCTACATGGTGATGCCCGCAAGCATTGATGCAGCCTGAGATTTTAATCTTCAGCGGCCCAATCTCATGCTCCAGCTTCAGCGCGTCAAAGCGGGTCGCGATGTTTTGGGCTACGGGGATCGACCGGGCAGTGGCCAGCGCGCAATAGTCCATGCCGGGGCAGGCAATGATATCAGAGATCAGGCCGATATTTGCCGTATCCAACCCCGAACCACGCAAGGCCGCGTGCAAAGCGGGCAAATCCGACAGATGCACATGCGGCAAGATGACGTTTTGTTCGTGGCTAATCCTGATTTCAGCATGGCCAAAACGTTCGGCCAAATCGGCGATCAGGCGCATTTGCGCGGATGTGGCATCGCCCGGCGTGGCGCCGTGCTTTTTCAAGCTGATAGTGACGATGCGGTAATCGGGGTGTTTGTGCGGTGCCAGATTGGTATCGGCCCAAGACCGAAACAGCGGGTCAGCTTTGTAAAAGGCATCGTAAGCCGTGGTGTCGGCTTGGCGCAGAGCGGGTGTTGAAAAGGCCGCTGTAATCTGGGCCAGCAAGGCTTGGTCATTGCCGCCAAACTGTGGGCGCAGTTCCGCAAACCGCTGCTCGATAAGACGAGAAAGTTCTTCTTTTCCAGTCTCATGCAAGGTGATCTTGATGCGGGCTTTGAACTTGTTGTCGCGGCGGCCCAGCATGTTGTAAACTGACAAAACGGCCTCAACATAGGGCAGCAAGTCAGCCTTTGGCAGGAACTCCCGCACCGTGGCGCCCACGATCGGCGTGCGGCCAAGGCCGCCGCCGACGATCACCTCAAACCCCGGCTCACCCGCTGCATTGCGCACCATGCGCAGGCCAATGTCATGCGCGCGGGTCACTGCACGGTCGGTGGCCGACCCGGTGATGGCGATTTTGAATTTACGCGGCAAGAACTGAAACTCCGGGTGATCTGTGGACCATTGACGCAGCAATTCTGCCACGGGGCGGGGGTCTTCAATCTCATCCGCCGCGGCACCTGCGAAATGGTCGGCAGTGACGTTGCGAACGGTGTTCCCAGAGGTTTGGATGGCATGCATCCCAACATCAGCCAGATCAGACAAGATCGCTGGAA
>RCMY010002728.1_pt1 | contig 15886 bp, 12 predicted proteins | sample 2041341 | NCBI WGS metagenome assembly RCMY01 (sample SAMN09708234, study PRJNA481090) | Marine sediment metagenome, whole genome shotgun sequencing project. | reverse complement strand
ACGGTATGAGTGAGCACAACGGTATGAGTGAGCACAACGGTATGAGTGAGCACAACGGTATGAGTGAGCACAGCGGCAGGAAGCCTCGATGGAGGGGGAGACCACAGGGGCCGTTCGTCAACAGGATTGTCCGACTCGCCCGACGGCCTTGCGGGGATGACGGCAGTGAAGGTCGGCCGAGCATCCACCACCCCAAGGCTGCACTCGACAACACTCGCTTCGGACCGAAAATTTGGTCAAAATTTCGACTCTAGGTGGTGCCGTTGCAACCCTCAGAGTTTGTTTCGGATTTTCTTTTCGTTTCGGTTGACGCGGCCCTAACTGGCGCGGCAGGATCTCCCTACCCCAACGGGAACGACCACAGATTCATCGGAATCAAAGTCGCCTCGGAACGGCGTGGTGAGCAATCGCCCCGCCGGACCCAGTGGCTGCGAAACCAATGGCGAAGTGGCACCGATCCGAGGGGGTAGGAATGACCCACCCGCAACGGTGCAACGTACTTCCGCCACTAGGCGACTTCGGTCTAACTTATTTGGCGAAAAAGGCAGCACTCGAGCAACCATCCCGCCCCTGCCTCCGGGTAGCGACGGGAAGGATCGGCACATAACTCCGATCTCGGGTCAGGTATCGCCGTTTACGGCTCTACCGCAAACAGCCTCCAACCGCCTTGGCGGGGAGAGGTTGGGAGCAGGCAGGGTGTCGGGGCGGGTAACGGGACCTGATCAGAACGTCGAGTTCGCCGAAAAAGGAACACTGCCCGCCATTCCCTCGGGAACGACGGGCAGTGGAAAGCAGTTGGAAAGAAAGCTACAACCTTCCGATTCGACTGTGGTGGATGTCAAACCGTCTCAACAACCCGGGCTTCGGCCCGGGTTGTTACTTTTCCGGCGGTTGAGGCTGCGGCGACATGGGGCTGGCCTGCCCTGCGGTGGAAAAAGGGCGTGGACCGATTGGTCGGCAGCTTCGCAAAAGGGGGCATCGCTTCGGCTCGAACTGCTCCACGGAGGAATGGTTGTCCTTTGAGCTAGCTGACGGTGCGAAGCTCGCGGGAGTGCCACTTTTGGGCTTCGTCGCAGCGGCGCAGCAATTCGACGGCGGTCGCCTGCATCACGCTCCGGACGCCGGAAAGTCGATTCAGTTCGGCATTGACCTGGGCGTGACTGAGCCCGGTCGCTCCAACAAGGTCCCGCACCCAGCGATTGTTCATGCTTCGCAGTCTCTCCCGCTCCTTCTTGCCGCCCGCCACGGTCGGACGCACGCGGGCGTTTGGGTCTATGGGCGGGAGACGGGTCAGATCCAGGACTAGATCAGGGTGATCGAGGATCGGAACTGCACTCTGGTCGTCGCCGTATACACCGGGCAGATCGTCCTCTTCCAACTCGCGTCGCAGGGCGTCCACGTCATCCTCGTGGGTGGCATCGGTAGCAGTGGCCGAATGAACTGCGAACAGCGACATCTGTTCCTCGCCGTCATCGAGCCGCTGGTCGCGTTCGGACAGCTCCCGGTCGGCCTTGTACATATCCAGTTTGTGGCGTCGGGTCTCTCCGATCGTGGCCGCGTAGTGACGGAGCCGCGGATCATCCGGCACGTACATGAACGCCCGACCCCGACCTCCGGTGAATCGGACGATCCGGCCGACCGCCTGGCGGAAAAAGAGTTCGGTCGTCGTGGTCGTCGCATAGACGCCAACCCGCAGACGGGGGATGTCGACACCCTCAGAAATCATCCGCACCGCCACGACCCATGGTGCGGAACTTTCGGAAAACTCTTGGATCTTCTTCGATGCAGCCGGATCCTCGCTGACCACCACCACGGCCCGCGTCCGGAAGCGATCCCGGAGCATACGGGCGATCCCGTTGGCGTGCTCCTGATCGGTGGCGATCACCAGGCCGCCAGCCTCGGGAGAGCGCTCACGGATCTTCATCAGCTGGGTGTGCGCTTCGCCCAGAACTGTGGGGAGCCACTCGCCATCGACACTCAGGGCAGCGCGTAGACGCTGGTTCGCGTGGGTCCTCGGCAGGGGGTCATCGAAGGACGCTGCGAGGAGGGCGCCATCGGGAGCGGTCCATTCCATATGGCCGCCAAATCGCGGAAAGTACACCGGCCGGACCACGCGGCCATCGCCAAGGGCGTCGCCATACCCGTACTCGGTTGACGGAACAACCTGTCCACCCTTGTAGTGCAGGAACGGAATCATCGCATCGTCGCTCCGGAAGGGGGTGCCACTGAGCGCCAACCGGTGACGGGTCGTGGAAAATGCGCTGGTGATCCCTTCTCCCCAGGCCCGATCGGCGCCAGCGTGATGGATCTCGTCGAGGATCGCAAAGCCATCGTGGCAAAGTTCGGCAAGCTCGGCGTGGGCTGTGGCCGCCTGCTGGTACGTGGTGACCACACCGTGGATATCCGAAGGGAGCGGCCCCTCGGCGGGCTTCCAGTCATCCTCTAGGTGCAGACCAAACCGCTCGGCGTTGCTGGCCCACTGCGTCTTCAGGTGCCGGGTGGGAGCCACGATCACCAGCCGCCCTCGAACCTTCGGGAGCGTGAGCCGGGCCGCAGTAAGCGCAAAGGTTGTTTTCCCTGCCCCCGGCGTTGCGACGGCCAGGAAATCGGCGTCGGTGTTGTTCTGAAAGGCGGTCAGGGCGCTCCGCTGCCACGGGCGGAGGCGAAGGGACTGGCCGGACATGAACTGACGATTCTGCCCGATACCGAGCCCGCCCGGATGGATCCCGACGACGTTTCTGCAACCAATTTGCGCGACCAGCGATCCGCGGGACCATCTGGGCGGCACTCAATCCTCGGAATTTCCCGAGGGGCGGGCCGGTGGGCGTGCGCGAACAAACGTCAGGCCACGCCAAATTCGTGAGCGAAGTCGCCCGACACCAGCGGCGTCGTCGTGACGAGATAGAGGCCGGCACGACGCCCTAGCTCGACGAACTGCTCGGTCGAACGCTCCTGACCGCCGTTCGTAAGCGCTGCCATCAAAACGTCGGTGCGGGTAGCAATGTCGTCCCGGGGCATGGTGGTCCGATTGTTGTCGACAACGATCACCCTCGATCGGGCAGAGGCAGCAGCAACAGTGTTGGTCAGAAGCCGCACACACGAGTGGTCGTCCCAGTCGTGCAGCACGTTGACGAGCAGATACACGTCGAACCCTGGCGGCATCTCGACGAATGCGTCCCCACCCACGGCTTCGAGGCGGGGGTGGTCCACCGCTCGTGCGATCACCGTCGGAAGGTCAAAGGTCGTGGCTCGCCAATCCGGGTGTCGATCGAGCAGGACTCTGGCCAGTTCGCCCGTCCCGCCTCCGACATCACACAGGCTGATGGCACCATCCCAATCGATCGCCGCGTCCAGCGAAAGCGCGTGCATTCGGGCACCAGCGGCCATCGCATCGTCGAACGTCGACGACCGATCAGGATGCCCTGCCATCCACTCGAAGAACGGTGCGCCGTTAGCCGCAGCGAAGCCGTCGCCCCCGCCCCGGCAGTGCAGGGCCGCCACCGCCTTCACGATCTCCTCACCCGCTACGAAGTCGACCCAGCTTCGCCAGCCCCCGGGATGGTCCGAGCGTAGAAATGCAGTCACGGCATTCGGCCGGACAAGCCCACGACGGTCGATTCGGAGCCAGCCTCTGGCGTCCCCAAATCGGACCAATCGTTCAAGTCGATCATGGTCCACCTGGAGTGACTCGGCCAGTTTCATGACCGTCATCCTCGACGTGAGTGCCTCCGGGACGCCGGCCTCGCACAATGCGACCAGAACCCGATGATCGAGCAAGCTCAGGGCTGATTCAAGGATCTGGAGGGGGGGTGGAGCCATCGAGCGATGAAGTCGACCGAGAACGCCACGCATACGGGTCCCGATCTCGGACACGAACGCTGGAGGCAGTACGGGTACACCGAGGGTGGTCTTGGAATCTACGGGGTGCATGCGGACCTCCTGGATGGCACCACCCACCGTAGATCGGATCGTTGGCTCATGACGGCGGATAGACAACGGTCTGAAAGGCTCTGCCGTTGTTCCCTAGGCAACGTCCCGGCCGGGCGGGGCCGCGTGGGCTGACCGGGCAGGGTCCCGGCAGTTGGGTACGGTCAGGACATGCGGCACCCCGGAGCAAAAGTCGCCGTTGTAGCGGTCCTACTGGCAGCCGCAGCCTGCGTTGTTGCCGATCCTGATGTGGAGCAGGTAAGCGAGGCGGTCGTCCCCGCTCCACTGGATGAAGCCCTCCAGAGTCCAGCTTCACCAGTCCCCACCATGGCGAGCACATTGCCAGATCTCAACCCGACAACCGAACCCGAGCCATCCCAGATCGAGGCGCTCTTGAACGACCTCCACGGACGAGCCGATGGCGTCACCCAGGTGGGGCTAGTGGCACACCGGGCCTCAGCGCGCCGCGAGGGCAGGACGATCGATCTCCTTGCGTCCGATCCCCGATTGGAACTGTCGCTGATCTTCGCACCCGAACACGGGCTCAGCGGAACCGCTGACGCGGGCGAAGCTGTGGGCGATGGTGTGGAAAAGGCGACAGGCGTGACCGTGATTAGCCTCTATGGCGCCCAGCGGGCACCCACCCCTGACCAGCTCGCCGGGCTCGACGTGCTGGTCTATGACCTCCAGGACGTTGGCGTTCGCGCGTTTACTTACATCGCCACGCTGGGCCTTGTCCTGGAGGCCGCAGCTCCCGCAGGAGTGCCTGTGGTGATTCTCGATCGCCAGAACCCACAGGGTGTCGTCATGGACGGACCAGTTCTCAGCGCCGGCCTCGACTCCTTCATAAGTCCCTATCCGATTCCGGCAGCCTACGGCCTCACATCCGGCCAATTGGCACGAATGATGGTCGGTGAAGGTTGGATCGAAGCAGACGAGGCACCCACCGTGATCGGTCCGGCCGCCCCCTTGACAGAGCCGTGGATCGCGCCGAGTCCAAACCTGCCTACGCTCGAATCTGCCTGGCTGTACCCGGCGATCGTCCCGTTCGAGGCGACGATCTTCAGCGTCGGACGGGGCACCATTGAACCCTTCACCGTCATTGGCGGGACCGGTATCCAGAGCGATGACCTCGTTGCCGATATGGTGAGCCGACAACTGCTCGGGCTGGATATCACCGCCTCCTCATTCACGCCCGCCCCGATCGAAGGCATGGCCACCAACCCGCGATACATCGGCCAACAATTGACCGGGATCGACCTCTCAACCGGCGAGCCGCTGCCCGAACCACTACGGGCAGCAGTCGAACTCTTGGACGCATTCATGGATGCTGCTCCGGACCGGGCCGGCGTGATCGATCGGCCGGAAGTCTTTGATCGATTAGTTGGATCTGCGGCGATTCGGGAAGCACTTCTGGCCGACCAGCCCCCGTCAGATATTGCGAAGCTGTGGGCAGCTGACGTCGCTGCCTTTAGCGAACTCTCCGCCGCATACCGGTGAACCCAGGTTGGCAACCCATCGGATTAAAACTGCGATTCTGGGCAAGCCCCGGGGCGGCGAGAATCGCACCCTCCAAGCCCTCCGCTTCCGTAAGAATGGAGCGCAGGCTTACAGCTGCCGAACTGCCCAGTATCGGCGCTGGTCACCATCGAGGCGCAGGCTCTTAGTGCAAGGCTTACTTGCCGATCACGGTCCACCGGTGTGAACGCCGCATCAGCGCGGGCTTGCTCGGTTGAGCGACGACCGGCCAACTCCGCATCCGAAACGTTGAGCACGATCGACCGGAATATCGATGCTAATGCTGTCCCCATTGCGAGTGCGCGCAATCGCTCCACGCAGGGAAGCGGCCCTCGGGGATGCGAGCCCAATCGAAACGCCGGAGATTAACCGGTAGCAGCGTTCGCCGTGCCAGCACGACGCTTCTGATCGAATAGCACCACGAGGGCTGCGCCGACTGCGCCGCCAGTGCTGGAAAGAAGCAGATCGCCGATCGTGTCCCCATACGTGAGTCCAAGGCCGGCTGTCCCCATTTCCTGGACGATGTATTCGGCGAACTCCCACCAGATGATCGCCAGTCCCCCGATGCCGTAGGCCGTCGTCCAGGCATTGAGCCGACCCATGTCAGTTCGGCGGAGCGCGATGGTGATGCCAGCGATCAGCAGCACCCAGTTCACGAAATGCAGGACGTCGTCGGTGACATCGAAGTTGTTGTAGAACCCGAAAACATTGCCCAGCGTGTCCAGGAGGAACGGGGCAATCACCAGGGCATCAACTGCCCAGGGATAGGGAGCGGGCCTGCCCCGAAGCTGCCAGACGGCGGGAACCACCGCAAGGGGCAGGAGGTAGAACGGAGCTCGGAACAGCATCCCCTTGCCCTCGAACTGCTCCCACGAGGGGAACGACACCGTTACAAGGATCGCCAATACAAGCGCTACCCGCACTGCCCACAACATGCGCTGCTGCCTATCGCTCACTCCATCCATAGCAGTCCCATCGGCACCAACACTTTCGACCTAACCCCATCCAAATTCCGGTTGTGAACCACATTCCCACTCAAATTCCGGTCAGCAACAACACTCAGTGTCCTCCACGACCGGAATTTGAGAAGATTTGTAGCTGGGGGCCGGAATTTATCGCAAAGTTGCGGGCGCATAACGAAGCGCTTTTCGGGTAACACTACGGGCATGTCCTCGCTGGTCTTTGCTGTTGAGTCTCGTGAGAAATTCTGGAAGCCCGAGAATGGCATTCCGACCTGGAACTGGGGCGTGCTGATTGGGGTCATCCTTGCGATGCTGGCGTTCGACCTGTATCGCCATCGCGATGACCACGAGCCCACCGGACAGGAAGCCCTCCGAGAAAGTATCGGCTGGATCACCTGTGGCCTTTTATTCGGCGGTTGGGTCGCGTACCACTTCGGCAGCCAGGCCTTTGGTGAGTACATCAGTGGCTACCTGATCGAGAAGTCACTCAGTATCGACAATGTCTTCGTCTGGGCAATCCTTTTCTCGTCGATGAAGATCCCGCTGAAGTACCAACACCGGGTTCTCTTTTGGGGAATCTTTGGGGCCCTCGCACTTCGGTTCGTCTTCATCATCGTGGGGGCATCGCTGATTTCCCGCTTCGAATGGGTGCTGGTCGTATTCGGTGCCTTCCTCCTGTACACCGGAGCCAAGATCATTCGTCATAGGGAGGACGAGGGAGAAAACACCAGCACCACAGGACTTGGCCTGCTGAAACGGATCATGCCCGTCAGCGATGAGTTCGACGGACACAACTTCTTCACGCTCCAGAACGGCAAGCGCGCTGCTACTCCACTATTTGCTTCGCTCGTCGTAATCGAGTTCACCGACGTGATCTTCGCATTCGATTCAGTACCAGCGGTCCTGGCCGTCTCGAACGAGCCCTATATCGTGTTCGCCGCCAACGCCTTCGCCATCCTCGGTTTGCGGGCCATGTACTTCCTGCTGGCCGACGCCCGGCAGCGGTTCCACTACCTGTCACATGGACTCGGCGGCATCCTCATCTTCGTCGGGCTGAAGATGATCGTCAGCCCGTGGTACCACCTCAATACGTTCCTCTCCCTCGGCGTGATCATCGGAACGCTCGTTGCCGCCATCGTCTTCAGCGAACGGAAGGCCCGACAATTGGGAATTTCGGGGCGGCAATTAACCGAGGAACACTCTCACCAATAGCGGGAAGGGTCGGGGTTACTCCGTGAGGCGGAGAGGATCGCCGATGATCTTGGCCTGCCAAGTGGTCGTCTCGCCGATCTCGCCCGACACCGTGTATTCAACCTTCACCCAGCAATCGGTCGTGCAGGCGTAGCCACCAGGAATGTTCGCCAGGTCGATCTCAACCTGAACGATCTTGTTGTTGAAGAATTGGCGTCCGTTCGTCGAGTTGAACGGGAATCGAATGCAGTCCAACTGGGGGCAGTTGTCGTAGTTTCCGGCGCCGGGCGAACCGATGGGCTGCAGGTTGTTATCCACGATCTCCCAGACGAGAGGGGCATAGTACCGCTGGTTCAACGCAGGATTTGTCGATTGAGCGTCACGGGGCGGCATGAGGAAGCGAACCTCGTCAATGCCGTCGGCGGTGTCGAACATATTCACCTGGAGGGTCGAGCGATAGTTCTCCGGTCCGACGTCGGCCAGATAAAGCTCGATCTTCTGAGCCGTTCCCAAGCTGCCGCCGCCGGGAACGAACATACGATCGTCGGTGTAGATGCCTAACCAGTTGATCGGGCGCACGGTGGCACACGGATTGGTGTTGCCAACCGATGTGCAGTGGGGAGATCCGCTTGAGGTCTTGATTACCCGCAACGAGTAGAGCGTCCGCTGGGTGGAGTTTGGTGAGCCCGTCGGAACTGGGCTGTAGCCCGCCGGGTTGGTGAGGCTGTTGTCGTCTACATGGGCGGCCTGCAGCAGCCAATCCCCGGTGGCGCTGCTCTGGATGTTTGTCGCCACCTTCTGCCAGTCAGCCGCTTCCTGGCTGGCGGTGAGGTCATAAAGATTCCCTGGAGCGAAGCAATCGCTCTGTCGAAAGAAGTTCTGGTTGGAAAAGGGTGGGCTCGTGAGGTTGTCGCGAATGAAGTTGGGCGTGTTGGTCGTGTCTGGCACGTGCAACCTGAGGTTGACTCCACCCTCCCCCTCCACGTTGCAGGTCATGCGGACCTCGAGGTCATAGGCCTCTCCGTCGCTTGGAATGTCGACGCCATACAGATGACCGTCGGGCTCGGTCCCGGTCGGCCCCGACCACGGGTTTGTGGTGGTCCCGGAGATGTATGTTGCTTCTAGGAGACCGCCGGCGGCGCGGACTGTTGCCGGCTGGTGAATGTTCAACCAGAAGTTGTTGGTTTCCCCCGGGTAGATCGTGTCGACACCAGTTCCCAGGGCGGAGGTGGGCTGACCCATCGGAAGCGGACGAGTTAGTTCGGCGACGGCGAAACGCTCGATCGGAATCGAATCCATCACGACGGCACCAAATTCTGATTCGCCTTCGACGATGATCCGGACCTCTACGGTAGCCGCGTTAAGCACCCTGCTGGTCACCTGGGGATACTGCGGGTCCCCGTTGGCGTCGGGACCGTCGGCGGCATCGACCACCCCGTTCAGCGCAGCCACCCGAACTGCTTCCAACTGGACGTTCCCGGCGTTGGGCGACATCACTACGGCCGCCAGTGCCGCTGAGTCAGCAGCGCGCTGGGCTTCATCGGCCGACACGTACCAACCGCCGACGTCAACCGCGAATGCGGCGAAGATCATCAGCGGAATCAAAAAGATGGCCGTTGTAGCGAGGATGTAGCCGCCTTGTTCCTTCTTGCTCGCTTGTTCCTTCTTGCTCGTACGCATCCCTTCCTTGTCGACAGCTTTCGGCGATAGCTGGAGTAGGCAGTGTTGACCAGAACAGTCGCCAAAGGGCCCGAATTGCAGCCCAAACAGGGCTAGTGGGTTCAACGAGGCGCTGAATCCGCCGATAGTCGCAGGAGATCCTTTACGTTCCCGTGACGGCGGGAACCCAATCGAAAGTCGGGTCGTCCCATGACCATGAACCGCCTCCGGATAATTCCAATACTCTTCGCCCTTGCCCTCCTCGGCGCTGCCTGCGGGGCGAACGACTCCTCATCCGAATCAGCAACTGAAGGTGACTTCCAAGGAACTACGTCCAATGGGGGGGACGACGGCGCTGCCTCCGAAGAAGGCGGCACGGTCAGTGCCGAGAACGAGTCTGACGACCAGGCTGCGCTCAACGCCGATCGCTCCAGTGAGGCCGAACCGGCCATCAACCAGCAGACGGCAGAGGCCAATCTGCAGCCCGGTACGCCCGGCGATAACTCCTCGGAGATTCCGCCGCTGGACACTGGTCGCCAGATCATCCGCACGGCAAACATCGTTGCGGAGGTCACCGACGTAGCCGCAGCATCTCAAGAGGCGATCAATACTGTTTCTTCGGTTGGTGGGCTCCTCTTCAACCAGGACACCCGGGTTGCCAGCAATCGGGCCGAGGCAAATCGGACGACGTTGGTGTTCCGCATTCCACCCAACGACTTCCAACGGGTGCTGAACGACCTCGGCGGGATTGGCAACGTACGGGAACAGACGATTGATGCCACCGACGTCACGGGCCGGGTCGTTGACCTGGAGAGCCAGATCACCTCAACCGAACTGAGCGTTGAACGACTCCGCGGCTTCCTCGCCGGTGCAACCGATCTCACCCAGGTGGCCACCTTCGAGAATGAACTCCGTAGTCGCGAAACCGAACTGGAGACGCTGCGAGGCCAGCTACGCACCATCCAGAACCAAGTCTCACTGTCAACGATCACCATCACCTTCACCGAAGTCGTAGCGCCCCCGCTCCCGACTCCCTCGATGGCGCTGGCGTCCTTCGTGTATGAGGGCCACGATGGCGGCTTTAGCTGCGGGACCAGCAGCGGCAATGTGCAGGATGGCGATCTGCTCACGATCTGCTTTGAAGTCACCAATACCGGTGACACCGGCCTCACCGACGTGGTCGTTCGCGATTCCGCCCTCGACATCGGCCTGGACGAGCTCACCCTCGTCGAGGGGAACGCTGACACGACCCTCGAGCCAGGGCAGCGCCTCATGTACTCCTATGAGTTCACGGCCACCGGCAACCGCCTGCTGAGCACCACGCGGGCGCAGGCGACGGCGACCCCCGCCGTGGATGCCGAGACCGAGGAACTAGCCCACGAAAGCACCGATGCCCGAACCGAACTGGCGCTCTCGATTCAGCCCAAGATCAGCCCCGCCGGTTTCGGCGATGGTCTAAGCACCGGACTTGCCGGACTCGGAGCCGTAATCCGCACCCTGCTGCTGGCGCTGGGCTTCATTTTGCCCTTCATTTGGGTCTTCCCACTCCTCTACGTGGCCCGTCGGGAGTGGATGAAGCGTCATCCTCGCCAGACGCCCCACACCTGGGCCACAGCCGCTACACCGCCGCCGCCAGCAGCGACGGATTCCACGCCGCTTAAGGAAGACGCTCCGGTCTGAGTTGTCAGCTGCGTCCTGCCGACAAGTGTTCGGGTCCCCTGGGTTCGGGCTCCTTGACCATTGCCAGCAGGATCACGATCCCCACCAATGTGCCGAGCGTGGCGCCGGTCATCGCACGGCTCCACGCTCCGGTGTTATACAGCCAGGTGCCCAACGGGCTGCCGACCGCTCGGAAGAACGTGGCGCCCCCTAGGACGAAGCCAATGATGGTCGATCGGGCCGCCGGGTCCAGTTCAGCGATGAGGGGCAGCGAGGACACGAAGCCGAACTCGTAGCCCAAAAAGGCCAGGGACAACAGCGCCAATCCGAGCGCCAGAGGAGGCTCCGGCACCAGCGCCATCACGGTCATCGCTGCCGCCAAGACCAAGCCCCCCGCCGTCACGCTGCGGCGTTTCCCCAGCCGATCGGCGAGACCCGACGAGGAGCTGCTGGCGACGAACTCGACCAGCCCGATCGTGATCACGGCGAACCCGATCGCGGCGGGATCGAAGTTGTACGTGTCTTCCAGCCAGCGCCCGTGGGCCACCACCAGGATCTGCGCCCCGATGTTGAGGCCACCGATAGCCAGGATTGCGCCAAACACCGCCGGACGTCGCAGCGGTTCCAACGAAAACGCTGCCACGGCGGTGCTCCCGGAGCGGTGGCTGCGATCTCGGAATGCACTTTGGAGGGCCAAGGTGGCCGGAACACTGACTCCGCCCAGCACCAGCGCTGGCAACCACCACGTAAAGCCGTCGATCAGCAGACCGACGACGGGAATGCCGATCAGCGCCGCTAGTGCCCACGTAAGCTCGACGATCCCCGACACCCGCGCTCGTCGTTCATAGGCCACTTCATCGCCGACCCAGCCGTTGAGCGCTACATCAAACCCGATCTTGGCGAAGCCGAAGACAACGAACCCGATGGCCAGGCCGAGTTGTCCGAGCGCTGACGCCAGTGTCGCCACGGTGGCCAACCAACTGAAAGCAACCATCACCCTGCCGGGTCCGAAACGGTCAGCGGCCCGACCGGCTGCCGGCGCCGCGAGGCCAGTGAGGTCCCGAACGCTGAGCACCAGCGAAAGCTGGTCGATACTTAGGCCGGATCCTCGGGCCAGCGTCGGAAGGAAACTGAACGGAAAGCGAATGACCGTGTTGCCGATCCAACGCACCACGAGAGCCGGAATCAATGCCCGCTTTACGTGGGGCCGCAATGACGTGGACGGTGGAGCGGCGGCCATCGTCGGCACGCTATCGCAACGTTTTCTTCCGCTGACGGACTACCCACAACGCAGTCAGCTGCATCCGGTTGAACCTGCAGCACCTGAGCCCGCCCAGCGCTGGGGACACATCATTGCTGACACCAGCGGGCTCGCCTGACGTGTCACGCTGGGAGGATGCGTGGACTGATCGTGGTGGCTATGGCAGTGGGTCTGGTCGCAGCAGCGTGCGTGAGTACGTCGGATTCCACCGAGGTAGCGGTCGAGAGCCCCGAAACAACCCCCACAACATCCCGCAGCCAGCGAACGACCGATCCTGAGTCTGGAACAACCGAGTTCGCTCCCTCTACCACAGAATCCGCCGTTACTGGCGATGGCGCAACAGCGCTGGCCGGATTGGATCCTGGCGATCCGGGCGGCGATGCCATGGGTCTGGCGGCCGCTAGGGAACTGGGCTCGATCGGCGACCCGACCTTCCCCGGCCTTGGGAATAGCGGCTACGACGTCCAGAGTTACGCCCTGGAACTGGACCTCACCGGCGAGGAACTGGTGGCTGAGGCCATCGTTCGACTCACTGCGACCACTGATTTGGAGTCGTTCCACCTGGATCTTGTCGGACTAACCGTGGACGAGATCCGGATCGATGACGAGCCGGCACTGTTCAATCGGGACGGTCGAGAGCTGATTGTTCGGCCACCCACCCCTCTCGCTGGCGGTCAGACCGTTGACGTCCTCGTGGCGTACCACGGCGTTCCCGAGACCATCCAGGATGCGGACTCGCCTTTCAACCTCGGCTTCCAGACCAAGCCATGGGGAACCTTCGTCGCTTCTGAGCCGGTCGGGGCCGCAACCTGGTTCCCCGGCAACGACCATCCCCAGGACAAGGCACTCTTCACTATCACCATCAGCGTTGCGGAAGGCACCAGCACTGCCGGGCCCGGCCAGCGCACCAGCAGCGCAACAGCTGACGGCGTCACGACCGAGACATGGACAGCCGCTGAACCGATGAGCACCTACCTGGCATCCATCGCAACAGGGGCATTTGATGTCTCAGTTGAGACGTTGAGTTCAGGCTTGGTGCTCCGCCACGCCGTGCATGCCGACGCAGCGCTCGCCACGGGAAGCGAGCTGGACACCACTGCCGAGATGATCGCAGCCTTCGAAGAACAGTTCGGCCCGTATCCGTTTGAGAGTTACGGGATCTTGGTGGTGCCTGAGCAGCTGGGATTCGCTCTGGAGAATCAGACCCTCAGCCTCTTCGGGGCCGACATTATCGCCAGCCCGTCGGCCCAACCAATACTTGCGCACGAACTGGCCCACCAGTGGTTCGGTGACAATATCTCCCCCGCAGCTTGGGACGACATTTGGCTGAACGAGGGTTTCGCCACCTGGGCGGAGTGGTGGTGGACCGAGCAGATCACCGGAACCAACGGCGTGGAACGGGCCCGCCTGATCCCAATGCCGCCACTGAAAGATCTGGAGCCGGCAGACCTCTTCGGTCTTAACGTTTATTGGCGGGGGGGATTGACACTGGAGGCGCTTCGACGCCAGGCAGGTGATGAGATGTTCCGAACGATCATGCTGGAGTGGTCCAGCCGCTACGGGGGTGGTGTGGCCAGCACGCAGAACTTCCTCGACCTCGTAGAAGAGCTCGCCGGGTCCGACTCCCGTGACCTGGTGAGCCAGTGGGTCTTCTCCCCCAGCATGCCCACCTTGCAGGATGAATAGGTGATGCTGCGTAGCTCCCGGTTCTGTTCGAGCCCTGCGCCGTCGCAGCATTTGCTGGGGCGGATCCAAACAAGGCGAGTGGGATAGATGAAACAGCGTCGTGCGGTTTACCCGGGTTCCTTCAATCCTCCAACAATTGCCCATCTGGACCTCAGCCGGGCCGTAGTGGAGCAGCGCAAAGTGGCCGTGGTAGTTTGGAGCCTCAGTCGCCTCGCGCTAGGCAAGGACGACATCGGGGGTCCCACGATTGACGAGCGGTTTGCCGTGATGCAAGACGTTGCGGACGAGTACCCCTGGCTTGAGGTGCAGGTCACGGACGATCAACTCCTAAGCGACATCGCCGCCGGGTTTGATGTCGTGGTTATGGGCGCCGACAAGTGGATTCAAATCAGTGAACTCCAGTGGTACAGCGGGAGTGAGGCCGAGCGTGATGCCGCACTGGCGTCGCTGCCGGAACTAGCTATCGCTGCCCGGCCGCCGCATTCTGCGCCGAAGGAACATGAAGTGGAACTGGAAGGCGTCGAGCTCATCAGCTCCACAGCGGCCCGAGCGGGAGCAGATCACCTGATGCTGCCCCACGCCCGGTCCAGCGGCCTTTGGGCCAAGGCTGATTAAACCGACCCGCTGGTTTAGGTAAGGGCCCAGCCGATTACCTGATCAATGTCGTGGGCAAGATGCACAGTCAGGTGTTCCAGTACCTCAGCAGGCACATCCTCAAGATCGTGCTCATTGTCCTGCGGAAGAATCACCTCACGAATGCCGGCTCGGTGAGCAGCCAACAGCTTCTGCTTTACACCGCCGATTGGGAGTACGCGACCCTGAAGCGTGACCTCGCCAGTCATTGCCACCTCGGGCCGAACGGTACGTCCGGACAGGAGGCTGACCAACGCCGTAGTCATCGTGATGCCAGCAGATGGCCCATCCTTGGGAATGCCACCCGCCGGGAAGTGCACATGAAGGCGCTGCCCCTCGGGCATAACGACCCCCAAGCGGTCAGCATGGGCGCTGACCACTGAGCGGGCGATCGCCGCGGACTCCTTCATCACATCGCCCAATTGGCCCGTGAGTAGCGGTTCACCCTCACCGGGCACCAGCGCGGTTTCAACGAAGAGCACGTCGCCCCCGGCGCCGGTGACGGCCAGGCCAGTGGCAATCCCGGGTCGATCTATCCGGTTCTCGACTGCTTCGGAGGGAATCGGTCGGCCCAGCAGATCCCGTAGATCCTCCGGTACGACCACGATTGGTTCCCCGGTCGACCGCCCGTCAGCGATGGCCGTGAGCGACTTTCGCAGCGCCTTGTCCAGCAGACGCTCCAAGCGACGTACGCCGGCCTCACGGGTGTAATCGGCGGCAATGGAACGAATGGCCTCGTTAGTAATAACCACCTCGCCTTCATTCAGCCCGTTCTGCCTCGTGAGCCGAGGCAGCAGGTGATCGGTGGCGATCGTGGCCTTTTCGTTTTCGGTATAGCCATCGAGAGAGATGATCTCCAAGCGATCGAGCAGCGGTCCGGGGATCGTGTCCAGGACGTTCGCCGTCGCAATGAAGACGACATCGCTAAGATCGAGCTCGAACTCCAGGTAGTGATCCCGGAAGCTGTGGTTCTGGGCGGGGTCCAAGACCTCAAGCAACGCAGCCGCCGGGTCTCCCTGGTAACCACCACTGACCTTGTCGAGTTCATCGAGGAGAATTACCGGGTTCATGCTGCCGGCCTCGGTTAGCGCCCGCACGAGTCGACCGGGCCGGGCGCCCACATAGGTACGACGATGCCCGCGGATCTCGGCCTCGTCCCGAATTCCACCAAGGGCGATCCGCACGAAATTGCGCCCCAACGCCCGGGCGACAGATTCGCCGAGACTGGTCTTGCCGACGCCAGGGGGGCCTACGAGGGCAAGGATCACTGAGCGACGACGGTCAGTCGCCGATGGGCCTGATTCTGCGGTGCCGGCGTTGCCCACACCCCGGTCGTGACGAAGCTTTCGAACCGCAAGGTGCTCGACCAGGCGCTCCTTCACATCAACGA
>RCMY010002727.1_pt1 | contig 15894 bp, 12 predicted proteins | sample 2041341 | NCBI WGS metagenome assembly RCMY01 (sample SAMN09708234, study PRJNA481090) | Marine sediment metagenome, whole genome shotgun sequencing project. | reverse complement strand
ATGCGGCTCACCACGACGACCACGATCCAGCACAGAACGAAGCCCGGAACGATCTCGTAGAGGTCGAAGATGCCGCCGGAGAGCTGCTTCCACACCACCACCGTGACCGCACCGACCACCAGTCCTGCTGCCGCCCCGTTGCGCGTCATGCCTCGCCAGTAGAGCGACAGGATCACCACCGGGCCGAAAGCAGCACCGAATCCGGCCCAGGCGTAGGCAACCAGATCCAGTACGCGGCTGTCCGGATTCATGGCAAGGACAGTCGCGATCAAGGCAACGCCGACCACGCTCAGACGGCTCACCCACACCAGTTCTTTCTGGCTCGCATCGCGGCGAAACATCGAGCGGTAGAAGTCTTCCGCCAATGCGCTCGAGCACACCAGCAATTGCGAATCGACCGTACTCATGATCGCCGCCAGCACCGCCGCCAGCAGGAAACCGGAGACCCAGGGATTGAACAGCACCTGGCAGAAGGTGATGAAGACGGTTTCAGCGTTTGCCAGCGGCTGGTCGGCAAAATAGGCGATGCCGGCGTAGCCGGTGAAGATCGCGCCATACAGGCCGAAGATCATCCAGGCCATATTGATCAGCCGCGCCGTGGGTACATCTGACGCGCGGCGGATGGCCATGAAGCGCACCAGAATATGCGGCTGACCAAAGTAGCCCAGTCCCCACGCCATCAGCGACACGATGCCGAGGATCGTCATTTCATGGAAAACGTCGTTATTGGCGATCTGAATTGCGCCCGCCCGTTCGGTGACCACACTCCAGCCGCCGATTTCGCCGATGGCGACGAACGGCACCAGAATGAGCGCAATGAACATCAGGATGCCCTGCACGAAATCGGTCCACGACACGGCGAGGAAACCGCCCAGAAAGGTGTAGGAAACAATGACCACAACACCCGTCCATAACGCCACCTGATACGACAGACCGAAGGTATTCTGGAACAGGGTTGCGCCGCCGACGAGTCCGGCCGAAACGTAGAACGTGAAGAAGAGCAGAATGACGATCGCCGAAATGACACGCAGCAAGCGCGACCGGTCAGCAAAGCGGTTCTCGAGAAAGTCCGGGATTGTCAGTGAATCGTTGGCAATCTCGGTGAACACCCGCAATCGCCGCGCGATGAACTGCCAGTTAAGGTAGGCACCAATGACCAACCCGATGCCGATCCATATCTGGTTCATCCCGGCCGCGTACATTGCTCCCGGCAAGCCGAGCAGCAACCAGCCACTCATGTCGGACGCCCCTGCCGACAACGCGGCAACTGCCGGATTGAGCCCGCGTCCGCCCAGAATGTAGTCGGAAAGGTTGCTGGTCATTTTCCAGCACCAGACGCCGATCGCCAGCATACCGGCGAGATAGATGCCAAATGCGCTGAGCGTTATCGTATCCATGTCACCGTCTCCTTATGTTTTTGTAATCCAGGTGACAATGGACGCGACAAGGATGCCCAACATGGGTACCAACAGCCAGAACCAGGTCGCGGTGGTCAGTGATTCGCTCATGCGTGTCTCCTCCTTGCGTACGGGGATTCTTCGTTCCTGCGACTGCCCTGAAGACTATACGCCCCGACGATCCGGGCGTCAGCCATAAGGCGTACCGTTCGGCGAGCCGGTCGAGCCGGGCGGCGTGTGGACATAGTGCGGGATGGCCGACCGGGCGGTCGGCGCTGGAGATAGTACCGATAGCGCTTTGGCGAAAACACAACGGACACAAACCCGGCCACTGGAGTCAGTTGCCGTAAACGCCACAGGCCGCCCTTGAAGGACGGCCTGTGGCGGTGAAACTGTGGCGCGCTCGGCAGGATTCGAACCCACGACCCCCTGGTTCGTAGCCAGGTACTCTATCCAACTGAGCTACGAGCGCAACCTAATCGAGCATTATAGAGTGCATAAGCACCGTGTAAAGCTCGCCGTGGCGGAGACGGAGGGATTCGAACCCTCGATACCGTTTTTGACGGTATGCTCCCTTAGCAGGGGAGTGCCTTCGACCTCTCGGCCACGTCTCCTCACCACAGGGCCGCGATAATATCGGTTTAGCGCCAGCCGGTCAAACCGCTTCATTCCGCCTCGGCATCCAGCCCGAAAGCCCGGTGCAGCACGCGCACCGCAAGCTCCAGATACTTTTCGTTGATGACCACCGAAATCTTGATCTCCGAGGTCGAGATCAACTGGATATTGATGCCCTCCTCCGCCAACGTGCGGAACATCAACGAAGCGACACCGGGATGCGAACGCATGCCCACGCCGACCACCGACACCTTCGCCATGGTCGCGTCACCGCGCACTTCACTTGCACCGATGTGCTCACGCACCTTTTCGAGCAGCGCGATCGTGCGGTCGTAATCAGCGCGGCCGACAGTGCAGGAGAAGTCGGTGGTGCCGTCACGGCCCAGGTTCTGGATGATCATGTCCACATCGATCATTGCTTCGGCGATCGGGCCGAGAATCTGGTAGGCCGTACCGGGCTTGTCGGGCACACCCAACATGGTCAGTTTGGCCTCGTCACGATTGAATGCGATGCCGGAGATGATCGGCTGTTCCATAACGTTGTTTTCCTCAACAGTAATCAGTGTGCCCTCACCCCCGTCTTCAAAACTGGAGAGCACGCGCAGCTTGACCTTGTACTTGCCGGCAAATTCGACTGCGCGGATCTGCAGCACCTTGGAACCGAGGCTCGCCATTTCGAGCATCTCTTCAAAGGTGATGCGGTCGAGCTTGCGCGCCTCGGGCACGATGCGCGGATCGGTGGTGTAGACACCGTCGACATCGGTGTAGATCTGGCATTCGTCCGCCTGTAGCGCGGCCGCCAATGCCACTGCCGTGGTGTCCGAACCGCCGCGGCCGAGCGTGGTGATATTGCCCGCTTCATCAACGCCCTGAAAACCGGCCACGACGACCACGTTGCCATCGTCCAGATCGCGCCGCATCGGCGTTTCGTCAATACTCAGAATGCGCGCGCGCGTGTGCGCACTGTCGGTCAGAATCCGCACCTGCCCGCCGGTATAGCTCTTGGCGCGAATGTCAATGGCGTGCAAGGCCATGCACAGCAGGCCGATGGTCACCTGCTCACCGGTCGATACGACGACATCGAGCTCGCGCGGCGTCGGCGTCGCGGTGACTTCCTTGATCAGCCCGAGGAGCCGATTGGTCTCGCCACTCATCGCCGACACGACAACCACGACCTGGTGTCCGTCCGCGCGGAAGCGCGCAATCCGCTCGGCAACCCGGTTGATCCGCTCGGGCGAGCCGACCGACGTGCCGCCGTATTTTTGAACGATGAGCGCCATAGCATTCCTTGCAATTACCTGGCCGGAATTAGCCTGAAATCAAGCGCCGTATTGTACCCAATGGCAGTTGCACACAGCCTGCCGCGTAGTAAAATGAAAAAAAACCCCATGCAAATAACCAATACAGTTATATTGGCGACTGTAAGAAAATGCTTGTGTGTTGCGAGGGGTGGTGCATATAATCCATTCGTCGTACAACTAAAGTAATACAGGGTGGTGCGGCGAAGTTTACCCAGAGACGGAAGTCATATTCGTACAAAATAAGTTGTGGAGAGGCCAAAGACATGAAAGGCATTGAAAAGATAGACGTTCGCGAGATCCGACGTAAGCTCGGTCTTAACCAGTCCGAGTTCTGGTCACAGATCGGCGTCACGCAAAGTGGTGGCTCGCGCTACGAGAGCGGGCGCAGCATTCCGCGCCCGGTTCAGGCGTTGCTGCGTCTCGTGCACATCGAGCATGTCGACATCGACAAGGTTCGACGTGAGGATCTGGAAGTGTCCTCGTACCTGAAAAAGAACAAGCCGGATCTGTACAAGGACATCAAGAAGGAAGCGCGTAGCGCACACAAGAAATAGTCCGGAAAGTGCGGACGTAGTAGATCAGGGGCTGACCTTAACGGTCAGCCCTTTTTGCGTGATGCGCGCTGCGATCTGCTCGAGCGCCGCTTCGCTCAAGGGCGAAACACGCGACGCCGCGCTTTGCATCGAGGGTCGCGCGACGCCGTACAGCAACACGCCTTTCAATGCATCCACGCCCGCCGCTTCGAGACATGCAAGATAGCTCTCGATGTGCGCTGGTGTCGGCGCCTGGCCATCCCAGCGGAACATGCAAGTCTGCACCCAGGTCGGGCACAACGCAGCGCAGGTCTTGAGTGCCCGCGAAATACTCGCTGGCGAAAGCTTGATCGAATTGATGCGCTCGATGTCGGCTGCGGCGCCGGCGTCCACCTTGAACCACACCTCACCGCCGGCCGCCGCGATCCGTTTGACACCGCGTTGCACGACCTCGCGCAGCATCAGGCTGCCGTTGGTAATCAGGCGCACGGGAACATCCTGCAAGCCTGCGTCATCACGCAGCGCAATCACCCGCGCGACGATGTCATCGAAGCCTTCCGCACTGGTGGGCTCGCCGTTGCCTGAAAACGCAATGTCCTGGATTGTGCGCAGGCCCTCCGGCACATGCTGCGTTAGATAGTCACCTTCTGTCAGCGCGTGAAGAAAGCCCGACAGTTCCGATTCCAGCACGGCCATATCGATCGGTGGCGCCGCCCCGCGCACGAGATTCGGCACCTGGCAATACACACACGCCCAGTTGCAGGCATTGTTCGGATTCAGATTGATCCCCACCGACACGCCGCCGGCGCGCCGCGACAACACCGGATAGACATACGTCATGCCGGCAAAGTCACGCCGATGATCATTGGTGCGTAGTTCGCGCATTTCCATTCCTCTGCCGGGCTCGCCCTAAGATTCAGTCTAAAAACGGTCGTTGGACGCGCTCAAGTGTGCGACTGGCGGGCCGTCTGACAAGGCGCGAGGAGGCCGCAGGTGAGGCCCCTGCCAGGACGAGCAACACCGGCAGGCGGCCCGCCAGTCGTGCAATCGAGCGCGTAGCGTACTCACCGAATGAGTGAGTCTTGTTAAAGCGAAAAAAATTCAATTCAAACAATCGTTTAGATAAGCCAACAAGCGGCCAACTGCCGATTTTAGGTTCAATAGTTGCAATGATATAATCCGCCGCCTTTTCGGGGAAATCAGCATGCGCATCACCCGTCGGCTGGAGTTCGACTCCGGCCACCGCATACCGGACCATGCCAGCCAGTGCAAACACCTGCACGGCCACCGCTATGCCATCGAAGTCACGCTGACTGGCGAGATCATCCACGCTGAAGGAAACCCGGCGAACGGCATGGTCATGGACTTCGGCGACATCAAGCGCATCGCAAAAGAACACGTCGTCGACGCATGGGATCACGCCTTTCTCGCCTATCGCCACGATCACCCGGTGGTCGACTTTCTGGCGACGATTCCCGACCACAAAACGGTGTTGCTCGACGACGTGCCGACCGCCGAGAATCTCGCGTTGATCGCCTTTCGCCTGCTCGATTCGCACTATCAGGACAGCTTCGGCAACCACTTGCAACTCGAACGCGTCCGCCTTTACGAAACCCCCAACTGCTGGGCCGACGCGACGCGCTGATCGGGCGCTTCCAGAGCGCGGGGGTGCGTCCGTCTCATGCGCGCGCTTGGTGATACGATCGCGGTCATCTCACGCCGAGTGCACACGAGTACTCTGTCCAGGTGATCTTTGCGGGTTCAGTCAGTCATGGAGCGGTCCAGTGCAAGGCGTTTTCTCGAAGCCATAGTGGACCTATGTCGAGAGGAAACAACGCAGCAATGGGGCGCTCCATTGCTGACCCGTAGGGCCTTATTTGGTACAAGCGGCAGGCCGTCCTCGGCCGCGTTGCACTCCCTTGCCATAGGCCCGCGCGCCTCGCCGAGAACGGCCTGCTTGACGCTGAACGCGAAAATATCACCTGGACAGCGTACTGAGGTTTGCCCGTGATCGATTGGACCATTCTGGCGGTCGCCGCGTTCCTCGCCGGCATTCTCAACAGCATCGCGGGTGGCGGCACCTTCCTCACCTTTCCGGCACTGGTTTATATCGGCATACCGCCGGTCGCCGCCAATGCCACCAGCGCGGTTGCGGTGTTTCCCGGCTATCTTGGCGGCGTCGCCGGTTTCCACAAAGAGCTGCGCGAACTGGAACCCAGCGTGCTGGTGCGTCTGGTGATTCTCAGCCTGGCGGGCGGCCTCGCTGGCTCGCTACTGTTGCTGGTGTCGTCGAACGCGGTGTTTTCGCTGATCGTGCCGTTTCTGCTGCTCGCTGCCACCGCCTGTTTTGCGTTTCAAACGCAGATCCAGCGCTGGACGTCGAGCAGCCGCTTTGCTGTAAAACCCTATGGCGCTATTGGCACGATGATTGTGTCGACCTACGGTGGCTACTTCAACGGCGGCCTCGGGATCGTCCTGCTGGCGCTGTTTTCGCTCTGGGGCATGACCAATCTCAACACCATGAACGGCTTGAAGAACGCCGTGTCGCTCGTGGTGTCGGCCATCTCGGTGGTCACCTTTGCCGTTGCCGGCGTGGTCCATTGGCCTGCCGCCGCCATCATGATGATCGCGGCCGTATTCGGCGGCTACGCGGGCGCCTGGCTGGCGCGCAAGCTCAGCCGCGCGGTAGTGCGCGCTATCGTGATCGTGATCGGTCTGTCGATGAGTGCGATCTTTTTCGCGCGCCTGTTCGACTGATTCCAATCGACAAAGCCACCGCTATCCTGACGATCATGGCGGTTGGCGCCGCCACCCCTGTCCATCAAAGGCAGCGCGCGCAAGATACGTAGGGCGGGGTTCAGCCCGCCACGACGCCCGGCGAGGCACTGATGGCCGGATGAACCCGGCCCTACGTCATCGTTACATCGCGTTGTTTCACGCTAACCAATGCCGTAGCGGCGCAGGCGCGCGGCAATCGCCGAATGCGAAGCGCCCAGTCGCTTGGCGAGCCGGCGCGAGGACGGATAGTCGGGGAATAGCCGCCCGAGCAGATTTTTCTCGAAATCCGCCACGGCCTGTTCAAGCGTTGTCACTTCACCCCCCGCTCCGGCGGCAACCGGCGCCGCTGCACCCGCGAGTTCAAGATCGTGGGCACCGATCACCCGTGTTTCCGCCATCGTCACCGCACGAAATATCGTGTTCTGGAGCTGCCGCACATTGCCGGCCCAGGCGTTGCCCAACAGGGCGCTTTGTGCCGCCGACGACAAGCGCAGGGTCGGTCGGGCGGCCTGCTCGCAAGCCCGCGCGAGGAAGAATTCGGCCAGCGGCAGGATGTCGCCTGGGCGTTCGCGCAGCGCCGGCACGTGAATATTGAGCACATTCACGCGAAACAACAGGTCTTGCCGGAAACCACCGCGCGCCACCATGTCATCCAGATTGCGGTGAGTCGCGCTGATGATGCGTACATCGACTTTCGCCTCGCGATCACCGCCGACCCGCCGGAAACTGCCGTCGTTCATGAAGCGCAGGATTTTCGCCTGCAAATACGGCGACATCTCTCCGATCTCGTCGAGAAATACGGTGCCGCCGTCGGCCAGTTCGAGTAAGCCGGGCTTGCCGCCGCGCAGCGCACCACTGAACGCACCGGGCGAATAGCCGAACAGTTCGCTTTCCGCCAGGCTTTCCGGCAGCGCGGCGCAATTGAGCGCGAGGAACGGTTCGGCGCGACGACTGCTGCCGGCGTGGCAGGCGTGCGCAAGAAGCTCCTTGCCGGTGCCGGTCTCACCGGTGATCAACAAGGGCGCGTCAACCACTGCCATACGCGCCGCGCGCTGCTTGAGTTGCGCGATTTCCGGCGAGCTTCCCAGAATCGCGTCGAAACTCCCAGCGTTGAAGTTTTGCAGCGCGCTGATGCGTTCGCCCAACCGGCTGGGGGCGTGCAAGGTCAGTACGGCGCCGGCCACCCCACCGCCACTTTCATGCAGGGGAATGGTTTCCAGCATGTAGGGCTCGCCATTGACTTCGACCTCGCGCACCGACATTTGATAACCGCCGTCAACGGGTGCGTCGAGCAGCGCAGGATTTGCGATCAGCGCCTGCATCGAGGTTCCCAGCAGGTCGGCTTCCGGCAGCCCGCTCGCCAGCACCGCGGCACCATTCGCAATGATGATCCGCCCCATAGCGTCGACGGCGAAAATCGGATCGGCTTGCGAGGCGAGCAAGGCCGTAAGATAGAGGCGTCGTTGTGCGCCGGGCAACATCGCCACGACGTCGACCGAGCGGATGTCGCGCACCTGTTGCAGTTGGTCACGCAGCCAGTTGAGTCCCGCCTGGTCGAGCGCCGGCGCCTCGATGTAGATGTGTGGCGGCTCGACCTCGACCGCGGTGACACTCAGTGTACGCTGGGCAAGTACGGCAAGAATCTCCTGGGCAATCCCGACCCTGTCGGCAAAAAGAATATCAATGCGCATCGCAACGTCTGTCCATGTTTCAATACAGTGTATTTAATCCAGTACATTTATTACAAGTACCTGATTTACAGAACAATTTGTCGCTCAACTACGCCAACATAGGTGAACTCGTATTGTTTTTCATACACTCCTTCACTACGCTCCACCAAAAATATTGAATAACCTACTGAAACGATTGATGTTTTGACTCTGGCACGGGCGTTGCTTATACCCATTCAATTGGCAGCACCGTCGCGGTGGCCTTAGCCCCGAATCCAAACCACAACATTGGAGAATCAACATGCATGTTCTCGTCCTTGGTAGCGGTGTCATCGGGGTGACGATGGCCTATTACCTCTCGCGCGACGGTCACGAAGTTACGGTCATCGAACGTGAGGCCGGTCCCGCCCTGGAAACCAGCTACGCCAACGCCGGCCAGGTATCGCCCGGATATTCGGCGCCGTGGGCCGGGCCCGGCGTTCCGATCAAAGCCATCAAATGGATGCTCATGCACCACAGCCCCTTGGTGATCAAGCCAATGTTCGACCCGGCGATGTGGCGCTGGAGCCTCGCCATGCTGCGTAACTGCACCGAAGCGCGCTACGCGGTTAACAAAGGCCGCATGGTGCGGCTGGCCGAGTATAGCCGTGACTGCCTGAAGGCATTGCGCGCCGACACCGGCATCACCTATGACGACCGCGCCCAGGGCACCTTGCAGTTGTTCCGCACGCAAAAACAACTCGACAGCGTCGGCAAGGACGTCGAGGTGCTCAAGCAATACGGCGTGCCCTACCAGGTGCTCGAAGGCGATGCCTATGTCGAATATGAACCCGCCCTCAAACTCACCAAGGACAAATTCGTCGGTGCACTGCGCCTGCCGACCGACGAAACCGGCAACTGCTTCAAATTTACCGAAAGTCTCGCCAAAATGGCCGAAGCGCAAGGCGTGAAATTTCGCTACGGCGTCAACATCCAGGGCATCGAACGCGAGGGCGACCGCATCAGTGGCGTGCGTACCGATGTCGGCGTGGTAACTGCCGACAAATACATCGTGGCATTGGGCAGCTATTCCGCACCGATGCTCAAACCGATCGGCATCCGTGTGCCGATCTATCCGGTCAAGGGCTTCTCGATTACCGTGCCGATCACCGATGCGAGCATGGCGCCCGAATCGACGATCATGGACGAGACCCACAAAGTGGCGGTCACCCGCCTCGGTGACACGATACGCGCCGGCGGCACGGCACAACTCTCCGGCTATGATCTACAGCTCAACGCTGCCCGGCGTGACACACTCGACTTCGTTGTCACCGACCTGTTTCCCAAGGGCGGCGATGTATCAAAGGCCGAATTCTGGACGGGTCTGCGCCCGATGACGCCCGACGGCACGCCGATCCTCGGCGAGACCCGCTACGACAACCTCTTCCTCAGTACCGGACACGGCACGCTGGGCTGGACGATGGCGACCGGCACCGGCCGCGTCATGGCCGATTTGGTCGGCGGCCGCAAACCCGAGATCAGCATGGAGGGCCTCACCGTCGCACGTTACGGCTGACATCCGGCATTACGAAACCAGACGCGTAGGGCGGAAAAGCGCAGCGCCTTCCGCCGTATGGAGCTTACATCCGGCGGATAACGCCTTCGGCTCATCCGCCCTACGATGTTGCGCCCACGTCGTGTGTCATGGTCAGGGGTGGCGGCGCCAACCGCCATGATGGTCAGGCGTTCTTACTGCTCCAACGCCTCGTCGAGCACTTCCACCCAGTGTTTTACCGGTGTGGTGGTTCCCGTTCGCAGGTGCTGGATGCAGCCGATGTTGGCGGAAACAATGCACTGCGCTTCCACCTTGGCGAGGTGACCGAGTTTGCGATCGCGCAGTTGGTAGGAAAGCTCGGGCTGCAGCACCGAGTAGGTGCCCGCTGAGCCGCAGCACAAATGGCTTTCTTCCGGCGCCAGCGCGACCTCGAAACCCAGCGCATTGAGCTGTGTTTCCACCTCTCCGCGCAGCTGCTGGCCGTGTTGCAGAGTGCATGGCGAATGGAAGGCCAGCTTTCGTTCGCTGCCGGGTTTGACGCGGCCGCGCAACGCCTCCACCAGATCGGGCAACAACTCGCTCAGGTCACGCGTCAATTCGCTCACCCGCGCCGCTTTCTCTGCGTACTTTGGGTCATGCGCGAGGGCATGACCGTACTCCTTCACCGTCACGCCGCAGCCGGAGGCGTTCATGACGATCGCTTCGGCCGCGCCGGAATCGATCAGCGGCCACCACGCGTCAATGTTGCGACGCATGTCGGCAAGCCCGCCTTCATGATCGCTGAGGTGGATACGAATCGCACCACAGCAACCCGCGCCGTCGGCCACTATGGTCTGGATGCCGGCTGCGTCGAGAACGCGCGCCGTGGCGCTGTTGATGTTGGGCATCATCGCGGGCTGAACACAGCCGGCGAGCATCAGCATCTTGCGTGGGTGTTCGCGTGATGGCCAGTTGCTGGCACGCGCGCCGGCCGGCGCGGGCACCTTGTTCTTCATTGCGCCGGGCAACAACGGGCGCATCATCTGACCGAACTTCATGGCCGGCGCAAACAAAGGCGAGGTCAGCCCCTCCTTGAGCAGCCAGCGCACGGCACGCTCGGCGGCCGGTCGTTGGACGCGCGCATCGACGATGCCGCGACCGATGTCCACCAGGCGGCCGTACTCGACCCCACTCGGGCACGTGGTCTCGCAGTTCCGGCAGGTCAGGCAGCGATCGAGGTGAAGCTGGGTGCTGCGTGTAACCTCGGCGCCTTCGAGCACCTGCTTCATCAGATAGATACGACCGCGCGGGCCATCGAGTTCGTCGCCCAGCAGTAGGTAGGTCGGACAGGTGGCGGTACAAAAGCCGCAGTGCACACACTTTCTCAGGATGGCTTCAGCGGCCTCGCCGTCTCGGGTGTTCTTGAACTCGGGTGCCAGCGTGGTTTGCATGGGGATTCTCGAAAGACAGTGGGTGTCGCGTCAAACAGGCCTGCGCAGCGCGATCACAAGGCTTCGTACATGCGCCCCGGATTGAAAACGCGCTGCGGATCGAAGGCCTGTTTCAGACCAAGGTGAATGCGCATCAGCGGCTCGGCGAGCGGCGAGAACACGCCCGCGCCAGACGCATCCGCACCACGGAACAGCGTGGCGTGCCCGCCTGCGCCCTTCGCCGCAGCGCGCATCTGTTCGCTCGCCGCCGCGCTGCGCCACCAGCGCTGGGCGCCACCCCATTCGATGAGCTGATTGCCGGGTAGAGACAAGGCTGCTGTGGTCGAGGGCACCGACAGGCGCCACAGGCATTCGCCTCCCGGCGCGTCGCCGTTATTCACGGAAAAGAAATCATGGCTCTGGTCGCGCACACTGGACCACCAGGCAGCAGCACTTTCAGGATCGATTTCTTCGCCGCCGAGCGTCTTGCGAGCCGCGTTCACCGCTGCCGCGGCGCCGACGAGACGAATATGCAGGCTCCCCTGGTGCCACGCGCTGGCATTAAGTGGCAAGGGCTTACCGGCCCACGCGTTGAGCTGTTCAAGCGCACCGGCTTCGTCGATTTCGAATGCGAGCGTCGCCGAGGCGACGGGAACCGGCATGACCTTGAGCGAGACCTCGCAGATCACGCCCAGTACGCCAAGTGAACCCGCCATCAAGCGCGACACGTCGTAACCGGCCACATTCTTAATGACCTGTCCGCCGAAGCTGAGCACCTCACCCTTGCCGTTAAGCAAGGTCGTGCCCAGCACATAGTCGCGCACGGCGCCGACACTGGCACGCGACGGGCCCGACAATCCGGCCGCGACCATGCCGCCGACGGTGCCATCGGGTGCGAAGCGTGGCGGCTCGAACGGGAGGCACTGGCCCTTTTCAGCCAGCGTCGCTTCAAGTTCCGCCAGTGGCGTGCCCGCCCGCGCGGTCACTACCAGTTCGGTCGGCTCGTAGCTGCTGATGCCGGTCAGTGGCCGCATGTCGAGCGGATTGCCGCGCGGCGTGCCACCGTAGAAGGCTTTGGTGTCACCGCCGCGAATACATAGCTCGGTCTTTTCGTCGCGCGCCTCGAGCACCTGGTCGACAAGTTGCTTGAGCACCGGATCCTGGATATCCATCAGAACCTCGGCAACTCGGGAAATGGCAGCATGCCGCGATGGACATGCATTTTTCCGTATTCGGCACAGCGCTGCAGCGTCGGGATGGCCTTGCCCGGATTGAGCAGCCCCTGCGGATCGAAGGCCCGTTTGACGGCGAACATCTGCTCGTTTTCAGCAGACGAGAACTGCACGCACATCGAATTGAGCTTCTCGACGCCGACGCCGTGTTCGCCGCTGACCGTGCCACCAAAGCGCACGCTGGTCTCAAGAATTTCGGCGCCGAATTCCTCGCAGCGACGCATCTGTTCGGGGTCGTTCGCGTCGAACAGGATCAGCGGGTGCAGGTTGCCATCGCCGGCATGGAACACGTTGGCGCAGCCCAGGCCGTACTTGTCCTCCATCTGCGCGATCGCACGCAACATCTCGGCCAGTCGCTTGCGCGGAATCGTCGAATCCATGCACATGTAGTCGGGGCTGATCCGGCCCGATGCGGGGAAGGCATTCTTGCGTCCGCTCCAGAAGGTCAGGCGTTGTTTTTCGTCGCGGCTGACATCGATGCGCTTCGCGCCACTGTGCTCGAGCACATCCGTCATGCGGCTGATTTCTTCTTCCACTTCCTCCGGCGTACCGTCGCTCTCGCACAGCAGGATGGCGGCCGCGTCGAGGTCGTAGCCGGCATGCACGAAGCCTTCCACCGCCTCGACCATGCGCTTGTCCATCATCTCCAGCCCGGCCGGAATGATGCCCGCCGCAATCACATTGGCGACCGCAGTGCCGGCCGACTCGAGATCGGCAAAACTCGCCATGATGCAGCGTGCGAGTGGCGGTTTGGGGAGCAGCTTGACCGTCACTTCGGTGACCACCGCGAGCATGCCCTCGCTGCCGATGAGGACGGTCATCAGATCGAGGCCGGCAGTATCGAGTGCGGCCGAGCCAAACTCCACCGCATCGCCTTCAACCGTAAAACCACGCACGCCCATCACGTTGTGCAGCGTCAGACCGTATTTGAGGCAATGCACACCGCCCGCGTTCTCGCCGACGTTGCCACCGATGGTGCAGGCGATCTGGCTTGATGGGTCCGGTGCGTAATACATGTCGTGCGGCGCGGCCGCCTCACTGATCGCCAGGTTGCGAACGCCGCTTTGCACCACCGCGGTGCGCGCAACCGGGTCGACCCTGATGATTTTGTTGAACTTCGCCAGCGACAGCGTGACGCCCAGGCGATGGGGCAGCGCCCCACCCGACAATCCGGTGCCGGCGCCGCGCGCCACCACCGGCACCTGCATGGCATGGCAAGCCTTGAGTATCGCACTCACCTGCGCGTCGTTTTCCGGCAGCGCAACCACCATCGGCGATTCGCGGTAGGCGGTGAGGCCGTCGCATTCGTAGGGCACCGTATCTTCGTTGCGCGACAGGATGGCTTCGGCAGGAAGAATCGCGCCGAGCGCGGCAACCACTTCCTGCTGTCGCGCGAGGCGGTCGGTGTCCTTGTCGCGATCGTCGCGGGTTTGTTCCGGGGCGGTCACACTCATGTCATCAAGCTCCTGTGCCTTCCTCAACTGCCGCCCACGAGCATCATGAGCCCGTCGCCTAGCTTCAGGCTGTAGAAGGCGATCATTCCCAAAATACCCGTAAAGAGAAAGTAGTAAATCGTTGGAATGAGTGTCATTCGCAAAACCGTTCCTTCGCGTCCCAAGGTGCCGACAGTTGCGGATGCGGCCACCACATTGTGGATAGCAATCATGTTGCCTGCTGCAGCGCCGACCGCCTGCAATGCGACCATCATGGCGGTGGACACGCCGAGATTGACAGCCACATTGAACTGGAAATCCGACAGCATCAGATTTGACACGGTGTTGGAACCCGCGATAAACGCACCCAGCCCCCCCACGGCGGGGGCAAACAATGGATATACGTCACCTACGCTGTCGGCGACAAACTGCGCCATCGCAACAGGCATGGATACCAGGTCGGCAGCGTTCACCCCGGAATTGATCAGGATTCGCACCATTGGAATGGTAAAGATCAGCACAAAGCCGGCACCAAGCAGTGTACGGGTGGACTCCGAGACGGCTTTTCCGAAGTCGCCCGGGCTCATGCGATGCATGAAAGCCGTGATGATGACGACCATCAACAGAATACCGCCGGGCAGGTACAGCGGCTGGATGCTCCCCGAGATGCCCGCTTCCCCAAGGATGTCGGCCCACTTGATGTCGATCGAGGTCAACGCTTCCTTTAACCAAGGCAATATACGGGATGCAACGAGAATGACCGCCAGCAGCACGTAGGGAATCCAACCCATGAGGGTTGAAATCTGCCGTTTTCCAAGATCATCGTCGAGTCTGATTTCGAAGGCGCCATGCCAGTCCTTCGGCCAGGAGCTCAAGGGGGCGAAATCCCAAATCTCTTTTGGTACCAGAAAACCGGCGCGCGCTGCGGGGACCACGATGGCCAGGCCCACCATGGCACCGATCATCGATGGAAATTCCGGCCCGAGAAATACACCGGCCAGCACATAAGGGACAACGAAGCACACACCGGCAAACAGTGCGAACGGTGCAATGCTCAATCCCTCGGTCCAAGAGCGTTTCTCGCCGAAGAAGCGCACCATGATCACGACCAGTATCAGCGGCATGAACAAGCCAACGATACCGTGAAGAATGGCCACTTCCGACACAATGGTACGGAAGTAATTGGCCCATTCCAGACCGCCGGTACTCAGTTGCTCGGTGATGGCGGCATGGTTGAGACCGCCAGTCACGCCGACAATCATTGGGGTGCCGACAGCACCGAACGATACCGGTGTGGACTGGATCATCATGCCGACCACCACGGCGCCAAGCGCGGGGAACCCGAGGGCCACCATCAGCGGTGCCGCCACGGCCGCGGGCGTACCGAAACCCGACGCGCCTTCAATGAAGCAACCAAACAGCCAAGCAACGATGATCGCCTGAACGCGCCGGTCCGGACTGATGCCGGAAAATCCATTACGAATCGCCTTGATGCCACCCGAGTGCTTGAGCGTGTTCAGAAGCAGAATTGCTCCGAAAACGATCCACAGGATCGACACGGTCAGTATCAGCCCCTGGAGCGTGGATGCCAGCACACGATTGAAGCTCATCTGCCAGGCAAACAGCGCGATCAGCGCCGCAACAATATAGACGACAGGCATTGCCGTCTTCGCCGGCATGCGAAAACCGATGAGCAACACACCGGCGAGCAGTATTGGCGTGAACGCAAGCAGTGCGAGAACCGTGATACTCATGATGTTGCCCCTTCGTTATTGACTCGCACTTTGAGCCGTGCGTTAAAAACGTAGTTTCACCGAGCGGTGACGAATAGTGAGCAGGAAGCTGGAGACGGGTAGCCGTGGAGAACGGAAAAAATGACCTGTAAGGCCTTGTGATTCCGAAGGGCTGTATTCAACTTAAATGTTGATCGTGTGTCGATGCTCAATGATGGTAAGGCATTGAGTGTTGGGCAATCGCCTATCAAATGGTCGT
>RCMY010002726.1_pt1 | contig 15894 bp, 13 predicted proteins | sample 2041341 | NCBI WGS metagenome assembly RCMY01 (sample SAMN09708234, study PRJNA481090) | Marine sediment metagenome, whole genome shotgun sequencing project. | reverse complement strand
GTTCGCGCATCTGTCAGGACTCGTCGTCGAGGTTGATCTGTCCGCGACGGCCGGCTCTCGGGTGCTGACGGTCACCGTCGACGATGACCGTGACGGCGTCACCGACGGCAACGACGTGGTGCTCTTCACCCGGGCGACGTCGACCTTCTCCGCGCAGACCGTCACGGTCGCCACGATCGACTTCCTCGCCCGCGGCGGCGACGCCTACCCGGTCCCGGACCGCGACTTCACCGTGCTCGGTCGGTCGTACCAGCAGGCGCTGCGGACCTTCATCGAGGTCGACCTTGCCGGCACCGTCCCGGACGCTGCTCCGTACTCGACGCTCGACGATGACGAGGGTCGCCTCCGGTTCACGAACCGCGGCTGACCTCGCCGAGGCGGCGTCGGTCCCGAGGAGCTCGGGACCTTCGCCCCTCGCGGGCCGGCCATCGGTCTGCTGAAGTCGTGCTGGCACGAACGACCGAAGAAGGGCAGCACGATGAGCAGCCGCAGCGGAACGCAGGAGCTCAGCTCCGACGAGTGCATGCAGCGTCTCGGAGATCATCATGTCGGTCGGCTGGGCTTCTGCGAAGATGACGGTCCGGTGATCCTCCCCGTCAACTACACGATCAGCGAGGGTGAGATCCTGATCCGGACGGGAACCGGCAGCAAGGCAGCCACCGCGGCACGGCAGGACCGGGTGGCGTTCCAGATCGACGACCTCACGCCCGGCACGCCCGCTGCTCAGTGGAGCGTGCTCGTGCGCGGACGCGCCCGCATCGCGAGCTTCGACGAGCTCCCGGTGCTGCTGGCAGAGGGCGTTCTGCCTGCAGCCGGAACGCTCGATCGTGAGTTCATGGTGCTCGTGACCATGGACGAGATCTCCGGGATCACGCTCGTGGCGAACGAGATCGCCTGATCCGCGGCCTCACCAGCCGCGTGCCCGCCACTCGGCGAGTGATGGCCGCTCGGCGCCGAGCGTGGAGTCATCGCCGTGTCCGGGGTGGATCCAGGTCTCGTCCGGGAGGACGTCGAAGATCCGACCCTCGAGGTTGTCCATGAGCTCGAGGTGCTTCTCCTTGTCACCGAAGGTGTTGCCGGGGCCGCCGGGGAACAACGAGTCGCCGGTGATGAGGTGGGGGACAGCCTCGCCATGAGCGAGGTACTGCGTCGAGCCGGGGGTGTGGCCTGACGTGTGGATGACCTCGACCTCGATCTCCCCGACCGCGATGCGCTCTCCGTGCTCGACGAGCTTCGCCGGGTCCTTGCCGAACATCTCGACGTCGCCACGGTGGCCCCACACCTCGACGCCCGCGGTGACGAGGTCGTCCCAGGCGCGGATGTGGTCCCAGTGTCCGTGGGTCTGCACGATCGCGACGAGGTCCCACCCATCGGCCATCTCGAGGATCAGGTCGGGGCGCGCGGCCGCGTCGACGAGCAGCGCGGCGCGGGTCTTCGTGCATCCCAGCAGGTAGACGTTGTTGTCGAACTCCTCGACCGAGCGCTTGCGCAGCGTCAGCGGGCCGTCGACCCACTCGACCCAGGGGCCGTCCGGCGTCACGTCGCCGGCGTAGGTCATCGTCATGTTCGAGCCTTCGTCCATCGGTCAGCGTGACCGTAGAGGCCGAACCTTCTCGGCGGACGCTCCGAACAACGAGTGTCGCGCACCTGTTGCGGGGCGGTTCCACCGGCCGGACCCTCACGGCCGGGACCTGAGCACCCAGATCATGTCCGCCACCTTCTCGCCAGCCCGCGTCGTCCGCAAGCGCGTCGACGGCGTGCCCGCGTGGGCGCTGATGGTGCAGCTCTTCATCGGCCTCGGCTGGATCCGTGCCGCGGTCGAGAAGGTCATCGCGCCGACCTGGTGGAGCGGTGAGGAGCTCAGCACGTTCCTCGCGACGCACGAGGCCCTCCCGTGGTTCGCGCCGTTCCTCGATCTCGCCGTCGCCCCGATGCTCGTCATCGTCTCCACGGTCGTGGTCGTGCTGGAGGCGGCGCTCGGAGCCATGCTGCTCCTCGGCCGTCGACCCGGTCCGACGCTCACCGTCGGCATCGCCCTCAACCTCGTCTTCATCGCCGCCGGCGCGGTCACGCCGTCGGTCTTCTACGTCCTCGCGCAGGGCTCGGTCCTGCTCTGGCTCGTCGAGCGCCACCTGCCCGTCGACGCCGACGACCGTCTCGGTCGTGCGACGGTGGCGGCCCTCGGGCTCGCCGCCCTCAACGTCGGGTTCATCCGCACGTTGGCCCCCGCTGACGTGATCGAGGACCCGGCGATCATCCTGGTCACCGTCGGGCTGCTCGTGAGCGCGGCCGCGTGGCTGATCGCTGACCGACGCGTGATGGCCCGAGGCGCGGTCGCCGTCTTCGAGCCCGTCACGCCCCGCATGCCGCGCCCGGTCCGCTCCTCGGTCACCGACTGCCGGACCGCCGTGTCAGAACACGTGTTCGTTGCAGCTCGAGCGATAGCCTGATCGCTCCGCCGTCATCGCACGGCGCCCTCGCCCCAAGGAACTGCAGTTGGCTCCCGCCCCGCGCCGCGCCAGCGCCGACCGGATCATCGTCCGGGGAGCGCGCGAGCACAACCTGAAGAACGTTGATCTCGACCTGCCGCGTGACGCGCTGATCGTGTTCACCGGCCTGTCCGGATCCGGGAAGTCCAGCCTCGCGTTCGACACGATCTACGCCGAGGGGCAGCGCCGGTACGTGGAATCGCTGAGCGCCTACGCCCGCCAGTTCCTCGGGCAGATGGACAAGCCGGACGTCGACTTCATCGAAGGCTTGTCGCCCGCGATCTCGATCGACCAGAAGTCGACGTCGCGCAACCCGCGATCCACCGTCGGCACGATCACGGAGATCTGGGACTACCTGCGGCTGCTGTACGCCCGCATCGGGATCGTCCACGACCCGGTCACCGGTGAGGTCATCACCTCACAGACGCCGGACGAGATGGTCGATGAGGTCGTGCGGCTCCCCGAGGGCACCCGGTTCCAGGTGCTCGCTCCGGTCGTCCGAGGGCGCAAGGGCGAGTTCAAGGACCTCTTCTCCGACCTCGCTGCGCAGGGGTTCAGCCGGGTCCGCGTCGACGGCGAGGTCATCGACCTGACCGACCCGCCGGCGCTGCGCAAGACGTACAAGCACGACATCCAGGTGATCGTCGACCGGCTGGTGCTCAAGGACGGGATACGTCGTCGCCTTGCGTCCGCGGTCGAGCAGTGTGTCGACCTCGCTGACGGGTTCGCCTGGATCGAGGTCGTCAAGCGCCCCGACGTCGAGCTCGACGAGCCGGAGCTGATCGAGTTCAACGCGAACCGTGCGAAGCTCGCACCCCGTGACTTCTCGTTCAACTCGCCGTACGGGGCATGCCCGGTCTGCAACGGCCTCGGCTACCAGCTCAACGTCGACCCCGAGCTCGTCATCGGCGACGTCGACCTCTCCGTGGAGGAGGGCTGCGTCGAGCCGTGGGCGACGGGCGGCCAGGCCGGCTACTGGCGGCAGCTCCTCATCGCCGTGGTGACCCATGTCGGTGAAGACCCGGCGACGCCGTGGAAGAAGCTGCCCAAGAAGGCGAAGGACGCCGTCCTGTACGGCCTCGACGAGAAGGTCGAGGTCGTCTACCAGAACCGCTACGGACGTCGTCGTCGCTACAACGCGAACGTCGAGGGCGTGGTCGCGACGCTCCGTCGACGGCACTCGGACACGGACTCGGACTACGTGCGCGAGCAGGTCGAGCAGTACATGCGGGAGATCCCGTGTCCGACCTGTGACGGGAAGCGCCTCAAGCCCGGACCGCTCGCCGTCACGCTCGGGCGGTACAACATCGCCGAGGTCTCCGCGTTGCCCATCGGTGACGCGCAGCAGTTCCTCGCGACCCTCGAGCTCACCGAGCGGCAGAACCTGATCGGGGCCCGCGTCCTCAAGGAGATCCAGGCCCGCCTCGACTTCCTGGTTGACGTCGGCCTCGACTACCTGACCCTCGAGCGCCCGGCAGGCTCGCTGTCCGGGGGCGAGGCCCAGCGGATCCGGCTCGCGACCCAGATCGGCGCCGGCCTCGTCGGCGTGCTCTACGTGCTCGACGAGCCGTCGATCGGCCTGCACCAGCGCGACAACGAACGCCTCATCGAAACGTTGATCCGTCTTCGCGACATGGGCAACACCCTCATCGTCGTGGAGCACGACGAGGCGACCGTGGAAGCCGCTGACCACGTCGTCGACATCGGTCCGCTGGCCGGTGAGCATGGCGGCCAGATCGTGCACTCCGGCAGCGTCGCCGGTCTGAAGAAGAACAAGGACTCGATCACCGGTGACTACCTCGCAGGTCGTCGCGGGATCCCGGTCCCGATGATCCGCCGCACGGGCAACGGCGACAAGATCGTCATCAGGAAGGCTGTTGAGCACAACCTCCAGAACCTCACGGTCACGTTTCCGCTCGGCACGTTCACCGCGGTCACCGGAGTCTCCGGTTCGGGCAAGTCGACCGTCGTCAACGCGATCCTGTCCCGGGCGCTCATGCGCCATGTCTACGGCTCGAAGATGCGTCCAGGTCGGCACCAGAAGATCACCGGGCTCGACGCCGTCGACAAGGTTGTCGTCGTTGACCAGTCGCCGATCGGTCGGACGCCCCGCTCGAACCCGGCGACGTACACCGGGATGTTCGATCACATCCGCAAGCTGTTCTCCTCGACCCAGGAGGCGAAGGTCCGCGGCTACCAGCCGGGGAGGTTCTCCTTCAACGTCAAGGGTGGTCGCTGCGAGGCATGCAAGGGCGACGGGACGCTCAAGATCGAGATGCACTTCCTGCCCGATGTCTACGTCCCCTGCGAGGTCTGCGCCGGCAAGCGCTACAACCGCGAGACCCTCGAGGTTCGGTACAAGACCAAGACGATCAGCGACGTGCTCGAGATGCCGATCGCCGAGGCGCACGTGTTCTTCCAGAACATCCCACGTATCGCTGGTCACCTCGAGACGCTGGTCGACGTCGGGCTCGGATACGTCCGGCTCGGGCAACCTGCGACGACGTTGTCCGGCGGTGAGGCGCAGCGGGTCAAGCTCGCGAGCGAGCTGAAGAAGCGTGCGACCGGACAGACCGTCTACATCCTGGACGAGCCGACGACGGGCCTGCACTTCGAGGACGTCCGGCGCTTGCTGGAGGTGTTGCACCGCCTCGTCGAGAAGGGCAACACGGTCATCGTCATCGAGCACAACCTCGACGTCATCAAGACCGCCGACCACATCATCGACCTGGGTCCCGAAGGTGGGAGCGGGGGCGGGACGATCGTGGCGACGGGGACGCCTGAAGAGGTCGCCGGCGCCGCCGGGTCGTACACCGGGAAGTTCCTGTCCGGGCTCGTCTGAGCGCCGTCAGGCAGCCGGCGTCGGATCGCGGCGGGACAGCCGGTCGGCGAGCTCACCGAGCCCGTGCAGACGGACCGACTGGGGGTTGCCGATGACGATCAGGCGCTGCCCTGCGCGGCTTGCGGCCAGCGCGACCCGACGTCGGAGCCGGTCGATCGTCAACGTGCTCTCGACGTGATCGACGTCCAGGACGAGGATCACGATGTCGCGCTCGAGGCCGGACATGCGTGACACGGTGGTCTCGACGCGGCGGCCGTTCTCGAAGCACTCGATGAGGCTCGCGACCGACTGCGGATGCGGGGACTCGTGGAGCCACAGGACGGCGATCTTGTGCTCGGGAATCCCTTCGGTCTCCATCTGGTCGAGGATGTCGTCGACGGTCCAGCCGAGCTCGTCGGACGCACACGGGACGAGCTCGATCTCGCCACCGGGGCGGTGGGCGGACGGGATCGGGTCCTGGAGGACCTCCTGGACGAGCTCGCCGATGGCGCGGGGGGTCCGATGGTTGACGGCCAGCACCTTGGTGGTGGAGAAGGCGTCGGAGGCAAGTGCGTCGAGGTCGTCGCCCTGCCACGGGTCGGCGAACGCGTACAGACCGTCGTCGTCGCGCAGCAGCGCAGCGAGACGTGGGCGGTAGGCGGGCGGGAGGGCGTGCCAGTCGTCGACGATGATGACGTCGAAGCTGCCGCCCATGCGCTCGGGGGTGACGAACTCCGGGGCGTGCTGGGTGAAGAAGCCGGCGAGGTCCTCCTCGTCAGCGGGTCGTGCTCCGGACAGCTGGTTGATGGCGCCGACCACGATCCGACCGGAGGGATCGTTCGTCACGCGCAGCGCGTGCTGGAGCTCACGGTCGGCGACGAGGAGCCGCTCGATCTGGCGCCGCAGCCACGCGGCGAGCGGGCGTCGGTACGTCGCGATCAGGACGCGGTCGCCTCGGACCGCCGCCGAGATCGCGAGCTCCACGGCGATGCTGGTCTTCCCCGTGCCGGGCGCACCGATGACGAGACACTCCGGGTGGCGGGCGATCTCCGTCGTGGCCCGCAGCAGCGAGGAGGGCACGCTGCGCTGGGTCTGTCGTCGATCCCGGAGGCGCCGGGCGTCGAGGTAGGTGACGCCGTGGACGGACTTCGCGATGAGGCGATCATGGACGCGGTTGATCTGTTCGTCGACGAGGAGCATGGCCGAAGGTGGCTGCTCCAACTCTGCCGGGTGCGACCAGAGCTCCCGGTAGGCGGCGATGAGCGAGCCCTCGCCGATCAGGACGTCGCGCTCCCAGATGTCGACCTCGGTGCGCTCGAGCAGGACCGCCCTCAACGAGGGGAGTCCGTCGATCAGCTCCGCCGGTGCGCGTGGCGCGTCGGCCAGCACGTGCAGCCCGACGATCTCCGCCAGCGGCTCGTCGGCCGCGGGCTGGTGCTCGGCGTGCCGAGTCGGGTGAGCGCTGGGGATCGAGGTCATGGAGAGGTGGCGGATGATGTGGTCGCCACCCTCCTCGTGTGCCCGGTGGTCGTCGTGGACGTCGTGCAGCGGGGTGACGTTCGAGCTGCGCACGACCGGGGTGACCCCGTCGGTCGAGGGCAGCAGGACGGCAATGCGGACCGGCATCCCACGGACGGGGCGTTCGGACTCGGTGAGGATCTCGTCGAGGCGGACGAGGTGATCGAGCGCCAGCCGGCCGAGTGCTTCGGTCTCGCCGGCACCGGGGGCCGAGGTCGAGCACGCGACGATGGTGATCCCGCGGGCGGGGTCGACGAAGGTCACGAGGTGGTCGCGGGCCGTCCCCTGCCGCGTCGTGTGACGGCCGAGCACGACGTTGCCGTAGACGGTGACGTGGGCCGGCAGCTCGCGGGTGGCATGGGTCACGAACGCATGGGCCGTGTCGCCGAGCTGGTCGGGTGCGAAGACGCCACGTGGCGGGAACGCGATCGCCATCGGGGCTCCTACGGGGCGTCGGGCTCGTGCCGTGCCGCCGGACGGCGACACGTGGTTGCTCACCTTGTCGGCTCTCTCGCGGGGCGCGCAAGCCGTCCGGTTGGTCAGACCAGCTTGCGGGAGACGATGACGACGGCGTCGTCATCCAGGTCGAGGCGGCGGCCGTCGTACTCGCCGGCCACGTGCTCGACGGTCAACCCGACCCGCTCGTGCAGCGCGATCAGCTCGTGGAGAGCGTAGAGGCGCTGCACGTGGCCGATCGTGCGTCGTGAGCCATCGGCCTCGCAGAGGGTGTAGGTGGTCGTCATCCGCGAGGTCTCGAGGTCGAGAGCTCGTCGGAGCGCGACGATGAGGCCCGGCTCCGGCTCGGCTGATTCGCTCGGCGTGAAGTTGCGGATGTCGGAGGCGCGGTTCGCGACCTCCATCACCATGCGGCCGCCGGGGCGCAGAGCAGCCGACAAGGCGCGGAGCTGGCGGAGGTCGTCGTCGTCGGAGTCGAAGTAGCCGAACGAGTTGTAGAGGTTGAGGACGAGGTCGAACGCGGCGGTCGCCACGGGCTCGCGGAGGTCGCCCTGGACCAGCGTGAGGTCGACGCCGAACCCCGTCGCCGCAGCGCGGGCCCGATCGAGCAGGAAGGTCGATCGGTCCATGCCCGTGACTTTGCAGCCGAGCGCGGCCAGCGGGATCGCATGGCGGCCCTGCCCGCAGGGCGCGTCGAGCACGTCGAGCCCCGGCTCAAGCCCCAGCCAGTCCACGAGGTCATTGATCTCGCGCTCGGTGCGCTCGTCGTCGATGAACGGGCCGAAGACGCGGAGGTAGTCGGCGTCGAAGAACCCGTCCCACCAGTCATCGGCAACCGTGGTCATCGCAAGCTCCAGCAGGTTCGGTGACGACGGGTTCGGGGGCGGTCATGGTGACACACCCGGCGGTTAGCCTGCACACGTGCGTACGAACCCTGCCCTCAGCTTCCGTCCGGAGTCCGGGACCATCCCGGACGGTCCGGGCTGCTACCAGTTCAAGGACGCCCGTGGCCGCGTGGTCTACGTGGGCAAGGCGAACTCGCTCCGCAGCCGGCTCAGCAACTACTTCGGGCCGTGGCACGCGATCGCGCCGCGGACCCGCGGGATGCTGGAGGCAGCGCGCTCCGTCGAGTGGATCGTCGTCGACAACGAGGTCGAGGCGCTGCATCTGGAGTACTCCCTGATCCAGCGTCACAAGCCGCGCTACAACGTCCGCTACACCGACGACAAGAGCTATCCGTACCTCGTGCTGTCGACCTCGGAGGACGTGCCGCGGGCGATGGTCCGCAGGGGGAAGATCAAGGCGGCCGACCGGAAGTTCGGTCCGTACGCCCATGCGTACGCCATCAGGGAGACGCTGGATCTCGTGCTGCGGGTGTTCCCGGTCCGGACCTGCTCGAAGGGCGTCTACAACCGGGCCGAGCGCACCAACCAGGCATGCCTGTTGTTCCACATCGGCAAGTGCGCGGCGCCGTGCGTCGGCAACGTCAGCACCGACGAGCACCGCGGGTTGGTCGACGGGATGTCGGCGTTCCTCGCCGGTGACACCGCCCCGGTCCTCGCACGACTCGATGAGGACATGCACGCCGAGGCCGCCCGGCAGCACTTCGAGGCAGCAGCGCGGCTGCGTGACCAGCTGTTCGCGGCACGGCGGGCACTTGAGAAGCAGACGATGGTCTCCTCACGCAACGAGGACTTCGACGCGGTCAACCTCCACGAGGACGAGATCGAGGCCTCCGTCCAGGCGTTCTTCGTCCGGGGCGGCAGGCTCGTGGGCCGCAAGGGCTGGAGCGTCGACAAGGTGGAGTCGATCACGCGGGCGGAGCTGCTGACGTCGTTCCTCCTCCAGCTCTACGACGAGCGCGCAGACGACATCCCACCGCTGATCGTGCTGCCGGAGGCACCGGCTGACGCTCCCGCGCTCGCGCAGCTCCTCGGCGATCAGCGTCGCGGGACCAAGGTCGAGCTGCGCGTCGCCGAGCGGGGCGAGAAGGTGGATCTGCTCGCCACCGTCGCGGACAACGCCCGTGAGGCGTTCGAGCGCAACCGTCTGAAGCGTGGGAGCGACTTCAACGCCAGGTCGCAGGCCCTGAGCGAGCTCCAAGAGGCGCTCGGGCTGGACGAGGCGCCCTTGCGCATCGAGTGCTTCGACATCTCCCACCTCGGTGGGACGGAGGTCGTCGCCTCGATGGTCGTGTTCGAGGACGGCTTGCCGCGGACCTCCGAGTACCGCCGCTTCAAGCTGACGCAGGACCGCAACGACGACTACGCGGCGATGCGGGAGATCATGGTGCGCCGGTTCCGTCGTTACGTGTCGGACCAGTCGAGACCTGCCGAGGAACGGAAGTTCGCCTACGCCCCGAACCTCGTCATCATCGACGGAGGTCCCGGGCAGCTGAGCGCAGCGCTTGACGGTCTCCGACAGGTCATGGACGAGCACCCACATGCTGCGGAGCTGGGCGACATCGCCTTCTCGTCCCTGGCGAAGAAGTTCGAGGAGATTCACCTCCCCGGGCGTCGACGACCGGTCGTGCTGCCGAGGGGCTCCGAAGCGCTCTACCTCGTCCAGCGGCTCCGCGACGAGGCCCATCGGTTCGCGATCACCTTCCAGCGACGGCGCCGGACGGCATCGGTCGCGTCGTCCGAGCTGGACGCCATCCCAGGTGTCGGGCCCGCTCGTCGTGCTGCGCTGCTCGAGCGCTGGGGGAGCGTGTCGGCGCTCAGGACGGCGTCGATCGAGGACCTGATCGAGGTCCGGGGCTTCTCGCGGAGCATGGCGACGACGGTCCACGAGTGGCTGCATCGTGACGCCACCCGCGCTGCGGCGAGCGACTGAGGCCCAACGTCCCGCCGGGTCACCCACCTTCGACGTAGCCTGTCGCCATGTTCCTGCACGCGATCCGAGGCCCGAGGTGAACGTCGCCGCACCCCCCGTTCGACCGGCACCCGCCGAGGTGCTCGTGGTCACCGGCATGTCCGGAGCGGGAAGGACCTCGGTCGCGAAGGTCCTTGAAGACCTCGACTACTTCGTCATCGACAACCTGCCGCCCATCCTGTTCGAGCGGGTCCTCGACCTTGCCGTCGGGCCCGGCAACGAGTTCGCCCGGCTCGCCCTGGTCGCGGACGTTCGTGGCGGGGAGTTCTTCGACCAGCTGTCCGATGCCATCGCCACGTTGCGCGACGCCAAGGTCAGCGTCAGGGTGTTGTTCCTCGAGGCGAGCGACAAGGCGCTCGTGACCCGGTTCGAGACGACGCGGCGGCGCCATCCGGCGGACGAGCACGGCGAGGGCGTCCTCAAGGGGATCGCTGCCGAGCGCTCGCGACTCGCCGATCTCCGGGGCGCCGCGGATCTCATCTTCGACACGACGAACAGCAACGTCCACGAGCTCCGCGACCGCGTCATCCGGGAGCTCGGCAAGCCGGGGGACGCCGCCTTGCGGATCAAGGTCTTGTCCTTCGGCTTCAAGCACGGGGCGCCCCGTGAGGCCGACCTCATGATGGACGTACGGTTCCTCCCGAACCCGCACTGGATCGAGCACCTCCGTCCGCACACCGGCAAGGACGCGCCGGTGCGCGACTATGTGCTCGGCAACGCGGTCACCCGCGAGTTCCTCGACCGGTTCAAGTCCCTGCTCGACACCGTCGTGCCCGGCTACGTCGCTGAGGGCAAGCGCTACCTCACCATCGCGATCGGCTGCACGGGAGGAAAGCACCGCAGCGTGGCGATCAGCGACGAGGTCGCCGCCCACCTGACGCGGACCGCGGGCGTCCCCGTCCAGACCGACCACCGCGATCTCGGCGCGGAGTGAGGAGCAGGCCATGGTCTCCAGACTCGGTCCTCTCGGCACGTCGCGAGGTGACGGCAGCCGAGCGGTGGGCATCGGCGGTGGACACGGGCTGGCCCGGTCGCTGCGAGCGCTCACGCACGTCGTCGACCACGTCACGGCGGTCGTCACCGCAGCGGACGACGGAGGTTCGTCCGGCAGGATCCGCCGTGAGCTCGGCATCATCCCGCCAGGCGATCTGCGCATGGCGATCTCCGCGCTCAGCCCGGATGACGGGATGCGGAGGCTGCTCCAGTACCGGTTCAGCGCTGGGGAGGGCCTTCTCGGCCACAGCCTCGGCAACCTGATGACCGTGGCCCTCCACGACATCCACGGTGGGGACATGGTCGCGGCGCTCGACGAGCTGGCCAGGCTGCTGCAGATCTCGGGCCGAGTGCTGCCGTGCACGACCGAGCTCGTCTCGCTCTCCGCACAGACCCGTTCGGGCCAGGTCGACGGGCAGGTCGCCGTCGCCCGCAGCGTGGGGATCGAACGGGCGTGGCTGACGCCGGCAGGCGCGGTCGCCACGCCGGAGGCCGTCGCGGCGATCGAGGGCGCGGACCTCGTGGTGCTCGGACCGGGCTCGCTCTACACCTCCATCCTGCCGAACCTCCTCGTGAAGGGGGTGGCCGAAGCCGTCGTCCAGAGCACCGGCCCCGTGGTCTACGTCGCCAACATGCGCGAGCAGCTCGGGGAGACCGAGCGGATGTCGATCGCCGATCATGTCACGGCCCTCCGCGATCATGTCGACGGGCTTCGTCTCGACGCAGTCATCGTGCACGAGGGCGACGTTCCTGCCGGTGCCGGTCGCCCGCTCGTCGCCTCCTTGGAGGATGTGGCGCTGCGTGAGCTCGTCGATCAGGTCATCGCCCGTGACCTCTTGGACGGTCATGACGGTCACGAGCCGGTCAGGCTGGCCGCTGCGATCGCCGAGGTCCTCGGCCGACACCTCTCGACCTGACGTGGCGGATCGCGCCACGTTCAGCGACGTCGTCCGGACCGAGCTCGCGAGCATCGATCCGACCGGGTTCCCGATCGATGAGCTCGCGGGCGTCCTCCGGGTCACCGGCGAGCTGCACCTCTCGGGGCGCGAGGACGGGGTCCGGGCCGAGATCCACGTCGCCACACGGTCGGGGACCGTCGCACGACGCCTGCACCGGCTGGCAGCAGAGCTCCACAGGACTGGCCTCGAGGTCTCCACCCGTGACCGTCCGGGGCTCCGCTCGGCCCCGCGGTACCGGGTCGCGTTCACCTCGGCGGCGGATGATCTGGCCCGCGCCACGGGGCTGCTGCCTGCGCGGAGCCTTCCCCAGGCGCTGCTCGAGGACCCGGCCCGGTCCGCCGCTGCGCTGCGTGGGCTGCTGCTCGCCGGGGGGAGCTTCAGCGCGCCGAGAAGGGCTCCGCACCTCGAGGTGCACGTGTCGACCGAGTCGGCGGCGGACCTGCATGTGCTGTTCGAGCGCGCCTCAGGAGCGGCCGGAGCCGTGTCGCCGTCGGGGCGAGGTCACCGTCTGGTGGTCAAGGACGGCGCGGCGATCGGTCGGATGCTCGAGGTCGCCGGTGGGGTGCATGTCGCGGCGCGATGGAACGACGCCCGCGCCTGGCGGCAGCAGCGGAGCATCGCCACGGCGATGGCCAACGCGGACGGCGCGAACCTCCAGCGCTCCGTCGACGCCGCGGACGGTCAGCTGCGCGACGTCCGGTTGCTGCTCTCGCGCGGTGCGCTCGACGAGCTCGACCCCAGCTGGTCCCAGGTGGCGTTGGCGCGGCTGGCGAACCCGGAGGCCGCGCTGGCGGAGCTCGGGGAGCTCTGCGAGCCGGTGCTCTCGAAGGCCTCCGTGCACCGTCGGATGCAGCGGTTGCACAGCCTGGCCGAGGGGATCCGCGAGCAGGATCGGGCAGCACGCGACGCTGAGGGCTGACCGTCGCGGGGTCGGCCGGTACGGTCGCCGCTCGCAATCACCTCTCACGATCCCGCACCCCAGGAGAGCATCTCCATGACGCTTCGCGTCGCCATCAACGGCTTCGGACGCATCGGTCGCAACCTGTTGCGCGCTGCCAAGAAGCAGGGCCTCGACATCGACTTCGTGGCCATCAACGACCTGACGGACCCCTCGATGCTCGCGCTGCTCCTGCGCCGCGACAGCGTCCACGGTGCCTACGACGGCACGGTCGAGGTCGGCGATGACTCGCTGATCATCGACGGTGACTCCGTCAAGATCTTCTCCGAGCGTGACCCGGCCAACCTGCCGTGGGCCGACCTCCAGGTCGACGTCGTGATCGAGTCGACCGGCTTCTTCACGTCGCGCGAGGGTGCCCAGAAGCACCTCGACGCCGGCGCGAAGAAGGTCATCATCTCGGCTCCGGCCAAGAACCCCGACGCCACGTTCGTCATGGGTGCCAACACCGAGGACTACGACCCGGCCACGCACCACATCATCTCCAACGCCTCCTGCACCACGAACTCCGTCGTGCCGATGGCGAAGGTCCTCGACGCCAGCTTCGGCATCGACAAGGGCCTGATGACCACGATCCACGCCTACACGGGTGACCAGAACATCCACGACGCTCCCCACAAGGACCCGCGTCGTGCCCGTGCGGCCGCGTACTCGATCATCCCGACCACCACCGGGGCCGCCAAGGCCGCCGCGCTGGCCATGCCGCAGCTCGAGGGCAAGCTCGACGGTCTCGCCCTGCGCGTCCCGATCCCGGACGGCTCGATCACCGACCTCGTCCTGGTCCTGAACCGCGAGGTCACGGTCGAAGAGGTCAACGCCGCCTTCAAGGCTGCTGCCGAGGGCGAGCTCAAGGGCATCCTCGAGTACTCCGAGGAGCCGCTCGTCTCGATCGACATCGTCGGCAACCCGCACTCCTGCGTCCTCGACGCCGGGTCGACGATGGCCAACGGCAACCTCGTCAAGGTCATGGGCTGGTATGACAACGAGTGGGGCTACTCCAACCGCCTTGCCGAGCTCACCGCCTTCGTCGGTGCCGGCATCTGAGCTGGAGCTCGACTGCACGTACACGACCCCGGTGCCTCGCGCCGGGGTCGTGGCATGATCACCGCAACCTGCACGGAGAGACCACCATGGCCAGCTCGCTGCTCGACGGCGTCCGCACCCTCGATGACCTGCCCGACGTCCGCGGACGACGCGTCCTCGTCCGTGCAGACCTGAACGTCCCGCTTCGCGACGGAGCGATCACCGACGAGCTGCGTCTCGTCTCGTCGCTGCCCACGATCCGTCGCCTGGTCGCCGCCGGTGCACGGGTGATCGTGTGCTCGCACCTCGGACGGCCGGAGGGAAAGGTCGAGCCGTCGTTGTCGATGGCGCCCGTCGCCGCACGTCTCGCCGAGCTGCTCGGAACGACCGTGACGCTGGCGGCCGACGTCGCCGGGCCGGATGCTGCGGCCAAGGCTGCCGAGCTCGTTGACGGTGAGGTCCTGCTCCTGGAGAACCTGCGGTTCGTGCCGGGCGAGACGTCGAACGACGGTGCCTTCGCCGACGCGCTGGCGCGCCTCGCCGAGATGTACGTCTCCGACGCCTTCGGCGCTGCCCACCGCGGCCACGCCTCGATCTCCGGAGTCCCTGCTCGCATCCCCGGCGTCGCGGGGGAGCTGCTGGTGCGTGAGCTCGACGTTCTCGGAGGGCTGCTCGCGGCACCGCAGCGGCCCTTCGTTGCCATCCTCGGCGGCTCGAAGGTCTCCGACAAGCTGACCGTGCTCGACAACCTGATCGAGAAGGTCGACGTGATCTGCGTCGGCGGGGCCATGTGCTTCACCTTCCTCGTCGCTGCCGGAAACGAGGTGGGAACGAGCCGGGTGGAGGCCGACCAGGTCGACAACGTCCGTGCGCTCGTCGCAGCAGCGCGCGAGCGGGGCGTGCAGATCCTGGTCCCGACCGACATCGTCGTCGCGACGGACTTCGCTGAGGGCGCGGCCGCGACGGTGGTGCCTGCCGCTGCGATCCCGGCCGACCAGATGGGTCTCGACGTCGGGCCCGAGACCACCGCGGCGTACGCGGCGGCCGTCGCCTCGGCCGGCAGCGTGCTCTGGAACGGTCCGATGGGCGTGTTCGAATGGCCGGCCTTCGCTGCGGGAACGCGCGGTGTCGGCGAGGCGCTCGCCGCTGCGCAGGGCTTCACGGTCATCGGCGGAGGCGACTCCGCTGCCGCGGCCCGGCAGTTCGGCCTCGACGACCGCATCGATCACGTGTCGACCGGCGGGGGTGCCAGCCTCGAGCTGCTCGAGGGCAAGGACCTGCCCGGCGTCGCGGCCCTCCGGACGAGCCCTCTTCCCGCCTGACGAGGTCCTCAGTCGCCGTCCCGCAGCGCAGCCCACGTGAAGGTGTGCGTGCTCAGCCACTCCTCGACGTCGATGAGCAGTGCGGCGTCGCGGACCCAGCGTCCATCGGAACGTCGTTCCGCGAGCCCTGCGGCGCGGAGGACAGCGAGGTGCTGGGAGCAGGCAGACTGGCTGATCCCGCACTCCAGCACGAGTTCGTGGACGCGGCGCGGGCCAGAGATCATCTGGTCGAGCAGTGAGCGCCTTGCCGGCGCGGCCAACGCACGAAAGACCAGATCGAGGTCGGTTCCCACCATGCGCGGCCTCCCAGTGAGCGATTGGTGCACGGTCCCATGATGGCCACCGTTCAGCCGTACAGGGGCAGAACGGCGACATACGGAGCCGATCGTGCGATCAGCATCGTAGGTCATCAGCAAATGCTGATGGATTCTCGACACGAGGGCTATCGTGCTCCTCGTCTCGACGAACCGGCGGGGCCGGCCGG